>WUUC01140973.1_pt1 | contig 17369 bp, 13 predicted proteins | sample 6278441 | NCBI WGS metagenome assembly WUUC01 (sample SAMN13675441, study PRJNA597444) | soil metagenome | isolation source: soil | place: USA: Washington | collected 2017-10 | reverse complement strand
GCTTGGTATAGCCCAGCGCGGCCGTTTGCTCCAGTTGCTCCGAGGAGATAAGCATGAATTGAGAACGGTCCGCGCCCACCACCCCGCCCTTGGTGGTGGTCGCGCATCCGCTGAGCGTGATTAACGAAATACCGGTGAATATAACTGTAAGGAGTCGCAAAGGGGACATAATTTCCTCATGGGGGAGATGTTGCCGTTCCAACAAGATACTTGTTAATCTGGGCCAGCCATGCGCCACGCGGCATGTTCCGGCTTCGAGTGTTCAACCCTCACAGGCTAGATGACTTCCGCTTTCTCCAATACCACATCTTCCAGGGGTACATTCTGGTGGCCGCTTCGATCGCCCGTTTGTACTTTCTTGATCTGGTCGACCACATCCTTGCCTTCCACCACTTTGCCAAACACACAATAGCCAAAACCCTGGGAAGTGGATGCGCTGTAATTGAGAAAGTTATTGTCGGCGACGTTGATAAAAAATTGTGCCGAGGCGGAATGCGGGTCTGACGTTCGCGCCATGGAAACGGTATATTTATCATTCCTGAGGCCGTTGGCGGCCTCGTTTTGAATCGGGGCGCGCGCTTTCTTCTGGTTCATGCCAGGTTCGAATCCGCCTCCCTGGATCATGAAATTGTCAATGACGCGATGAAACACCGTATTGTCATAATACCCGCTGTTTACGTAGTCAATAAAATTCTTGGCGGTCAACGGGGCTTTTTCGTTGTCGAGCTCAAGCGTAATGTCGCCGAGATTGGTGTGCAGTTTGATCATGTTTTCTCCTTATTTTGCGGCCTATTTTACCGGTGTACCGGCAGCGGGTGCGGGCTCCGTCGTGATGAGCCTGACTTCTTGAATGACTACGGTTACGTTAGGCACATCACTTGGGAAAGGTCCGCCCGCGTTGGTAGCCGCCCCGGCAATCCTGTTGACAACGTCCATTCCCTTTATGACTTTTCCGAATACGGTATACCCATAACCCTGCGGCGTGCGCGCAGTATGATTAAGAAAAGCGTTGTCGGCGACGTTGATAAAAAATTGTGCCGAGGCGGAATGCGGGTCAGATGTTCGAGCCATGGCGACGGTTCCGATCTCATTCCTGAGACCATTGGCCGCCTCGTTCTCAATGGGCTGCCTGGTCGGTTTCTGCTTGAACGTCTTATCGAACCCCCCACCCTGAATCATGAATCCCTGAATGACGCGATGGAATATGGTGCCCGTGTAGTAGTCATCCTTCACGTAGCTTAAAAAATTTTGCACGGTTTTTGGTGCCTTTTCCGGATAGAGTTCCATTACTATATTACCGAAATTGGTCTTTATTTCAACCTGGGGAGTAGCGGCGTGGGTGGCGGCGCTGAAGAGAAGCGCGAGCACAGCGAGAAGCTTCACAATATGCATGGGGTATCCTTTAAATAGTAACGAAGGAATAATTGACGCGTCTGGCAGCCACCCGGACTGAAAGGGCTGAAAGAAAACCGGGCGCAAAAGCGGCGATGGGCTTGTGCAGCTATTTTTTTGCGTCGATTCTTCAGCCAGCCTGCTGGCTCACGCCGCGCTTTCATAGATAATTTTCCACGGGCCTTTCTTGTTCTCTTTCATCCAGTACTGACGTTTTTTCATTTTGTTGGAAAGATTGTTGCTGGAATACTCCTGGTCGAAATTGACAACCACCAGATCGTCCCGGCCCGGGTAAAGAAACATGCCAATATTGCTTACGCCAACCTTGATCCAACTCTTGGCCGCTTTCACCTGGCGCTTGTGTTTTGTCCATTCGGCAAGGTTCTGGCTGCCAGTGGAGAAATCGCGCCCGTAGTGCCCGATGTAGGCATCGATGTTTCCGCTTTCCCAATCATGCCGCCAGCGTTCCAGTTGCTGTGTCAGCTTATCGCGCAGAACGGCCGTGTCCCCGGGTTTCACCCATTCCATTTCGTCGCTGATGATGACAGGTGTGATGCCGACTTGCAGTGTCGCTCCCACGGCATCCATATCCTGGTTGGCCAGTACGACGCAGCCATCACTGGCGCGGGGCGGGCGGCTATAGGTGTTTGAGGGCGTACCGTGCAGCCAGATGCCAAAACCATTACGCCCATGTCGCTTATCCCATTCATTGGGATAATTGATGGGGAATGCACCGCTGCCGTAAAAATCGGTGAGTTTTTCACGTGGCAGGTTGGCGGTGATGAAATACACCCCGACAGGCGTTTTCTTGTCACCTTCCTTCAGTTTCTGTGATCCATTCTTGCCGCTGCTGATGTAATAATCTGCGAAGTAGCGAGCTTCGCCATCGACATTCCGGTACATATAAAGCCGGGACTTTCGAGTATCCGCAATGATTGCATATTTTTGCTCCGGCTGCATTCGTAATAGATATTTGGGCGCCATATTACGCGGGACCGATTCCTGGTGGTGCCGCATTCTTGCCTGCGCTTCCTCGCGCAGATCGGCGATGTGCTGCTGCGCGGCTCCGGCGGTATCTCCCATGTTGTTGATAGGACGCGCGCGTGCCAGCAACAGATCACCTTTAATCAGGTGCGCAAGGCGGAAATTGGGATTGGTCTTGAGCAACTGTTCGATTCCGCTTAAAGCGGAATCCATGCGACTGTCCGCAATTTCGTGCAGGGTTTTGACAAGGATTGTTTCCGGTCCAGTCACGGCTAGTTCCGGCAAAATCGAGGTGTCACTTGCCACGGCGCCGGGGGTCGCAAGCCAGAAGGCCCCGACCACGGCTGTGGTAATCGTAGCGGTCGTTAATAGGCTCCGCTTTGGAGAGGCCAGATTAAAGAGTGGCTTCATCGTCCCACCTGTTCCTGCTGTATCAGCCATTTTCCCCCTATCTTGACCATTTCCAGGGTTTTGTTAGTTGTACTCTTAATCGCATCGGAATGATACGACTGCTTGAAACTTACCTTGGCGTGGGTGGCATCAGGAAAGCTGACTTTAGGGCTGGCGATTTCGACATGGATGGATTTTGGTTTGCCGATACGCTCCCGGCGGCTTTTCTCCCATGCCGAGCGTGACATGCCGCGAGGGGTATCGAAATCCCTCGCATAAAATGCCAGATACGCGGTGATATCTTTACCCGACCACGCTTTTGCCCAGGCATTCACGGTTTTTACGACTTCATCGGAATATTCGTCCTGCATAGCGGACTTTTCCGGTGCCGGTTTTTCAGCAATGGGAGTTTTTTCCGGCACAAGTTTCTCAGGAGCTTCCGGCGAGGTTTTCTCGGAAGCTTTTTCCGGCGCTTTGCCGGCAGTTTTTTCCTTGGTTTGCGTCGATGTATCGCTTGGCGACTGTGCCGATGCTGCTTGAATTCCTTTGGATCTGCCCGTGAATAAATCCTTGATCATCGCAAGCTTGGTCTGCGCTGCCGCGTTACCCTTGTCCAGCTGTAAAGCCTTGCCATATGCCTGGCTCGCCATCTTGGCGTAAATATCTCCCAGATTCTCGTGGGCGGTGGAATAGCTGGGATGTGTGCGTATCGCCGATTCGAGCGCGACCTTTGCCTTGTCATATTGGCCCTGGCTGGCATACAGCACTGCGAGGTTATTGTAAGGTTCCGGTAGTTCCGGGTAATCTTCCGATAGCGAAGAAAATATCTTGGTGGCCTCGGCGATCTTGTTTTGTTCGGTCAGGATCAGGCCCTTTTGGAAGCGCATTTGGGCATCCTTGGGCTTGGTGGCAAGATAAGTCTCCGCCTGTTCCAGCGCTTTGGCGAGGTTCCCCTGTTTATAGAGTTTGGCAACTTCCTCGTTTTCATCGGCAAATGCGGAAAAACTTGTCAGTAGCAACGCGACGGCACATATTGCCATGGACGCAGTTACCCGGTGAAAATTTAGCGTTTTCATTATGCTATACTGCTCCGGTTTTTTTTATTGAGTATGCTAGCAGTCTGCCGGACTTAAAGGAATCGGCTGCAAAAGCGTCGGGACGGTTCATATTTCACCGCTTTTTCGGCCAATAGAACAACTATTGGCCTTCAAAATCGTCAAAATCTGTCCTCGCCCGGTCACTTTTTCGCGTCGATTCTTCAAGTCCGACAGGCTGCCAGAATATTCAAGATTCTACCAAGAAGCCTACTCCCTCCACAATCTCGCCAGATGATCAAAATCCATAATTCACTTGCCAGGGAAAAACAGGATTTCGTCCCCCTGACACCCGGCAAGGTCAAAGTATACGTCTGCGGCATGACGGTTTACGATTATTGCCATCTCGGCCATGCACGGATGATGGTGGTATTCGACATGGTTGTGCGCTGGCTCCGGGCGAGAGGCTTCGATGTGACGTATGTACGCAATGTTACCGATATCGACGATAAAATCATCACGCGTGCGAAGGAAAACAATGAGTCCATCGAAGCGCTGACCGCTCGTTTTATCCGGGCGATGGAGGAAGATGCCGCCGCGCTCGGCGTTGCGCCACCTTCATACGAACCGCGAGCCACCCGGCACGTGGAAAAGATGATCGCCATGATCCGCATTCTGGTGAATAAAGAGCTGGCCTACGCGGCGGCCAACGGCGACGTGTACTATGCTGTGCACCGCTTTCCTGATTATGGAAAGCTTTCCGGAAAATCGCTCGACGATCTGCGCGCAGGGGAACGCGTGACTGTCGATCCACACAAGAAAGACCCGCTGGACTTCGTATTATGGAAAGCCGCCAAACCCGGTGAGCCGCAATGGGATTCGCCCTGGGGCAGGGGACGTCCCGGCTGGCATATCGAGTGCTCTGCGATGAGCGAGCATTATCTGGGTGAGCATTTTGACATACATGGGGGCGGACAGGACTTGCAGTTTCCCCATCACGAAAACGAGATTGCACAAAGCGAAGGCGCGCATGGACATGCTTTCGCCAATTACTGGATGCATAACGGTTTTGTGCGCGTCAATGATGAAAAGATGTCAAAGTCGTTAGGCAATTTTTTTACCGTGCGCGAGATACTCAACCGCTACCAGCCGGAGGTGGTGCGATTTTTCATTCTGCGCGCGCATTACCGCAGCCCGTTGCACTATTCCGACCAGCACCTGGAAGATGCAAAACGCGCCCTCGACCGCCTTTACACAGCACTGAAAGGAAGCACATCAAACGAACCCGCCGGTGCGATAGACTGGAATACGCGCCATGCACGGGGTTTCAGGGAAGCGATGGACGACGACTTTAACACCCCCGACGCTATCGCGGTGTTGTTTGACCTCGCCAACGAAGCCAACAAGACAGGGTCGCCTGGGGGCATGGCATTAATGCAGGCGCTGGGTAGCGTCCTGGGCCTGCTGCAGCAGGATCCACAGCGATATTTCCAGGATGCCGCAACTTCGCAGGCTGCCGGCTTGACGCCCGAACATATTGAGCAAATGATTCAACAGCGCCTCATTGCCCGCACAAGGAAAAATTATAATGAAGCCGACCGCATCCGCAAGGAATTGCTGAACGCCAGCATTATTCTGGAAGATGACCCGGAAGGCACGACCTGGCGGCGGGGATGAATTTTGTCTGGGTTAAATCCGACCCACCTTGTCCCCCACAGGCGCCTTGAATATGTTCGCGACTGGGATGGCGCGGAATAGATTCGGGTTTGATAAATCAATATAGGTATAACCCATAGCAGGACTGTTTCCGACCCAGAGCGCGAGCGAAGCTTTCGTTATTTCGAACGCCCCGCTTGGTCCGTTGGGGATAACATGTGGCTGGAATGGGAAGGAGCCCTATTACCCAGTCCGGCGACGAAACTCTATGACGGGTAAGGCGAGCTTGTTACAGGGTTATGTGTTAGACGATACCCATCGTTAACCCAGATAATCCATTAGGCGGCTCTGCGAGCCTATCCGAGTGCTGGGTCCGCTTGCGGCCATTTTCGCCGCTTGCCCGGAGTCCATAGACCAGGCCATGGACTTCTTCCAACCGGCAAAACTGTCTAGCAACCTGCCTCGCCACCATCGCGTCCTAACGGATGATCTGGGTTTAAGCTGGCTTTTTTCTCGTCTCGGGTGGGCCGGATTCCCTGTGATTTTGCGCCAACCGAAAAACTTTTTTTTCACCCGTCGCTACGTACTCGATAACTCTCTGTTTTACAAGATCGTCCAAAGCGCTCTCTATGATATCTTTGGCAGTCTCATAACGCTGACGGCTCAGCCAATATAAAATTATCCCGTCCACGGTGTCGGCGGCGGAAGGATGAGCACGTAGGTACTCGATGATTTCATGACGGGGATCCGGTGGAGTATTATCTGAAGTCATTCTAAAGTCCGAAATAAAAAGCGCAAGTAGGGGCAAGATTGCGTAGCGCAATTGCGTTAAGTTTGTTTACGGGTTGAAAATTTTATAAGTTTTAAGCTTTAATCTGTAAATGTACATGTATGAATGACATTCAGAGCAATAATCGTGCCTATCCTATTTTAGGAGTAAACCACGAAAAAAACTGTTTGTTGTCAACGAAGTTAATCTCGCTCAGTATCTCCTTATCTCCTCGTCGAAAATTTTACTTCCCCACCGTAAAATCCTTCGACGCCAACGAGCCGAACATCGCGTTTGGATTGGACACAGCTTCTCTGGACAGCATGCTGGACCGGAAACTGCAAATCCATGCGCCCCTACAAGCGTAAGGAATGTAAGTCGGGCTTCTGGTGCTGCTGGCTTCGTAGTCCTGCGGCTAATCGACGGCCCCGAGACGCTAAATTGAATAAAACAAAAAAGGAGGGAAAGAGATAGTCGTTAAAACGACTTGGAAAGAGTTATTTCAGTATGGTTAATCACGGCAAATTTTACTTACGAGCCTTGCAATTGGACGCCGCAGGAAGGCAAGCTCTTCCGAAAAAATAATGTATAACCTTCAACCCGGATTATCTGGGTTCAATACATAGACAGAAGTGAGCAATCTTTGATTGGAGTCGCGAAAGGTACGGTCATGCCTACTCGCCCGGACCGAGTAGAAAGATCAATAGCGGTTTATGTACGCGAAGTCTCGCACCCGTTAATTCCATTTTTTTTTAAAAGCTTGCCGAAGGCACGTCTTTCCTTCCCGGCGAGTCGAGCCGCCTGGCTGACGTTGCCGTGAGTCTGAGCCATCAGGCGAGTCAGATATTGCCGTTCGAACTGTTCCAGGACCATGGATTTCGCGGAAGAGTATGTTGTGTCTAGAAAACCTGTCAATCGACGCTCGAAAGTACGCCGCCGCTCGGAGTTATAATGCGCAGGAGAAATTAAGCGTAATGTCGTGTCATCGCAAACCACCATTTCCCTGTAGATAAGCCCTTCTAATTCGCGCACATTCCCGGGCCATGCATAGCGATTAAACCAGCCGCAGCTTTCCTGATCCAGTTCCCTGGCATTGCAATGAAATTTTACTTTGCAACGATTAAAAAAAACGTTTGCCAATAGTATCGCATCGTTATCCCGCTCACGGAGAGGGGGTAATCTCATCCCAAGAACCCGTAATCGATACAGTAGATCGCAACGAAAGGCATGAGATTGGACAAGATCATCCAGGCAGGAATTCGTGGCGGCAATGACGCGGACGTCGACCTTCCGTTCGACGCGAGCACCGATTGGACGATAAGTGCCGTCTTGCAGAAACCGTAATAATGCTACCTGCGCCCTGGGAGTAAGGGCATCGACCTCATCAAGAAATAATGTTCCGCCGCCGGCCGTTTCCACCAGCCCGGGCTGGTCCGCTCTGGCATCGGTAAATGCACCCTTGACATGACCAAAAAGTTCACTCTCTACCAGGTTTTCCGGAAATGCACCGCAATTTATAGGTATGAAAGGCTGGTCCCGCCGAGTGCCACGATAATGTATGGCACGGGCAACCATCTCTTTTCCGGTCCCGGTTTCTCCTTCGATAAGAACAGGTGCTTGTACTTTTGCCAGCTTGTCAATGAGAAGAAGCATCCGTGAAAATGCGGAGGAGTTTCCCAGAAGGGTGAAACGATCAGTTCCGCCCTCCGAGGCATGTGCTCCACTTGTGGCGGCGACTCCAGGGGGCGGACTGATTTTATATGCCCTATGGGTATAGTGGGCTTCCTGATTCATGTCTCCCCCTTAACGTAACTTGAGAAATTTTCATTGTCGGTCATTTGAATAATTAATCTTATTCTCGCAAATCCTCTTGATGATGGATTTTGAGCAGTCTCGAGCAATATAATCCACTCCTAAAGAGAATGTGGGAACCTGAAGAAATGATCAGTACGGTAGCGAACAGACAACGGGCGCTGTCACTTTTTATCTTAAATAATGGTGGAATCCCCATGAAGATTGCCAAGCGTTTTTAGGAGCACTATAGGACAATGAAGCGGGGCTCCAGGAAAAGGGTTCCGAGCTTAAGTGAATGTGTGGTAACGGGGGAGTAGAATGCAACGCGATGCCTCATCGGCCGGCTTGACATCGTACCGATACCGAACTCGCTCCCGGCGGAAATTTATAGCAGCATCCGGCCAGGAATAATAATGTCAAATTACTAGGTTATGAAATACGTTTCGCCAGCTGATTGGCACGGCGACCTATTATTCCCCCATAGAGACTTCCACTGCGACGAGCGACACCGTGCTATATCCCGTGCTCTGTATCTCGAGCGATAGGGTGCTGCACTCGGCATCAAGGTCTCCTTCCTTGATCTCGTATGTCTTATCGTACGCGCCACTTCCTATTTCCTCTTCGATCAGTTTGTTAACTGCATATTCTCTACTTCCGACATGCTTCTGTTTGACAGCGTCCCAACCGCCTCGGAATAATGTAATTTTCATCTTTTTTTCGTTTTCCTGACCAGCGACCCTCAGTCGATGAATGTGTGAGGCACCGGGAGGCAGCGGGATCGCCATCGTCCCGCCCGCACCCTTAGTATTGGTTTTCCCGTCGAAGTCCTTATGCGCTCTTGCTTCCGTTACGCCAACTCGATAAGGCGGTGGAGGAGGGGGAGTATTATCCTGTGGAATAGGGATAGATTGAAAGGGCAGCCGTAGCCAGCCCTTGCGCAAGGCTGAACCGAATGCAGAAGCAGTTGCCGAGCCAGGCGCACAGGGCTCCCCCTTGATTATGCAGCGACAATCCTCTGTTTCAGCGGCGGATAGAAATAAAGGCGCATAATAATGCCGTGGTCCGTGCGGCTGAAGGGCGGCGGGGATAAGGTTGTTGTCGTCATCTCGTTTCGGTTTGCCATTGGGTTCCAGTTCATCAGGCCACTCTATCTCTCCGATGGCGACACGGGCGGGAATGAGCCAATAATCCCCAACGCGATACTCAGTGCCTTCGCCTTTATTTTTAACGAATTGGATCTGTACTCCGTCTTCAAGCTCTACCCAGCCGGCTTCAGAACGCGACGTGGTAGTATCTGATTCAATGATCTGCAGTGCGCCGCCAAACGTCGCAACATCGCCGGCATGATCCCAGCGGCGGAGAAACGGATACAGATTTTCTATCTCTGCTTCCGTATAAGAAGGCAGTACTGTTTCATTGGGGAACGAAACCGCTATGCTCAACTCGGAGCGATCGATTATTTCAACTTTCGCGAGCGGGCCCGCATACTTACCCATCGCGATACGTTCGTCCATAAACTCAACCCAGTCTCCCGATTTAAGGCCAAGATGGCAATCGCGTCCCACATGCTCAAGCGTCACAGTCGTTCCGGCGACTTTGCGGATTGGAAACGTGACGGAACCGTTGTCTCGTGACCATTTGAACGTCGCGCCGGTCTCGTTATCATTGGTTCTTCCACCCTTATGCACCTCTACGCGATACAACTGATTCTCGGACCCGCGATAGCGCGACTCGGGTGAGATTACACATAACTGATCGGCATCCGGATCATCGCGGCGCGCCCGTGCCCGCAATTTGCCGTTTCCAAGCAGTGGCAATCCGCATTTACCGTGGGAATCGTCACCGAGCGAATTGCATGTAAGAGAATTTCCCAGCAACGCTTTTACTTGCCACACAACCTTGCTGCGACTACATGTATCGGGTCCGCCCAATGCGACTTCCCGGATATCCTCGTCCTCGACATACGAGATGTGCCGCTCCCAGACGTCAAGATAGAACAATAGATCGTGATCTTTTTGGCAATCCTGAATTTCCTGAAGCGGAAGTTGATTTTCGGAGTCAATGCCCAGTTGCTCGGTGTAAAGAATCGCCCGGTCATTTTCTACCAGGATGCCTTCCACATAATAACGACCGGGACCAATCACAATATTCTGTTTGTTCAATGCTTCTATTAATGAATTTTGCCGCGTTCCACTCGGTTCAAAGTTTTTGATTTTCTTCTCAATATCCGCTTTGGTATCGGGTGTTGTTTCCTTGGGCAGGAAGAGGATTTCGAAACCTTGTTCCCGACTATCCGCCGGCCCGGCATGGGGACCAAGAAGGTCCTTGGCCAAGGTGCGTAGGTAATGCAGGAAAATAGCATTCTGTTCATTCCAGTCCGCATCGAGTTGAACTCTGCCCTGCTGCATCAACACGCGGCTAAAGTGTTTGCCTGGATCGAACGTGTCGCGTGAAAAGTCGCCTTTCATCTTCGTGTTCTCCTAGTTTTCAAACAGAATGCCCGGCTCCATGCCCGCCGGCGTATATTCATCCAGCCGAGTGCGCAGGTTTGCAGTTCTTTGCGGATTGAAAAGGTCGTGAAATACACCCATCTCGGATTCGTCCTCGGCGCCGCGAGAAATCTCTTCCGCACAGTCAATCGCAAGCTGGCAGTATGCACCGATACCATAGTGAAAGCTCTCGAAACGTGGCCGGACGCGCTGTGCTTCGCGTTCTTTGGCCCGCGCCTTTTCGCCGGGGGGAAGCCGCAGTTTAACGTCATCCAAAGCGACCATAACGTGGTCAGGCTGACAGTGAAACCGCCGCGGTGTACGTGAGCCGGGTGCAACATAGCAGAAGCGCATGCACCCTTTTTGGCGTCGGCCGACCCGAACCGGACTCATGAAGATCGAGTTCTCACCCGACGTGATCGCATGCGTATTGACCTTTCCGATTATCGTGCTGCGCACTACTGACAAGTGAGCGAAGGCCAGTGGTAAGCTTGGCGCGCCGATCGCAACACGCTCTTCACCGGTCGCATCAACGATACTATCGCGGATCGAGATTTCAACCGGGTCGGCTTGCACCTCGTCCGCAGCCACGTAAATCGAGCCGATAATGCTTGCCTCGACGACAATCGCCGCATTTGTATTGAATATTTCGATGCTGGGCTCATTCGGCCGCCGCGGCTCGCAACCGGACTCGAGCCCCCAGCCAGGGACCAAGGTGGAATGGCGAATGACTACATCGCAGAGATCGCCTTCAGCGAAGCGCTCGGGCTCGGCCCGGTCGGGGCCATTGACCTGAAGGCCCCGACCCATCACAGTCAACCCGTCAAGCTTGAAACGGCTCGCTTTTTTGCCTGATATGGTGAAAGCATCCGGGCGATCGCCTACATTATCGATCAACCGGATTACCGGCCGAGTGCGATCAGCCGCTCTTAGCTGTAAACTTTCTCCCGTCTCCAGGACGATCCTGAGTGGTTCGCTGTATACCGAGCTATCCTCTATCTCGACCACGGCGGCGCGCAACGCTTCCCTATCTTTGCGCCATTTTTCTTTCTCGATGTCTCCGGCGGGCTCCGACCCCAGCGCCTGCTGATCCTGGCGCCACTTCACAAGCGCCGCATTGATAGTCTCGAATGTACCCGCTGAAGGTTTGTCGTTGGTCACTCGATAAAGCGTAAAGTTGATTGGCTCGGATAAACCGCGTGCATACTCTCCGCCTCCCATGTCGGCGCTGAAAGCATAGTGATAGGTGACCCACACACCGCGCTTTGGCAATTGCCCGGCAGGGAAGACAATGCGGCCCAGCACCGGGTCCAGCGCAACCTGACGTCGCTGAGGGCGGTAGCGCCAGTCGGAAAGATCGGCGGGGATGACAAATTCGTGTGGAATGGGCTCGGAAGCTCCTTTTGCCGAACTTTTCACCGGCCAGTCGGGCGCGTATATTGCGATACTCTTGCTCGCACCATAATAGCTGGCCGAGGCTTGTGTTTTTAATGGTCGCAAGCTTATGCGCTCTTCGAGCGCACGGCGACGAATCGGCGTCGGTAGATTGATTTCTTCCGCGATGTGGGTCGGCTCCCCCTCCAGTTCAGGTTTTGTATAAAGTGGAGTGTTATTTCCCAGCATACTGAATGTGAAACATTGCGGACCTATGCTCTCGCGACAATAGGCGGGCGCATGTGTCACCGAATATGACTTCAAGCGCCAGACAAACAGGCCAACGGTTGGGATGCTATAGCGTCCCGGCGAGCGATGAGAAGCGATGCGCCGCACGTCCACGGTATGCGCGATCCGCTCGAACGGCCCATCAATAAGATTGAGGGCGCCGCCGTCGCGCAGGGCGACTGTTTGTCCACGGCCGGGCCGCTGATGATTGAGATGCTGCGTCCAGTAAAGGAGAGTGTAGAACTCCACGGTACGCGCCGGCCAGCCAGCAACGTTGTTTGCGAGCAGCTCGATCAATGATAATGTCCCTTTGCGCCTGCGGGAGCTCAAGGTGGCTGCCACGTCCCGGCGCGGGATTAGTACCTTGTTTCGGTTCCGCTCCCCGGTTGCTCCACTATTTGTTTCAATGGACCGGGGCTCGCCCGCTTCTTGCACCGCTCGATACCCAATCAGATCGGCGATGTAAGGGACGACCCAATCCTCGCAGGTTTCAATAAACCAATTGTCGTAAAGCCGGGCGATGTCATCCCCTATCACGTCGGCCTGTTCGCCAATAACTCGGAGCAAGGCCCGAAGCGGATAGCCGCGCTCCGCGTCGCGCACGCGATGAATGGCGGGTAATAACTCATACAGGCGATCGGGCGAGGGGCTCATGGCTTGATTTCCTGCAAAATCAGCGTGTCCGGCACTTCAGGCGAGAGATAAGCGAGTTGCGTGGATTCCATCGGAATGCGGTGGCTGAGCTTGAGGCTGGACCACACCGAGTCTGCCGCGGCAGTGAAACCTTCCAGCAGCGCATGTTCTGAAATTGTATCGAAGACATCGACATCCACATACATCACGCCGGGAACACCCTGGATTACCTCGGTGGCATCGGCAAGAAATAGGTCATCTCCCAACTCCAACTTCTCGAAACTGAAGGCGTCGAGTACCGCCGCGCGAATCTTCGGCTCAAGGGTCTCCCACAGATAATCCGGATGTACCCCGACTTTCGCGCTGATGACCAAAGCTAACCGTTCGCGTACCTTGAGTCGGATCGGCAAATACTGGTCCCCATGGCGGTGCAATGCATCAAGCAAGTTGCGATAGAGATCAGAAGTGACTTCGATGGGGATATCTTCCGTGCCGGCAATGGTCACCTGTATCAACTGCTTGCGGCCGTCGGTCAAACGCGCAGCTGCCGCCTTGCCAATCCCGGCAAAGGTACGGGTAAAATCCGCATAATCCGGTGTTGAAACCAGACGGTCCAGTGCCATCAAGGCAAGCGGCGCGTTCTTGCGTGCCTGATCGCGGCCTTCCCTGTTCGCGCCGCCGGAAGCCCGAATCGGATTGATCACCGCTTTCACGCCGAGTGGCCGCGTAGCAAGCAGACTGATCTGATTCGCCTTTACGTTGCCGGGCTTGCCGATGCCGCTGCGATAAATCGACTTGACGTTTTCCTGCCCTGTCGGCAGTCTTGCACCACGCTCGCCATTGCCGAATGTTATCGAAGTCTTTTCGTTATCATCCTCAAATGTGATGAACTTCCGGTCCTTGCCGCCAAGCGCCGGAAGATCGCCGGTTTCGTGCCACTGCACATCGTTGACGTGTATTTCGAGCGTGCTCTCGATACCCGAAACCGTTGGCGCAGAAACGTAAGTGAGCGGAGCCTGCTTAAGCTGGAATGACTGAAATGCTTTGGCCGCATCGCCGTTCCCCAAAACTTCCCTGCGCGTCTCGCCGTGGGTGGCCTTCACTACATTTCCGTAAATGGTAATGGTGTCGCGCCTATAGCAGTAGGCGAGCTCTTTGTCGAACCTGATAAACGTATGCAGTTTGTCACCCGGCAGCGGCTCCTCGGCGGGTTGCTTATCCTTACTCTCTCTCATGGAGACGGATAGAGACCTGGTTTGGGTTTTCTGTACTATCTCCGCGAGCATTACCAGCTCGCTGGCTTTTACGCCTGTCGTGCCGGGAATATCCGCACGCTCCCCCGATATAATCATCCACCTGCCGGGTTCGAGGCCGTCGTAAAGCCCGTCCAGTTCGATTTCATCGTCACAAATGTCTTCATGGATGGTTTCCTCCGCAAGGGCTAGTTCCTCGCTCTGGCAGTAAACGGTGGTGCGGCGTACCGTTTCAAACAAGGTTGCGTCATCGCATGTGGAAGAATCATCAGGATTATTGGCAGAAGCACCGGTACGGCTCACCTTAACCTTTTCGGGATTCCACCATTTTTCATTAAATACAAGCCTACTGGTTTTGCCTGTCAATCCATAAGCAGCGCGCGACATCGTCACCGCGTTATCAATGGTGGCAATGATAGCGCTTGACGCGGCAAATGGAGGTTGTTGAATCACAACATGGCTGCCAGCCACAACCTGATCGTAAACGGTATCCAGGTAGGCCACATTCTCTGCTTCGTCATCCGCAACTGTCCATTCGCACCATTCGCTTTGCGGCTTCAAATTGCCAGCTTTGGGGTTAGGTATCAGATTTGATAATTGGGGGTTCTCTTCCTCTCGAGGAAGGAATTGCGGCTCGTACCGAGGCTCTTTTGGCGCGTTATGCCCGAACAACGATGCCGCCTTACGCAGCGCACAGACCTTGATTTCCGGCTTTTCCGTCACCTGGACACTGGCAAGTGCGGGATACAGTACCGAATGCAAGCGAGGCGATAGCGTGGACAACAGTTGAGGGAAAATTTCCGCCTGTGCCGCAAAAGTGCTTCGTACAGATCTTTCCAGTTGCTTTGGGCTCTTGGGCGGGATAGAGGGCGGAGTCTTCAACTTCTCCCAAAAAACCCGACTCAAAGGATCCGTTATTTCTTCCTGAGGCGCCTTCATAACGCAGGATTCCTCCGCAAGTCCGGGCAGCGGCGGAATATTGCTGCCATCCCACATGCGCAGGGTAATCAGGGTGCGATCCGTCTTGTTGTCGGGCTTGACGTCGTAAATCCGAAATGCGGCGGGTTTTTTTTCGTTCCCAGAGCCAGGGCTGCCAGAGCTGATCAACAATGCATCATTGGGTTTCAGATTGGTCGCCGTGCCTTTTAAGTACAATCCATTTTGCAAAATCGATTCTGGCGTCTGCGGCTGTGTCATGCGTGGCTTCAGAAAATTCCACTCATAGCGCGCCTTGAGCGGTTCGAAGGTTTCGAAAGCCTGCATCTGCTCACCCGGCGCAGGGATGCTGTTGACGCGCGCACCCTGAGGTATCTCCACCGGCTCCGAATCCTTCTCGATGGTATAGGCAAGATGTACGCTGGCCGCAACGCCGGGGCGCAAGCGGTAGCCAACCAACCGCGCCTGTTCCAGTACCGAGCGCCGCTCGGTGGCGGTGCGCAGATAGCCTTCGTTGGCGATATGCTCCTGGTAGAACGTGAGGACATCCCCAACCGTAGCCCAGGCATCGAGCAGTGCGAGGCTGGGATCGCTCGTCTCCCGCGTTTTCAATGCCGTCAGCTCAGGGAATTCATCGCTCGACAATCGCGCCTGCATGGTTTCGAAAAAAGTGGCGTGCGTGCCGACCCGATAACGCAGCGCACTCAACCCCGGCCGGTTGATCGTGGTGAGTGGAGTCAGTACATCCGGGCCTTCGCAGCAATCGCAGGGCAATTTCATCTTCCACCTCTCATCTTCCGCCTCATTTTCCACCTCTAAGTATCAGTTCGAGTTTGCCGTTTTCCGGAAAGCTCGGATCGTTATTCAGCTGCGCAATTTCACTCGAGCCGAGCGGCAGCAGACCAGCGTCAATTGCGCCTTCATCTGGTATGCTTGGCGTGTCGAGCCTCCTCAGCTCTGTAACTCTGACGGTTTCAACTCCTTCGACGGATTTCGCCATCGCTATCAATCGCGAAACGTAAATGCTGCCACCAAAACTTAAATTATCCGGATGGAAGAAGCCCGATTTGCCATTCTCCAGCTGCTTGCTGCCAAATACCTTAAGCAGCTCCGCCTTGATGTGGTCGCGCGCATACTGTGGCAGTACGCAGATTTTCATGACAAGATGAAGCGGCACATAATGCGCCGGCACTACCGCGAGATCATGGCCGAGGCGCCGATAGCGGTAGAGATAGCCTTCTATCTCCTCCAACAGTGCGGCATCCGCTTCATCCGTGAATGCAGGATCGATAGCCACACGCGCTTCATACCAACTTCCCGTCCAGCGAAGTTCAGCGGCCCCGCGCTGAATTCCCGTATTACGTTCGGCTAGGTGCGCATAGTCTTCCGCCGTGATTGCGCGCTCGAGCTGTGTGCGGAACACATGCGGTGCAAACAGCTTTACCTCCGTAACGGGTTCGGGCGCTATGCCGCCCTGCGCGGGCAACGGGTTGCGCGGTTTGATCGCATCCGCGCTTAATATTCCTTCGCGCAGCACCAGGTGGTTGACCATGTCGCGGCCGACATTGCCGGAAGGGCCGTTACCCACGCGATACGTCGCCATGAAATGCACCCCGGCCGCAGGCATGCGGCCCAGTTCCCCGTCGCCAAAGCGCAAATGCGCGCGCCCCTCGTCGTCCAGCTCGGCGATGTAGTGCCTGTCTTCACCGACGCTGGCAAGGAGATCATATTCGGGATTCCATACGGGTCCGGCGGCGCTGGCTTCACTACCCAGAAATTCCTGAAGTACGATGCGCGGCAATGCGCGCCGCGCATCCTGCCTTAACAGCGAGGACGCCGGCCGGTTTGCAGGTAGTGGTTCGCCGAAGGTGAGCGGCGCATGTTTCAGTGCTGGATTGAAGCGTCTCCCCACCGTCGTGCTTTCGATAACGCTGCCCTCGCAACCGCACTCGCGCACTGTTTCCTTGATTTCCACCGGCCCCAGCGGCTCTTCAACGCGGCGGCCGTGATCAACCAGGACAACGTTGCCGCGCGCCACGCTCACATCGTCGATCCTGCGGCAATCAGGCGCCGGCAGGCGGGCAGAAAGGCAGAGCGAAAAAGGTAAGGCATCCGTCGGATCCCACTCGATTTCCAATACCGGTTTATCAAGAAGACCGTCGAGGGAAGGCGTAACCTTGTTAAGCCGTACTGCATGACGGCGCAACGGGTCCGCATCAGCTGGATTGTTAGTCGTTGGCCCAAGCATTTCCTCGAAGATCAGGACGTCACCGGGACTGAGACTGAGTATCCGTTGCGGTCCGCCATCGCCGGTCTTTGCCTGATTGTAGGCTTCCATTCCCTTTTGAGCCTTGGCACGGGCTCTCGTGAGCGTTTT
>WUUC01171506.1_pt1 | contig 17370 bp, 13 predicted proteins | sample 6278441 | NCBI WGS metagenome assembly WUUC01 (sample SAMN13675441, study PRJNA597444) | soil metagenome | isolation source: soil | place: USA: Washington | collected 2017-10 | reverse complement strand
GATCGTGCATACGCTTTCGGAGCCAGCGCGCAACCTTGATCTCGATCTCCTTGGCTTTCTTGTTTGGGTCGGGTGTCCCTAGCACCGCCTCGAGCAGATCAGCATTCAGGACAAGTGTCTCAAGGTCATCCCTGATAGCATCAACGTGGACGTGCTCGTGGATCAACTCAATAGTTTTGGCACCGAGTGCGTGCCAGAGAAGTCTTCCGGTTCCTGTCGAAGGCTTCACCGACTCGTAGATCTGCGCCAGCCAGCGGTAGTCGGTCTCGTATTGGCGGAGGACCGGATCGGGAGAGATCGCCTCCCAGAGGCGGCTCAGATAGCTGAAGGCTTGTGCAAAGCGGTCACGCGTCTCGTTATTGCGAAGGCAGTCCTGAGCGGCGATCAACCCCTCGTAGCCTGTGACGGTCCGATCAACACCAGGAAAGTAGGCCAGACAGCTTTGCGCAGCCCCAGACGGATTACGTCGTTGAGCCCGACCCGATGGTTTCCCGATTGACCTACCTTTATCGACCGCGACCCACTCTCGGGCGCGCACCGCAGAAGGAGGACGATTACGAGTTTCTCATCTACGGCGGTACGGACCCCGACCGGCGGGTCGGCCACGATGTTCGGCAGCAGATCACGCTAACGCTCCTCCCCGCGCTCCGAGATGCCGAGGGAGACCTCGGCAGTTGGCGCCGGTCGCCCTTGGCCCCCTTACTCCAAGCGGTCGCCGCCAAGACCGACCGTGATCAGTTACTTCGGGTGACGGAGGGAGTGACGGCGGCAACAGGAGAGATCGCGAAGTTACCGGAGATTGAAGGGTTGGCGGCCAGCCTCCAACACCTGTTGAATGAGATGGTGGGACCACACCACACCATCCCGATGGCGCTTGGGTTTTCACCCGCGGACGCGGATCGTCTACTACGGAACCTCAGGCTGTTCGTGGACGACGCTGCGCGCCCTTTGGCCGAGGCGAGCCTCGGCTCCGCTAACCTCATCTACCTTTGCCTGTGGATGCTGGAGCTCGAACGGCAAGTCGCTGAAGGCCAGAAGAGTCACAACCTGCTTGCGATTGAGGAGCCGGAAGCACACCTGCACCCGCACCTACAGCGCCTGATCTTCCGCAACTTCCTCCGCACGCGCGGCGGGACTCTCGCGGGCGGGCGGGCCGGCGGGGCCGAGACCATCCTTCTCACGACTCACTCCCCGCAGATCGTCAGTGTCACGCCTTTGCGCTCGTTCGTCGTGCTGCGCAGGTCCGCCGACGGTACGGGTACCGAGGCCATCTCCACGGCCAACCTTGCGCTCCACGAAAGCCTTGTCGAAGACTTGGAGCGTTACTTGGACGTGACGCGCGGCGAGATGGTGTTCGCGAAGGGGGTGCTGCTCGTCGAGGGGCTCGCCGAAGAGGTCGTCGTGCCGGCGCTGGCGACGCACCTCGGGCACGATTTAGACCGCCTCGGCATCACGACCTGCTCAGTCAACGGGACGGATTTCGAGCCCTACGTCAGGCTGCTTGTGACGGGTGGCCTTGAGATACCGTTCGCCGTCATAACTGATCTTGACCCGAAGAGTGACGGAGGGAGTTTAGGGATTCCACGCGTGCGCAGGCTTCTAGAGATCGGTGGTGGTGGGGCCGCAGTAGAGGATGGGGATGTGGCTGCGGAGGGGGCGAAGGCGGGTCTATTCGTCGGCGACGGCACCCTGGAGGTTGACCTTTTCAGGGCCGGGCAGCACGAGGTCGTCTGCCAAACGTTAGCTGACCTAACCACTAACGGGGCGGCACGGGGGCGCGCCGAAGAGTGGCGTGTTGATCCAACCAGTTTAGACCCTGAGCGATTTCTGAAAGATGTTGAGGAGATCGGCAAGGGCCGGTTCGCGCAACGGCTGGCAGCCCGTTTGCACCCCGGCGCGTGCCCCAGCTACATTGAGAGGGCAATCAACCATGTCATCACACGCGTCAGCCAACCCGCGCCCCGAGTACCTGCGGCAGGCCGAGAGCCTGATGCCGAACCGCGGCCAGCGGGCGGCCTATGAGTCGACTGGCAACTGCGTAGTGCTCGCCGGGCCGGGCAGCGGGAAAACAAAGACGCTGACGATCAAAGTGGCCCGCATGTTGAATGAGGACGTGCGCTCGCCGAGGGGCGTAGCGTGTCTCACTTTCAACAACGAATGCGTGCGCGAGTTGAGACGGCGGCTCGAAAAACTGGGGGTGGAGGAGCGGCACAACGTCTTCGTCGGCACAGTGCACTCGTTCTGCCTGAACCATGTCATTTTACCCTTCGCACGACTTGCGGGAGTGACCCTCCCGGAGCCACTGGCGGTCGCCGATTCAAGAAAGCAGGACGAACTGCTTACGCAACCCTCGTCAAACTCGGAATTCACCGGCGCGTCAGTTATGCGCGCGTAGACATGGATAGTTATCGCCGTACTCACCTTGACCGCGCGGACCCGACATGGCAGGACGATCCATGAATGGCCGCCATCGTCGAGACTTACGAAGAGTTACTGCGTGCCGAAGGATTCTTAGATTTCGATGATATGGCCCTTTACGGCCTCCGGCTGATTGAAGAACATGAGTGGGTCCGGAGGGTACTGTATTCACGCTTCCCAGTACTCATCGTCGACGAGTACCAAGATCTGGGCGCGCCTCTGCACCGGATAGTGCTGCAGCTTTGCTTCAACGCCGGGGCACGCCTCTTCGCAGTAGGGGATCCCGCGCAGTCTGTATACGGCTTCGCCGGCGCGAAGCCCGAGCTGCTATTAGAGTTGTCCCAGCGCGAAGACGTTCAGACTGTCGAACTCGACCTCAACTACCGGTGCGGTCGCACCATAGTCTACGGCTCCCTAGCAGTGCTCGGCGAGGAGCACGACTACCACGCCACCGGTGAACACGAGGGCGTCATCAATTTTCACGAGTGCCCGGGGGGGCTTGACGAGCAGGCAAGGTACGTGTGCGAGACTATCATCCCCGCCACGCTGGCGGGCGCCGAAGGCCGCACTCTCGGTGATATTGCTGTGCTCTATAATGACTACCGAGACGCGGCGGCGATCACGACTGCCGTCAAGCGCGCAAACTTCAAGTACGTAGGCGGCGACAAACAGGTGCGCTACAGATCGACGCCGTTCACCCGTTGGCTCGAAGACTGTGCAGCGTGGTGTGCGGGCGGCTGGCGGGACGGAACCCCGCGGATATCCTCGCTCATCCGCTATTGGCTTTTCCTGTGTCGCGAGAGTCGGGTTCAGATTGACGAAGTGGCCGCCAGACGAAAGCTGATTGACTTTCTGATGGGACACCGCAGGGCCGAAATGCACCTGCGAGAATGGTTTGGAAATCTCATACTCGCAGGTCTTTCGGAAATACTTGGCGACCACCCGATACTTAAGGACGAGGCTACTTCACTCAGGGAAATCGGAGAAGCGATCGCGGATGCAGACCGGCTCGGCAGTTATGATTTGATGGCCTTCGGCGGCTTACGCGGCTCGAAAGAACACCTTAACCTTGTCACGCTGCACAGCAGTAAGGGACTTGAGTTCGATGTGGTCGTGATGATGGGCATGGATCAGGGCCGCATCCCCCGCGCTGACGCGACACCCGGCAACAGGTTGCAAGCGCGCCGCCTTTTCTACGTCGGCCTCACCCGCGCTAAACGGGAGGTTCACATCATTTATTCGGGGTGGTACGAGAGGGGCGGCTTGGCGCACCAATTGGGCCCGTCCGAGTACGTGCGCGAACTCCGACAAAGCTTGACATCCGGCGGGGGCGTGCCTATGGCTAAAAAGACTTAGGACTGGAAGTGTCTAGGCGTTTTTGTGTTTAATAATGTACGCAACTTAATTTCATCACTCGCTGGAACGTACGACCCAGAATCAATGGTTTACGGCCTCGGTACTGAGGCAAATAGTTCTACAGTAGAAGAGTCCTTATTCCGTAATATGCCTCCTGTCTCGATGCGCCCATTGAATAAATCACCTATCCGTGCGGTGCCGCTCTCGGATGACTCACGAAATAACTTGCCAGCAAAAGTCGGAGGAGATAGAGAACATGGAAAAGGTGTTGCCGGTAAAACATCTCTCGGCGAGGGTGACTTGGCACGACAACAAGTGGAATGGTTCTACCTGCCGGAATGTTCTTGATAACTCCTTCTGCCGCATCTTGAAGCGCATTGACGCGGAAAAAGTGCCTGACACAGAGCCGTGTAACACGAGGATTCCGGATGGCGCCTTTCCCCCGTGCGTCCACGAAAAGGGCACGTTTCTTTCTCCCCACAGCTACGCACGGGAACTGACCCACTCCTTCAGCTTTAACCCTCTGTTCAAAGATTTCAGGCCGTGCGTCTACCACCACAAGCCGTTCTCAATTAACGCCATCCCTTTCCTATGGATGATGAAAAACAAAACGTCGGACGCGGCGACTCACTTCTCGGAGAAGGCGGAAGTATACGAACTTAATTACGACCCGGACCTCGAAGAGAAAGTTGACAAGCAACTCGGCTTCACCGGTAACAAATGGGTGCAACACCCGCAGAATCAGAAGGAATTGTTAGACGCCTTTTTCGGCTGCCTAAAGAAGCATCAGTCGCTCATTTTCTTCTACTGTAAGCACACGCCCCTGACGGAACCTAACGAGAGGGTGATCGTCGGGGTCGCCAAGGTGCGTAGGGATGTTGGTGAAATAATCGACTACTGCTACCCCGAAGGGTATACCGGCCATCGCAGCTACGCCTGGGACAGGTGCGTCGAGCATACCCTGACTGAAAAGACCCCCTAACGGTATTGTCTTATTGCGACTCATTGATGAGAGTGGACTTCAAATTTAAAGTTCTGATGAGACGATGTAAATGATTTGGGTGAATACCTAAGCGGCCGGCTGCTTGGGTGTAGTTACCGTTTGACTCCCGGTAGGCTTTAATAATTGCTAACTTCTGTGCTTCTTTAATGGAGTCGTGAATATTTACAGCGGGCTGCTCATTCCTCTGTTCTGCTGCTGAGACCGTTGGCAAAAATTCGGTTGTCAGCAGGTCAGTTCCCTCCATAATAACTGCGCGTTCTATCGTATTTCTCAACTCGCGTATGTTACCGGGCCAGTTGTAATTCACTAGATGCCTGCGCGCTTCGTGTGAGATTCCAAAAATGCGACGGTTATGTTTTTTGTTAAATTGCAAAATGAAGTGATTGACTAAGGATAAGATGTCCTCTTCCCTATTCCTCAAGGGTGGCATTTCAAATGAAAGAACATTAAGTCGATGGTATAGATCATGCCGGAAGGTTTTTTGCTCTATAGCATCCTCCAAATCTTTATTCGTAGCCGCCACGATACGCACATCGACATTGATTACTTTCGTGCCGCCGATGCGCCTGAATTCATTATGTTCCAGCGCGCGCAATAGTTTCGCCTGAGCCATCAGAGGCAATTCACCGACTTCATCCAAAAATAGCGTCCCGCCATCAGCCATCTCCAAAAGTCCTTTTTTCTGCGCGCCGGCTCCGCTGAACGCACCCTTTTCATGCCCGAAGAATTCGCTCTCGAAGAGCGTGTCTGGCAGCGCAGCGCAGTTGATAGCGACGAAGGCTTTGCCCGCGCGCGAACTGTTGAGATGAATTGCGTGAGCCGCCAGTTCTTTTCCTGTTCCACTCTCTCCGCGTATCAAGACGGTTGAATCGGTCGGCGCAAGTTGTGCGATAAAATTGTAGACTTTACGCATCGTGGCGCTATTGCCGATCATCTGGTGCTTGAGTTTGGACTCTGTTTGTAACTGTAGATTTTCGCTCTCAACCCACTCGTAATGCAGCGCGTTCTCTAATGCCACGGCAGCGATCCCAGCGATTCCCGTTATGAGTTGTAAATGACGATTGTCAAAGACGCCCGCACAGCTGCTGTTCAAGTAAATCACTCCGGTCACATTCTCGAAGAACACCAATGGCGCGCATAAAAGCGACTTCGTTCGTGAGGCGATAAGACTTTCGGCGACGCCGAACGTAGAAGTCTCCGAGATGTCGTTACACAGAATCGCCGCGCCGTCCCGCAGCACCTGATTAACGATGGTTCGGCTCACCTTTATCGGCTCTTCAACGTCAGTGAGCCGATCGGCCCCTGCGACCAAGATAATCTCCTCCGGACTCGCTCCAGTAAGAAGTATGGCGGCACGCTCAGCGGGAACTGTTTCCAGCAGTAGTTGAAGTAGTTGTCGCTGTAACGACTTTAACTCTCTCACTGAATTGATGGTCGTACTGATTTTCAGCAGCGCGCTCAGGTCGTGCTCGATTCGCGCGTTCAGCGACAGAGCCTCGCGCACTTTTTCCGGGTTGAGATAGATGGCGTCTTCTCTCAACAGTCGAACTGTTGACCTCAATTCGAGGCTCTCTTCTTCAAACTGAACCGAGGTTGGACTTGGCGCTCCGGCATCGTCCTCATGAATGATGAGAAGGAAGAGCGTGTCGCCGACAGCTATCTGATCTCCGTGTTCGAGCGGTTGCTCTTCGACGGGCACGCCGTTGACCGTCGTACCGTTGAAGCTGTTGAGGTCAATCACGCGGAAACGCTCGCCGCCTCTGATAAGGCAGTGCTGGCGCGACACCGCCGGGTCGAGCACACAAACGTCGTTAGACGGCTCGCGTCCGATGGAAATTTCGCCCTCAGTCAGGGCAAATATCTCCCCACTGAGTGCGCCGTTGATGACCATCAATCTCGGGTTCATACTTCTCTTCCGCCTGCCCAATCCTCCGTAATGATTCGGCCAGCCTGTCTGTGCCTCCACCCTATAGTCGTTACTACTCTCAGGCACCTCCGGCGTTAGCGAAGTCTAGCAGAAATGCGACCAACTCTAACATTTCTGCTAGACCTCGATGACTCAAGCGTGAAGCGTCGCCACATCCCACCGCGGACGTTAAAGCTTTAAACCCGCATTCTGACCAGAGAATCAGATGGGAGCATTGCGCCCAGCGTTCTTGCTCCATGTTGGCACGCGAATAGCAATTCGGCAGGCAGCTTTTGAAATTGGCACACGCCAGAAAAGGAAAACGACATGGCAATTAAAGATGGAAGATTAGAAGTGGCGACAGCAATCGCGGATACCACAGACCTAGTCACGGTTGACCCAACCACAGACCCTTTCACCGGAGAACCAGACGATCTGTTCGACCTTAGATTCAATGACCCGAAAGTCGGGATTGACGACAACCAGATGCGACTCTTCAAGGCGTCATTGGAGGAGCTTTTGCCCGAAATCTTGCAGGACATCGAGAGGATACCGAACAACTCCAATTTGCGCATTGAGGACGTTGCCGAATTCGTAATGCTGGCGCTGAGTGCCCGCGCTTCGATTATGTCAATGAAGAAACTTCGTTGATGTTCTCGGATTTGCCTCGAAGCGATGGCAGCCGTTAGGAAACTGTCGGTCCGCACAATGACTCGTGCATTCGCCTGCGAAGAAGCGGCGGGGCGCACGCTTAATTACTAACCCCTCTACAGTTGAAAGGAATCCGACATGCTTCGCTTATTACATTCAAGAACGTTGGCGATTCTGCTTCTGTGCTGCGTGAGCATCAACGCCAGTGCGCAGGCAACGGAAGAACTCAAGATCGAAAGCGTGCGACTGAACCCGCTCCTCTCAGAACTTTTCATCAACGTTGGATTTTCGGCGCGGCTTGATCCGGCTCATTCCGAAGATTTGAACACCTCGAACGTCGCGGTCACCACGCGGCCCAGTAACACGCCCTTGACGGTGCAGAAGGTTAGCCGCGTCGGCCTTTCCCCCCGACGACTTCAAATCTCTTTCAATCCCTCAGCCTTGCCCGCCGCCGCCAGCGCTGATACTGAGTTCGAGATCTGTTTTACCACCCTGCACTTCATCGCAGCGGACGGTAGCAGCTTAGCCACGGCTTCCCGGCTGTGTGAGAAAGGGACGATCCTGAGTGCGAGCAACGTCGCTTCCGAGCTTGAGAAACAGTTCAAGGTGCTTGAGCAAACCGAGAAGACTTCGGAGGAGAAGAACATCTTCGCGAGCGGCTTTGTCGTCAACGGTGAAGGTGGGAATTCCGAGGGCGGCGCGGAAATTAATCTCAATAGCAACGATTTGGGCGTGCGCGGGCTGACTGCTTTCATGCGCCTGAAGAAATCGACGGCGAATGAGGCCGACCCCAAGCACTTTGAAATCGGGCTTAACCAGAGCATGACCAATCTCATCGGGAAAGGCAGTCTAAGGCAAATCCGTGAATACCGCGCCATCATGCTCGACTCGTCGAAGTCCCCAGCCGACAGGGAGGCCGCGGCCCAGAGTTTTAGAGACTTACTAAAGAAGCGCCAGGAGAGACTTCTGGGCGGGATGTTTTTCGACTTCGGCGGCAAATTAGAGGCTCAGGCGCTCAACTTCGACGTGACCAACTTTGTCGGTGAAGGCTCGTTTCAGCTACAGTCCCGAACAAAAAGGCTCTTCGGCTCGACCAATGGTTTTGTGCGTTTCCGTTTGATTCCGGCGGGAATGGAGTTGGGCTACAACGTGAGTGAGGGGGCGCCAGCCGACCAAACAACCGCCGCCGCCGCTGCCACTCAGAACAACGATCCGGACTGGATCGCGCGCTTCAAGTTCGGCGGCGCGCTGACTCTCTTCTACAAAGACACCTCGGAGACCCCCGGCTTGTTAAAGCGCGTCGAACTGGAGGTGCAAGCGGTTGATCGCTACCTCTTCCGGCGCGAGGCGATGTTTGACAAGACGACGATGTCGAACACTTCGACCGACAAGGGCAATAAGCCGTGGTTGCAGGCCGACTTCAAAATATTCTTCACCGATCCGGCGGAAGGAACGCCCGGTGGGCTGAGAACAGGTTTCAAACTCTCTTACCAGAGGGGCAGTTTGCCGCCCGTCTTTGCTAACACCAAGAGCTTCCAATTCGGGATTGTCCTCGAAAGCACGGAGAGCAAAAAGTAACCTCACCGCGTGACGCCGACTCATCGCCGGATGATTTCAAGGGGCGGTGGGCGGCGGCGCGCGCGCGCATTGATAACGGAGGAATTATGGCAAGGATCACGATCAACGGCATTTCTCTCGACCCGACAGTTCAAGCCGAAGCGTTAGGCAGCTTCAAGTTAAGCAGCGCTGACAGCTCGAAGTCGAATTATATTCTCATTCAAACGACCGCGCCGCTCAATAGGGATCAGAAGGAAGAACTAAGGGGTCTCGGCGTTGAGATTCTTGAATACGTCCCGACGCAGACATACATCTGCTCTTACCTTGACTCTGACCTAAACTCGCTCCGCGCTCTGCCATACGTCGAATGGGTGAACGTCTATCTGGAAGGCTTCAAGGTCGCGCCGCAGCTCACGACTTCCTCAAGAGAGATCTTCGCCGCCGACCTGCTATCACTCGGCGCGACCGAAACTTCGATGTCTCAGGAGCCGCGCTCGGTCGAGGTCGTGTTGCATCGCAACGTCTCCAGCGCAGATGTTCGCCAGAAGATTGCGAAGGCGGCGAGACTCGACCCCGACGAGTTGACAGTGAGCGGAGGCAAGGTGCGTCTAACCGTCCAGCCGCAGCAACTCGAAGACCTCGCCGCGATTGACGAGGTGCGACACATCGAGGAACTCATCCCGCCGAAGCTTTCCAACACCGTCGCGCTCGGGATTATGCGCGCTGACACTACCCACTTGGCGAACGCACTTGAAGGCGAGGGACAGATCGTCGCCGTGTGCGATACAGGTTTTGATAGAGGGTCAACCTCAGATGTTCATCCGGCCTTCGGGAGTCGTGTTCGCAAGCTCTACGCGCTCGGCAGGGCGAGCGCGAACGACCCGCACGGGCACGGCACACACGTCGCAGGCTCCGTGCTCGGTGACGGCGTCTCAGACTCGATGGCCGAGCACATCCGCGGCGCGGCCCCGAAGGCGGGTCTCGTCCTTCAATCAGTATACGACGCGGGCGGAGGGCTTGGCGGGCTGCCGACCGACCTAAACGACCTGTTCCGTGTTCCGTACCAGGAAGACGAAGTTCGCGTTCACACGAACTCGTGGGGCAGTCCGGCGTTTGGGGTTTACACACAATCTTCGTTCGAGGTTGACGAATTCATCTGGAACAACCGTGACCTCGTCGTCTGCTTTTCCGCAGGCAACGATGGTTCGGATGGCAACGCTAATGGGGTCATTGACGCAGGCTCGGTCGGCTCTCCCGGCACCGCGAAAAATTGCATCACCATCGGTGCGTCTGAAAGTAATCGCCCGCTGATTTCCAAGCCCTACGGCGGGCCGTGGCCGTCGGACTTCCCCGTCGATCCGTTCGCCTCCGACGCGTGGGCCAACAATCCGCAGGGGATGGCCGCTTTCAGCAGTCGCGGCCCCACTCGCGATGGACGCATCAAGCCTGATCTAGTAGCCCCGGGCACGGCCATCCTTTCCACACACTCGCGGGCCGCCCACATCGGTTCGTTCTGGGGGCCATCTTCAGACCCGCTCTACTGCTTCATGGGCGGCACCAGCATGGCGACGCCGCTCGTGGCCGGATGCGCCGCAGTCGTCAGAGAGTTCTTCCAAAAACAGCATGGGCGCGTTCCAAGCGCGGCAATGGTGAAGGCCATGCTGATTAACGGGGCGACGGACATCGCAGGGCAATACGTGCCTTCCGAGGCCGAAACTATTCCCAACTTGTCAGAAGGGTTCGGCAGGGTTGACCTCGCGGCCACGGTCGGCCCTTATGCCGCAGGAGAGGCCGTCACTTTCAGGGATGAGGACATGGCGCTCGAAACCGGCGAGGAAGAAGTGAGCAGGGTGCAGATAACGTCGTCCGGCTCAGTCCTCAAGGTCACGCTGGTGTGGACGGACGCGCCGGGCGAGACGCTCCAGAATGACCTCGACCTGATCGTTCGCGCCGCCAACGGTGAGGAACGTCACGGCAACATGCCGCCGTCTTCGACCGATTTCGACACGAAGAACAACGTCGAGCAGGTCATCTGGCCGGACGTTCCAGTGGGCCAGGTCAACATAGTGGTGCGGGCCAGCCGCATCACCTTGCACGCGCAGTCTTACGCACTGGTCATGCGGACTTCATAGCCCGCGGCTCGATTTATCTCACCTGCAAGAAAGTAAGGAGACTTTTTATGGACAAGTTCATCGCAGCCTTGGCACCGCTCTTCGCCGCTGGCTTCGCCGTGCAACAACTTCTGGAGATAATCACGTCTTTCTTTGATCTTGACCCCAACTCTAAATTCCAAAAATATAAGAAACCGATTCTCGGAATCGTGGCTCTCGGATTAGGCTGCGCGCTGTCGTCCCAGCTAGCAGACCTTGGGGTCTTACACACCCTCAAAGAGGTTAAATTCGATCAATCAAAATGGCTCTTCAACGGTTTAGACTTCCTCGTGACGGCACTCGTTATCAGCGCAGGGACGGAGGGCGTCAACTCAATTCTAAAATTCTTGAAATACGCCAAAGAAGATAAGAAGCGAGATGCCGCCGCCAATGATCCGAAGAATTCGACTGGGGGTCTACCCGTACCGGCAGCGGCAGGGGCCGGGCTGTCGGCAACAGTTCCCCGAGTGCCTACTGAAGATGCCTTAAGCCGCATCAACCGGCAGTAAGAGATGCGCCCGTAACCGTCAGGGCCGTGATTGAGCAGTCGAAAAGCCTTCCGCTTCATCCCGGTCCTCAGACTGCCCGCGACTGCCGTCGCGGGCAGAGCCCCGGAGAGTGAGAGACAGTAAGATGTCGAGGTACGTTTCCCCAGTTCACAGTCGTGGGGCTACCCCGAATCGCCCCGCGACGATGAATACGCCTTACTGCCTCGCCATCCTGACCGGGATCAGACAGGGCGGACTGGCTAATCGGCAAGGCTATCAACCGCAGCCTTAATCGGATGTGCAAATTAGCTCCGGCCGTCTCATCTTTGTGCTTTTGTGAAAAGGAGAAAAGATCATGGAAAGCAGCAACAACCCTCCCGAATCTATCGGTGAAGACGACGCCTCTACATCCCGGGATAATGAATTGGAGGCTCTGGGCCTCAGCCCGCTACCCCTCGCCGCCATTGCCAAGTCGGAACATGTCCCACCGGTCATCATCAAAGAATCCTCGTTCCTTCTTGATTTTGACTTCGCGCTTGGGTCGCCTTCGGGAGGAGGCAATCCGCCGTTCACACATCGATATCCTTTCCCCTTCGGTATGCGAGGCATCAGGGTGATCGGCAACCCGTTCGGCACTCCTGAAACCCTGTACTACAATTTTAGCCCCGACGGATGTCGGATTGAGGTCGGGCTGATGACAGCGGCAGGTGGAAGGTTAAACTTTACGTTGGCTAGCGTCATCTCGGGAGCAACAAAATTCCTCGAACTAACGACACATGATCACGCTCTCCCAACAATCGCTCCCAGCGGCGACCCTGATAGACCGCATAGATATCTGTATGCCAGTGACACTTCCGTGAGGTTAGATCGCGTTGCGATCCTCGATAGCGGGGGGCGCATTCTATTCCAGGGCGGCCCGGTGCCCGGTCGCTATGTCGGTATCTGGAGAGCGCACGAGTAGCAGGGTATCTCACGTCGGCGCAGTCTTACGTCAATCCACTCGCTTGAACTTCACCCCTGTAGCAGTATGATGGCGACGGGTGGTGGGAACTGGGTATGAAAGAGAAGCCTCACCTTGAAGAATTCGCATCGGAACAGTTGATCTCCGAATTGCGATACAGGGCTAGCGAAGGCCGCAGCGAACGAAGTCTATCTAGCTTGCTGCCGACGCCCGGCCTCGCAGCATTCAGCAATGAGAGCCTGTTTGAACTTCTATTTTCCCACCAGTTCAGCGTCTACGGTGTAGACGACAGGAGAGACATCTTTGCGATTAATGATAAAGATGTTCTCAAGGCGGCGGACGGCGTAGTTGCTGTGTTCGATGCTCTACTTGTTACCCCGAATGGCGACGGAACCTCAAGAATCTTTACAGCTACTTATGGGGAGGCGAATAACCTTTGCCCGGGCGAGCCGTTCATTAATCAGCCCGCAACCATTTGCGCCACGGGATTCCTGGTCGCCCCGAACATGATACTGACCGCAGGCCATGTGGTGAATCCTTCTAATCTGCCGGGGAAGCTTTTCGTCTTTGGGTTCAAGTTGCGCGGTGCCACCTCCCCGCAGGTCTTTGACATCCCCGACCATCAAATCTACCGCGGGAAGGAGGTGATTGGTTGGAACGATGACGACGCCGGTGATGACTTCGCCCTCATTGTTCTTGAAAGGGTCGTGAAAGATCACGCTCCACTGCCAATCCGCCGGGAGGGACAGGTTGCACAGGATCAGCCTGTCTACGTTCTCGGCCACCCGAAAGGGCTGCCGCTCAAGTTCGCCGACGGAGCTCAAGTGACGCGCAACACAGACGAGTGTTTCTTCGTCGCCAATCTCGACACGTACACGGGCAATTCCGGCTCCCCCATCTTAAGTTCGGCCCACATAGTGGAAGGCATTTTAGTCAGGGGTGAGAGGGATTTCGTTCCGGTCGGGAATTGTTGGAGATCGCTCGTCTGCCCCGGCGTGAGGGGACAGTCTGACTGTGCTGGGGAGGAGTGTATGAGGATTAGGCGGGTGGCCCACCTGATTCCAATGTAGGTTACTTATCTGGCGATGTCCGGTGCCCGGTTTAGCTGTTTTATGTACCGCCCGATGTCCGCTCTCGTTAAGTAAGCCTCAAAGCTCTCGCTTCCCCACTTTCGCTTTAGGATGTCCAGCACATCACCAGCGTGCGTTATAGATGAGCGCGCTGCCTCCAGATTGTATAAGTGCGCGGAAGCCTGACCTGCGAGGAGATGCGCGCGCCATTCCGACTCGGTCTGTCCAGAACGTGCGAAGTGTTCCGCAGCCTGTTGCGCGAGGTTTAAGGCTTGCGGTGCGTCGCCGGTCAGGAGTTTCACCTCAGCAAGCGCGAGCAGGGCGTTCGAGAGAAGACGTGGGTCGCGATAGCTGACCGCCAGTTCGGTGGCCTCCTGACACAAACGCTCGCCGCCCTTCGCGCCGGACTGTGCAAGTGCCAAACCCAATGTGGATTTAACCTCTATCGCCGTCCGTTTGTAGCCTGTACCGAGCAGTTCGAGCGTCTCCCGTGCTTGCGCCTCCACCTTTCGGAAGTCGAGTTGACTCAAGGCCATCTGCAACCTGATGAGGCTGACTCTTATCGCTAGAGGTTTGACTTGAACGCCGACAGTGGCCGCGCGGTCAAGCTCCACGCGTGCATCCTCGTAGCGTCCCAAGCGCCAAAGCACGTCGCCGCGGTAGAGTAAGCTGTACCCGGTTTTCACGGGATCGCCCAATGTCTCGTGCTGAGTTAATGCATCCGTGAAATGCTGCAAAGCTTCAGGGTACAACTCCTCACCTGCTAAAAGGACTCCTATCTCGAAGTGCGTGTCCGCCACCATCAAGGGATTTTCGCCTTGCTGCGCGTAACGCAGCAACTCGTCGAGCGCTTGGCGCGCGCCTTCGTAGTCACCCTGTTGAAGCTTCGCCCGCCCGCGTAAAAGCATGGCTTGCCAGACCTGTTTGCGATAGCCGCCCTTCTGGTAGAAACCCAGCGCCCGCTCGACGAGGGCTAGTCCCTCAGATATGTTCTCTTCTTGATGCACGTACAAGCTGCCGAGGGCAAGGCAGGCGCGCGCCTCATCAGGGCCTTTATGTGCCTCAGCCGACTGGATGGCTTGTTTAAAGTTTTCCGCCGCCTCGATGTAATCGCGCTCGACGAGGAATGCATTCCCCAGCTCTATGCGCCCGCGCGCTTTAAGGGTGTCAAAGCCTTGGGCCGACGCCACAGCGATGACCTGCTTCGCGACCTGCTTTGCCCCTTCCGTATTTCCCTCCGTGTAAGCAATGCTGCTCATCTCCAGTAGGGTTCTTACCTCTTGATATTTGTCGTAGGTGTTATTCCGCGTGAGATCAAGGGTGCACTGTAATTGCCCTCGCGCCTCCCCGGTCTTATTCATCCCGTTCAAAAGGTGTCCCCTCTGATATAAGACCTCGGTTAAGCCCTCTAAGTTTCCCGTCTGACGGTAAATTTCCTCGGCCTTATCGAACATCTCAAAGGCTGCTTTGGCCCTCTGCTGGAGGCCGTGAATCACTCCGAGTCGAAGTAGTGACGTGACGTGTTCCGGGGTGTCACCTGGTATCTTCTCATAACTAGCAGTCGCGTTATCGAACTCCTCGTTCCTCTCATAGGCACGACCTAACCTTAATAGGGCAGCCGGTCTACTTTTGTTGGACGTTTGCTGAACGATTTGCCGGTAAAGATTAATGGCTCTCGTATAATCACGCAGTACGGTCGCGTTTGTGGCCTGCATGTAGAGCAAGTCTTGCGGTGACATCTCCGAATAATCGGAACTTGCCAGCGCGCCTGCCCGCAACATTGCTTCATTCGCCCTGTCGTCGTAGTCCAGTTCATCCCACGATTCGGCCAGCCGGACGTACGCCAGCATAAACCTGCGATCACTCTCGGCAGCAAGGCTGAGTTTCTGTGATGCTTCATAGTACGCGCCAGATAGGAGCGCCGCATCGCCCTCCTCAAACAGTTTAACTGCTTCGGGCAGAGGCCGGTGTGGTGCACCCAGCCAATAGTGCCAGCCGCCCCACATGAGAAGCCCAATCATCAGTGCAGTCAAAAAAGCGGCTCCCAAGTAGCGCGGACGCCTAAGCTTCAGTGTCAGCGTAGAAAGCCGCGCGGCCCATTCTCCCGATGTGAGCGTTTTACTCCAAGTCTTCGTCCTCGGGATGTCCTCACTCCCGGCCGACAGGCGCGCTCGACGAAGGTCATAGAGAATTTCGTCCGCCGACTGGTAGCGTTCTTCAGGCTTCTTGGACAGCGACTTGAGGATAATCCGTTCAAGTTCAGCCTGCACGTTCGGGTTGAGGTGAGATGGCGGCTTCGGATCGTCTCTAATAATTTTGGCGCGGATCGAGACATCATTTTTACCGAGGAAAGCCGGAGTCGCAGTAACACACTCGTAGAGGAGCGCACCGAGAGAAAATAGATCGCTTCTCTCATCAACAGCGATGCCCAGCGCCTGTTCTGGTGAAAGATACATCGGCGTCCCGATTATGACGCTCTCGCTCGTCTGCGTAGCCAACCCTATCTGAGGTGCAGTCCCCACGCCAGTATCTTTGCCGTCACCCGCTAGCGTTTTGGCAAGCCCGAAATCGAGGACTTTGACTATGCCTCGTTCGTTGATTGCCACGTTTGACGGCTTTATATCGCGATGGACGATCTTATTGCTGTGCGCCTCGGAAAGTGCACTCGCAACGGACTCGGCGACCTCCACCGCACGCGCCAGCGTTAACCCGCCCCTGTCCAAGATATCACTCAGGGTCTCCCCCCTCACGAGTTCCATTACGATGTAAGGCCGACCATCGCAGGTTTCGCCGTAATCGTGGACAGCGGCGATATTCAAGTGACTGAGACTGGCAACTGAGCGCGCCTCGCGCAGGAACCGAGCGCGGTAGTGCTGTTTACCAGGCACTAGCGTCAATAACTTGATGGCGACCTGGCGTACTAAATGTAGATCTTCGGCTGCGTACACTACGCCCATACCACCTTCACCGAGCTTACTGAGGATGCGGTAATGAGAAATGGTTTGTCCGATCATGGATCGGTAATCCTATTATTTAAGCTAAAGTGAAGATGTCGGCAACGACACAGCGTCAATTCAATGGTGCTAAGCCCGATACTTATCTGAGCAAGGCTATTTTGCTCTGAAGACGTTAGTATTACAATCCAAGTAGTTCATTTAGGGAAGAACTTTATTGTTCACACAGTTCTCTTCCTTAACAGTAAATTAGCCTTTAGGGAAGAACTTTATTTCCAAATAGCGATTTCGGGTAGTCGAAAATAAATGACTTACGCCCTCTTTAGGGAAGAACTTTATTGTTCGTGAACATTTCTTGTTCGCGGAAAATAATGTTCTTTGCTGTAGGAATAATGTTCTTTACTGAGGAAATGATGTTCTTTGCTGAGAGCTATAAAAGTGGCGGGGATGGGTAGGCGCTTTTGCCTCAGTTCACGCTGTTCAAAGCGCTTACTGGACATAATACCGCTTGGTCACAAAGCTCGTCCTACCTTGTTTATGTACATGGTGAGTCGTAGGTCACAGTAAAGATTGTGTCCGCCAGCCATCGCTTGAAGGCTGGGTTGTCACTGAACTGCTTGTACAGTTCAGTATGATTTGCCAGCAGCCCGATAAGCACGCGTTGCAGCGCCTTGTCGTGTTCGAGCCGAGCATTCTGTTTGTCTGAATGCTTCATCGCGTTCTGATAAGCTTTGTCCGCCGCGACCGGACATGAACTCGCAAAATACTTGCGAGAAAGTATTTTCAGGCCCTAAACAGTATTCTGTGTAAGTGAGTTTGAACTGAGGCTGCCCATCGGTACTCGACCCTCGAATAG
>WUUC01096112.1_pt1 | contig 17382 bp, 15 predicted proteins | sample 6278441 | NCBI WGS metagenome assembly WUUC01 (sample SAMN13675441, study PRJNA597444) | soil metagenome | isolation source: soil | place: USA: Washington | collected 2017-10 | reverse complement strand
AAACTGCGTGAATCGGAAGCTGACCGAGGTCAACGCCAACGCACGCAACGTCGAGCAGCGCGCCAAAGCATTGAAGGACGCGGCGGCGGGTGGCGACGAGGCACGCCGCAGTCACGAGTACACTGTGCTAACCGTGCTCGCGCAAAAGCTCGACGCGCTCAATCAGGAAGCTTCGCAGTGCCTCGGGCAGTCGATGTATGAGCCGGGAGCTTCGCAAGTCATCACTACGGTGCCGTCGAATGCGCCGACCATCGACCCAACGGTGCTGCAGCCGACACCGCCCCCGCCACCATCAGTCAGCCTGCCGCCACCAATCTCGGTTGTCAGCCCAACGAAGTAATGCCGTAAACGTCACGAATGTGACGTAGGCACTCGAAACATGCGGGGGAGCAGTCCGGGCCCCCAAATTGGAGATTCCCGGGACATGAGCCGAGCACGTCTATCCCTCCTCGGGCAGGCAGTACGTCTGACCATAGGTCTCGTTTGCGGCTTGCTACCATCATTGCAAGCAAATGCACAATGGCTGCCCGACCGCGCTTACTCGGAAGGGCCGGGTATCCGCGTCGGGGACCTTGAGCTGCATCCTGGTGTGGCAGTTCGCGGCGGCTACGACAACAACGTCTTTCGGTCGGATGGCGATGCTACGCCGATTCGAGACGCCGCAATCCTCGCCATCACGCCGCATCTGTATTTATCAACGGAGACGCCACAGCGCGGCCTGGAAGGTGAAGACCGTCTTGCGGCCGGGCAAGCACCGCGGTTCGTTGCGTTTCGCGGGGGCGCGTCTGCGACATACCTCCACTACTTCACCGACAATGCTCCACGGAATCTTGCTGTAGACACTGACTTCTTTCTCGCGGTGGCACAGGGACGTCCGGTCGAGCTGAACCTCGTGGCTAGCTATGTGAGGAGCGTGGCACCGTTTACCGAGGTTGCGGGAGACCGCAACGCTTACGTCTTCGACACGGTTGATCCGTCTCTTCGCCTGAAGTTCAACTCGCGATCAGGCGTGCTCAGTGGCTACATTGGCTATGCCCCGCGGTACACGCACTACGAGAGCAACACTTTCGACTACTTGAACAACATTCAGCACGGCATAGAGGCCGGTACGGCGTGGAAATTCCTGCCCAGTACGGCCCTCTTGTACGATGCGCGATTCGCATTTCAGAACTACACGAACTATACGCCGACGGACGAACGGCTGATGCTCTTTTCCGACAATCAGAGCTTTCGCACTCGGCTTGGTTTGAACGGGGCGCTCACGAACAAACTTTCGCTTCGGCTCTTGGCTGGGTATGCGGTCGGCTTTTATGACAGATCTGAGTTGGACGAGTTCGAGGACGGAGTCGGAGAGGCCGTGCTGACCTACACTTTTGGCCCGCACTCCTTCGACGTCGGCTATCAGCGCGATGTCGTATCTTCGCCGCTCGGCGCTTGGAGTCAGATCGATCGTGGATTCACTAAGATTGCTTTCCTCTTCGCGCGGCGCTTTGCGTTGCGGCTCGAGGCCGGGGCCGCGCACGCCAACTACGGCAGTCTGCTTCGTGTCATCAGTCCGGCTGACGACACCATGGATGACGCCGCAGACGGTGTGACCGGAATCGGCGTTGGTGGCGATCGCACTCGCGACGATATTCGTCTCGATGGAGCCATTCGTACTGAGTACCGTGCCACCAACTGGCTCGCCTTCATGGCTGATTTTACGGTGCAATCGGTAATTACAGATTTCGACTACGATCTTAGCCGCGCGAATGGTCAGGTAATTCCCGATCCGGCTGATTTCACCGCCATGCAGATTTTCGGTGGCGTACGCGCCCACTACTAGGTGTCAGTTCGGTGCTAGTTGCTTTGGTTTCGTCAAATCGCGCGATTGTGTTGTCCATTGTTGTTGCCGCTCTAGGTTGCGCACCGCAAGTGATGACGCGTCTGCCTAGTCAGCCACCTGTTGAGGACACTTCGCTAGGTTCAGGGGATATCTTCGAAATCCGAGTATTCGGAGAGAAGGATTTGACAGGGGCGTACCAGGTAGGTGCAGGGGGAACGATTGAGTTTCCATTTCTAGGCACGCTATCGGTCGAGGGAAAAGACACGTCCGAGGTTGCGAAGCTGATCGCGGAAGGCTTGTCTAAGGGCGGTTACCTCAAGGAGCCTCAGGTTTCGGTGTTCCTTCAGGAGTCGAATTCCAAACGCATTTCGGTGCTTGGCGCGGTTGCCAAGCCGGGTACCTTGCCTATCGTGCCGGGGATGACCCTCATCCATGCGGTGAGTCAAGTCGGTGGCTTTTCGTCGTTGGCGAGCAAGGATGAGACGGTAATTACGCGTCGAGTCGGGGGGAAGCTCGAGCGTTATCGAATTGAGGTTAGTAGGATTACTCGAGGAGACGCAGACGACTTTCCACTGCGCGCCGGTGACATCGTGTTCGTGCCGGAGCGAGTGTTCTGAACACAGGAAAGGTCTCCGGCAACAAGCGTATTGGTTTGCGGTAAGTGATGGAGCCCTTGCCAGCAATGCAGTTGTCAGCAAATCCGGTTGAAGTTTTCGTGAGGGGAGGCTGCGCGTGGTAAGCGTGGGTATTGCGATCGTTCTCGCATGCGCAATCACTGCCGGCATGACGTTTTGGGTTCGCAAGTGGGCAACTCGTCTGGGTGTCGTCGACGTGCCCGGCGGTAGACACGTGCACGCTCACGTTACGCCGAGGCTGGGCGGCGTGGCGATTATCGTAGGATTCTTCGCGCCGCTGGCGGTCTTGATGTGGGCGGAGACAGCGGTCTCCAGAGAATTTGCAGTACAGTCGAGCCGCGTCGCAGGTTTGGTGTTCGGCGGGTTCGTGGTGGGGGTCGTCGGCGCGGTGGACGATGTTCGGGGACTCGGTCCGTGGCGAAAGCTGTTGGCCCAGGCTATCGCTGCCAGCATTGCCTACTATGCAGGTTACCGGATCGATGCGGTGAACTTGCCGTGGTTGGGTGAGATCTCGTTCGGCTGGTTCGCCTATCCGGTTACGCTGTTCTGGTTTTTGGGGATCACGAACGCGATCAACCTGATCGATGGTCTCGACGGCCTGGCGGCTGGCGTCGCGCTCTTCGCGTGTGCTTCGAATCTGGTGCTCGCGTTTTTCAACGAGCTCCACGTTGTCGCATTGTTGTCGGCTTGTTTGGCCGGGGCTTTGATCGGCTTTCTCCGTTACAACTTCAGCCCGGCGACGATTTTCATGGGCGATTCCGGTAGTATGTTCATCGGCTTCGCGCTGGCCGCTACGTCGTTGGTGGGCGCCACCGTGAAAGGCTCGACCGCGATAGGAATCTTGGCTCCGGTGATCGCGCTTGGCATTCCGATTTTCGATACGATGCTGGCGGTACTGCGCCGTACGCTGGCAAGACAACCGATTTTTCAGGCCGACCGGGCCCACCTCCACCACAAACTCGTGGACATGGGTCTCACTCATCGAACGGCAGTGCTCGTTCTCTATTTCGGTTCGATTGCGCTCGCTATTTCTGCATTGGGCGTGGCGATCGGACGCGACTGGCAGGTGGGGGTGGCGCTCGCCACGGTGTTCGTGACGATGGTGACCGTGGTCAGGGTAGCCGGGGGATTCGGACTCGGGAGCTCCAAAGGGAGCGTGAACGACCTGCATGGCGGCATGCAACGCGCAGCGCATTCAGGGTTGCGCAGTGGCGACTCGATGCCAGCAGGCCCGCTGCCGGGAGGTCCAGTGCCACCCGCGGGGCATCATCCCCTGTCGTCGGGCCGCGCCTAGCGCATTGGCATGCCAGACAAAGATATCGCTAGCGGGTTGCGGGCAGGCAGTGGTGCAAGCGCGCCGTACAGACGATGCCGCCATGCGGAGCTATCGCCTGAGGCTGTCGCCAAGGCGCGCTGAGTATTCGGCGTGGGCACGGAGGCCATCTGTCAGGGAACATACGCCAGTCGCTCGAACGGGTTGCTCATGTCGGACCGGCATTGCGTCTGGATCATGGACAGTCACCGCACGCGGTCCTGTTCGAGCCGAATCAGCAGCGGGGCGAGCTGAGCCTCGCAGTTGTAGCTGCCAAGATGGGCTGTGACCGCGGCCGCGGAAAGCTGATTCGAGTACTCACTTCCCGGCTCCAGACGGTCGAGGCCGGCGAGGATGGCCGATTCTGTGTCTTGTTCGATTACGTGGAGGGCGCCGGTGTCGTCAGCCAGCTGTCCCAATGAATCGCGCATTCCAACGAGAGAAGGAATTCCGGCCGCCATGTACTCCTGGATCTTGACACTGGCCGCGCCCATGAAGTTCCAGTTTGGGTTTGGGGATCGAGCGTAAAACGCGAGCCCGAGGTCACAGCCAGGCAGCCACGTACGAACGGTATCGTAGTCCGTGTACGGCAGAATATGGAGCCGATCCGTCAGGTTTGAGCGTCTCGCCTCTTGACGCATGGCATTCAACCAGTCGTCGTTGCGGCAGCCGATCACGGCCAAGTGCCATTGCCCACGTGCGCGCGCCATTGCTTGCACCGTCTCCGCTCCAAGCGTCATCATCCCGACGACGACAGCGAGCGGACCGCGTTTGAGCCCCAGACGTTGACGCAACAAGTCGTTGCGAACCGGAAGGCAGCGCTTCGGCGAATTTCCGACTACCGCATAGTTTGCCGCCACCTGACAACGTTCCCGCAAGAAACGAGCACGGGCGATCTCTGGTACGACTACCAGAGGAAACTTGTGGAGATTGCGTTTGGCAGCCGCCCAAACAAGTCCGTCGGTGGTTGTGATCGATGTCGCGCCCTCGTCGACGATGTCGTGCAAATGAACGATCTTGGGCGGCCAACTTCGGGGGTTGGCAGGCAACAGGCACGCAGCGCCCCAGTGATCGTACCCGATCACCAGGTCTGGTTGGAAATCGCGAATCTCACGCCTGATGCTCACTGCGAAGGCGAGCACTTCACGCCAGTTCTGCAGCGTGGTTCGCGGCCAGCCCGGGGACGTCGGGTTCAAGTACTTGATGCGCGCATTCCTTGGCAGGGGCAGGGGAGCGCTCGTCCCTCGGTCGTAACCCAAGCAAAGTACCTCGGCCCCCGCTTCGGCGAGGACCCGCGCGGCATTCAGCGTAGGCGGATAGTTCACCGGGTCATAGTAAATGACCTGCAAGATCCGCAGGCCGGGCCGCACACGTAGTTTAAGCTCCGGACGGGCCTCGGTCATCACAACCACTTTCGTTGGGCAATGCTTCCGCGACTGCTAATACAGTCGCTGTCGGCGCTACGAGTGCGGATGGCTACTGCATTCTTGGCCGTGTTTGACACATGGGGACCGGACCTTCCAGAAGAGCCCTCACGGAGTATGCGGTGCGCATCGCCAAGACACTTCGTTTCATTTTGAGACATCCGTTGGGCCGTCAACGACCGCTCACTGCAATGAGCAGATTTGCGCGTTGGCAGTTTAGCAGTCGAACCGGGTTCGGTCCCAGCGTGGTTCCGTTCGTGGGGGACTCGGTTCTGCTCGTTTCGCGCGGCATGACCGGCGCCACCGGCAACGTGTATGTAGGGCTGCACGAGTGCGACGATATGGGCTTTTTTCTGCATTTCCTACGTCCCGGAGATCTGTTTCTCGACGTCGGCGCCAACGTCGGCACTTACACCGTCCTTGCCGCGAGCGCGGCGCGTAGCCGCTGCATCGCGGTAGAGCCCATACCCTCAACCTTCGGGCGGTTAATGGACAACGTGCGTATCAATCGGCTTGAAACACTCGTGGAAACGCATTGCGTCGCCCTGGGAGCGTCCGGCGGGACGCTGCGGTTTTCGACGGATCTCGACACTAGAAACCACGCGGTCGCCGAAGACTACGCTGGTGCAAAGCAATTGGTGGATGTGGCGGCGCTGGACGAACTGCTCGGCGAGCGTGTTCCGGTCGCAATGAAAATCGACGTGGAAGGCTTTGAGCGCGAGGTCCTGCGCGGCGCGCCACGGTTTCTTGCGAACCGTGGTCTCAAGGCCATTCTGATGGAAGCTACGGAGCTTCACCAGCGCTACGACGCGGATGGCGAACCCAGCGCGTGCAGCATGCTGGAGGATGCGGGGTTCTCCCCACATCGTTATGACGCGTGCACGCGGACGCTGTCGCCCTGTCCAAGCAGCTCACGCTCCGACTGCGGAAACTCGCTCTATTTGCGGGATGTTGGCTTCGTCCGTGAGCGACTGAGCACCGCTCAGACATTCCGTGTCGGACCTTGGCGAATCTAGAACTGCGCTACCAGCCGCTGAAGCGCGAGAGCTTGAGCCTCCAGGGAGAAGTGTTGCAAGACTCGTTTGCGCCCCGCCTTGCCTAGCTCGGCTCGGCGCGCTCCGTCTACCCGGAGCGACTCGATGGCTCGGGACAACGCATCTGGGTCCGACTCGGGCACGAGGATGCCGGCTTCTCCGATCATCTGCGGTATATTGCCGGACGTCGTGCCGATGGTGGGGATTTCGCAAGCCATGGCCTCAGGCAGGACGCGTCCGAACTGCTCTTTCCAGCGCTCGCTTGCAACTGAAGGCAGGACCAGCACGTCCGCGCAGCGCATGTAGCGTGGCATATCGGAGTGGGGGACGTCGATGGTCACGACGCGTTTGCGGATTCCCAGCGCGTCAGCTTTCTGCATGAGCTGCTCGGCGTAGCTGCCCGGTGCGAAATTCGCGTACATGTCGAGCAGCAGGGTTACCCGCGCATCTGTGCGCGCTATTGCGTCAAGCAGAATGTGAACGCCTTTCTCGGGAACCAGGCGGCCGAAATAACCTACGACGAACGAAGCGGCCAGGCCAAGCTCTTCACGTAGGCTGTCTTCCGAGCCGGGAGAGAACGCGTGCACGTCCGTTCCAAGCGGCACTACTTCAATGGGCTTCCTCCAGCCCTGTCGCTGAAATATGCGCTTGCCCTCATCTGAGATACACGCAAGTCCGTCTGCGGCGCTGCTCCCGAGGCTGCCTAGGGAGGCCACGAGTCCGTCACGAGTCGCTGCTTTCGCGCTGCGCGCGCGAACGTTGTCGAGGCAGTCCTTCCAGCGATTGCGTTCGATATTTTCCACAGTGAACGCGATCACGCGCTGACCGCAGGGCACCGCCTTGGCATGCAGAACGGGTAAGCTGCCGGGATCGTACTCTACAAACACGACGTCGGGTCGAAGGCGTGCGATCAGCCGCTCCAAACCGACGAACCAGTGCAGCCGCTGCTGACGGTAGAAGCGATGCTCGAGCGGATGCAGCGTATAGCTCGCTTCCTCCGGGACAGCAGCGCACTTCGTGCTTGGTTTGCCGGCCACAAAGGCGATTTCGGCCGGACAGGTCAAGTGGACATCCCAGTTCAACAGCTTGGCCATCGCGTCGAAGGAGCGACGGTGCGGCTCGTAGATCGACGCAACCGAGACACCGAGCAATCGCGTGCTCATGGAGCAGTTTTTTCGCAGTCAAGAAGTTGGAGCAGACGCATGGTTTCCTCGTCGATGGCATCACGTGGTTCGAAGCCGATAGAGCGTAGTCGCTCGATCGAAAATCGCACCGCTTTGCCAGCCTCTCCCGTGGGCGCGGGTCGCACGACGGAGATCTCTCGCTTGAGATACGCCTCGCTGACCGTACGCACTCGCTCCGCGAGCTGGAGCATGCTCAACGAGCGGCCGTTCCCGACCTGAAAGAGATCATGTTCGAGCGTGCCAGCTTCGAGCACTCGCTCGACGGCCTGCGCGACGTCGCCGATCCAGACCATATCCCGATGCTGCACGCCGGACGTTTTGAGCACGATCCTGCTGTTCTCAAACGCCTGGCGGCAGAAGTCATTGTGGGCAAGCGTCCAGCGATCCACCGAGCGATGCGCGGGCGCCCCGTAGCCGTTGGAAAGCCTAAATACAACCGCGCTGGTGTCGCTGCCCAACCGATTGTTTTCGTAACAATAGCCCTCTCCAGTGAGCCGGGAAATGCCGTACGGATGAGCGGGCTTTGGCGCGGTCTGCTCATCGATAGCGGATGGCGCGTGTGGGCCGTAGACGTGAAATGTGGAGAGGTAAATGAAGCTTCGGACGCCCGCCGCGCGCGACGCGGCGAGGAGACGCCGCGTGCCCTCGCCAGATACGCGAACGGCAAGATCAGGATCGCGGGCTGCCTCGTTCTCGTCGAGCGACGCGAGGTGAACGACCGCATCGATCCCTACGACCGCGCTCTCGACCTGCACCGGATCCAGCACGTCAAGTTCGCGAAATGCGCTGTGCGATACACGGGCCTCTGCCCAGGGCGGTAGCGCACGTGCGCCGAGGACAAGATCATGGGGAAGCATCTCGGCCAGTCGCCCGCCCAGATATCCAAACGCACCAGTGACCAGGACTCGCACTCCTAGCGGTCCTTGCGCGCCCATTGGTAGGGGATGTGATTGGTATGAGGATCCGCGCGTTCGATTTCGTCTGGCGAGTGCGGAATATCTGAGCAGTTCGCGACGAGGGCCAGCGGGGAAAGGCCCTTGAAGCCATTCCAAATCAGTGGCGGGATGCGTACGAGCACGTAGTTTTGGTCACCGACGTAGAGTTCCATGAGCTCACCACGAGTCGCTGAGTCCTTGCGATCGTCGAACAGCACGAGCTTGATCATGCCGGTCGGAACGGCATAGTTCAGCGTCATCTGTTTGTGGATGTGCCAACCCTTGACTGCTCCCTCGTAGACGCTGGAAAAGTAGATCTCGCCGAATCTGGAAAAATGCGGCGAGTCGCTGCGGAGCATGTGGGAAATGCAGCCCCGCTCATCCGCAATGCGCCGGAGTGAGATCACTTCAACGCCTTCGATCATCGTCGCACCTCGATCCCCTGGAGACGTGTCGCATAGTCTTGTAATTGCTGATTCGTAACCTCGCGTGCGGCCGCTGCGCTCTGGTGGAAGGTCCGGTACCAGTGCACAGTCCATTCGATCGCTTCCTCGACACTCAATACGGGACGAAAACCCAGCTCGAGGCGGGCTTTCTCACACGCGAGGCGCAGCAGCTTTGCTTCGTGTGGGTCCGAGCTGTCTGGCTGAACGACGATGTTGCCCGCATCGATGTGCCTGTGGAATCTGTGGGCGATGGTCTCGACGTCGATCGCCGTCTGGTCGTCGGGTCCGAAGTTGTACGCATCGGAAAAGCGGCCTGGGTCACTCAACAGTCTCGCCCCAAGTAGTAGATAACCCGCAAGTGGCTCGAGCACATGCTGCCAGGGTCGAACTGCGCGAGGATTGCGAAGGAAGAGCGTGCGCCCCGCTAGCAGCGTCGTTGCGCAATCGGGAATCAGGCGGTCTTTCGACCAGTCACCGCCCCCGATGACGTTGCCGGCGCGTGCCGTGGCGATACCCAGGGTAGGACGCCGGGGTCCGAAGAAGCTGCGCCGAAACGAGCTCACCACGAGCTCTGCGGCGCCCTTGCTCGCGCTGTATGGGTCATGGCCACCTAGCCGGTCGTTCTCCCGATAGGCCCAGGTCCATTCCAAGTTCTCGTAGCACTTGTCGCTCGTCACGATGACGGCGCCACGCACCGAAGGGACAGCGCGAATGGCCTCGAGCACGTGCGCGGTGCCGAGCACGTTTGTTGCAAACGTCGCGACAGGATCGACATAGGACTCGCGTACCAACGCTTGTGCACCCAGATGGAAGACCAGTTCAGGCTGGCATTCTTGAACGATCTCTCGAACGCTCTCGAGGTTGCGCAGGTCGCCGTTCACGTGCGGCATTTGCCCGTCGAGGCGCATCAGCTCGAAGTGCGAGCGTTTCTCTGCGGGGAGCGCGAAGCCCATGACCCGCGCGCCAAGGCGGAGCAGCCAGGCGCATAGCCAACTTCCCTTGAATCCCGAGTCACCGGTTACCAGCACCTGCCGCCCGCGGTAGACCTCGAGTGCCTGTGTTGTGGTTACCAGGTCTTCCACGGTGCCGCGCCCTTAGCCCAAAGGTCGTTTACGAGCGAAAAATCCCGGTAGGTGTCGACGCACTGCCAAAATCCATCGTGTTTATGAACCGATAGCTGCCCGCGCTCGGCCAAGCGTTCTAGCGGGTCGCGCTCGAGGATGCAGTCGTCGTCCGCTGATAGGTAGTCGAAGAACTCTGGTTCGAAGACGAAGAACCCACCGTTGATGAACCCGCCGCTTATGGCGGGTTTTTCGACGAACGATTTCACCTGGTCTCCGTCGATGGTCAGCTCGCCGAACCGACCAGGGCCTCGGACGCCGGTGACCGTGCCCAGGTTTCCAGAGCGTCGGTGAAAATCTAGCAGCGCATCGAGATTGACGTTTGCAACACCGTCTCCGTACGTTAGGAAAAACGGCTCGTTTCCAACGTATTTCTGAACGCGTTTCACGCGTGCGCCGGTCAGTGCCAGCAGGCCGGTGTTGGCGAGAGTAATTTCCCAACCTTCTTCATCGTGGGAGCCGTGCTGCGCAAGGCTCCCGTTAGGTCCGAGCGTGACCGTGCAATCCGACTGCATCGCTTCGTAGTTGAGAAAGTACTCTCTGATCATCTCGCCTTTGTAGCCGAGGCAAAGGATGAACTGCCGGTGGCCGAAGCGCGCGAAAGTCTTCATGATGTGCCAGAGCAAGGGCCGGTCGCCAATTTGCACCATTGGTTTGGGCCGGTACTCGGTCTCTTCTCGCAAGCGCGTGCCCTGGCCACCACACAGAATCACGACCTTCATACGCCCGTTTCTCCCTGGGTAGCGATGTTCTTCGGTGCGCCGCGGCAGGCCGCCATTTTTGAGCGGTCCATGCCTTTCGACCCTCGAACAGCAAGAGTGGCACGACGGCGGGCGAACGGTACCTTTCGAAGCGCCGGTTGTCCATGAACCCCTTGAGCGACTGCGGTGACGCCGAGCTAGTCCGAGTTTTTCTCGGCAAGCAGTACCACCTGCTGAGCAAACAGGTTCGGGATCGCTTCGCCAATTACTAAATCGAGGCGACTGGCGAGTCCCTGCGACAGGCGTCGCACCGGTCTAAGTGGGACTGAATGCGACGCGCCGCGGATCGTGACCGGCCGAAACGGCGTCCCGTCCAGAATGTTGGCCGCCGTGGCGACGCTCCAGAACTGCAGGTGGGTACGGTCGAACGGACCTGTGTCATCTCGGCCCCAGTCGCCGCGCAGGATCCTCAATCGCACCCGCCAGTGAGCCATGTTCGGAACGGCCGCGACGAGAAGACCGCCTGCACGAACGTATGGGGCGAACCTGCAGAGGACATCAGCCGGATGAGCAAAGTGCTCCAGCACGTGCGACATCAGCAGGACATCGAAGAAGTGAGGAGGCACAGGGAGGGACAGGGACTCAGCGCTGCCCACCCAAACCTGGATCATGCTCGTCCGCGCGCGCTCCGCCTCGGCATCCGACAAAGTGACGCCCCACACCTCGTGCCCGCGCGCCCGCAGCAGCTTGGCGTTGTCGCCGGCGCCGCAACCGAGGTCCAAGATCTTGCTCGCTGAGGATGGAACCAAACTCAACACCGCCGGATTGCCAGCGTTGCTATAGAGCACTCGTTCTAGCCCGGGAGCGGCCGCGGCTGCGGTCACGACCGGTCCGAGTAGAGGGCGTCCAGCAGGGTCTCCGCGCGCTGCCGATATGTGTGCTGACTGAGGACGAGCCGCTCTCCGTTGCGGGCGATGCTAGTCCTCAATGCATCGTCGTGCAGCAGCTCTCGGGCGCGCTCGACCAACTCATGATCGTCCTTGAAATACAGGATGCTCTCCCGATCGCGAAATGTCTGCTCAAGCTCAGGACAAGGCGACGATAGCATGGCCGCACCGCAGGCCAACCCTTCGAAGAAGCGCATGTTGGCAGCGGGATAGTTGGTGTCATCAATGACGTTCAGGCCCACTTTCGCCGTACGCATCGCCTTGTAGTAGGCGCTGCCGAACAACGGGCCACCACGGAAGTAGGAGCGTGCGAGCTGTTTGTCGCTCACCTGCGTGAGCCAGCGACGTTCACCCCAGACTTTCACGTCCAGGCCCGATTTAATAAGCGTTCGGATCGCACGCTCACGCTCCGGCCGCATATTGCCAACGAAGGAGATGTCACACCCATACTGAGCGCGATCGGCGGCGGAGATCGAGTCGGCGCGGTGCAGCTCCGGATCTGCGGCAAAGCACAGCCAGATGGTCTTCCGGGCGCCCAGTTGGTCGAGGATCGGGCACGCCGCCTCGCTATACGACGCTACACAGTCCAGCAGGGGCAGCGCCTGAATAATATGCGAGCCGAGGTTCAGCATCGGGTCCGGCCAGAGTAACGCCACTTTGCACTGAGGAATGGAGGCCTTGAGTTGTGCCAGGGCGCCCGCGCGAATCGGCAGCGAACCGGCCATTACCACTGTATCGCAGCCCAGTTTGCGAGCAGTCACCACCAGGTTCCGATTTCCCTGCACTATCCATGGTTCGCGGGGAGCTACGCGGAAGAGAGCCTGCCCAGCAGCACCAAAACGAATGCTATCGCGGATCGCGTCATAGAGATCGAACTCACTCACGGCGTGCCCCAGCGCCTCGAAAGCCCGTGCGTACGAACCTTCCAGATTGGGTGCATCCTTCCGCCCGACGATCAAGATGTGACGCTGTGCCTGCATAAATTTGGGGCTATCGCCTGTTCGTCTTGGGGCAGCTACCGGGCGGTTCGTGCTCGCGAAGGAAGCGGGCTCAATGTGCCGCGGTCGTGGCGTATTGGCATGTATTCCCTGCAGTCTCTTTCAAGGCGGGGGTGCTGCCCGTTTGCGTGGCGCAGCCAGCGAGTTGCATCTGAGTTGTCCATGAGCTTTTAAGCATTGACAGGGCTCGCGGGCAAGGGAAACTCCGGCCGTGCCAGACAGTGGAGGGCTATGGTGGGAGCGCTCGGCGTGAGCAGCGGCGCGGCACTGAGGACCGAGCAGCGTCCCGGAGCCACGACTGCTTGGACAGTCATTCGATGCCCCGACTGCCGGGGACAGGTGGCGCGTCGCGTCGACAGCGTGAAGTGCCTTGGCTGTGGCTGTTCCTATCCACTCGTGCAGGGTGTCATGCGCTGCGTGGCGCAGGACGATGCGTTCTACGAGGAGGCGTATCTGAACGAGGTCCGCCATCTTCCTGGGCGCGGGCGCTTGAAGGACTGGGCATTTTTCTCGCTGTTGCAATCCGGGGTCTTTGGCAAGCTGCGCCGCGTGCTGACCCCGGATTCAGTCGTGGTCGACTTGGGCTGCGCCTCCGGTGTACGCTGGCTGGGCAACTATCACACGATCGGGATTGATCTTTCCCTCGGTTCCGTGCGCAAAACAACTGAGTTCTATGAGGTCTCTGCGCAGGCTAGCGCTGGCCTGCTGCCGATTGCCTCCGAGTCCGTGGACGTAGTTTATAGCTCCTATTTCTTCGAGCATGTGCCGCTTGGGTCGAAAGACGCGGTGCTGCAGGAGATGAGTCGTGTAATGCGACCAGGCGCTGCCTGCGTTCTGCTCTTCGACGTGCTCTCGGATGGTCCCTTTGGTCGCTTTGCGAGGCGCGATTCGGACGCTTTTCGCCGCGGGTTCATTGAGCCCGACGGTCATCTCGGCCTCGAGCCGCTCTCGCGGGCCGCGGAGCGGATCGAGCGGGCGGGGCTAACCGTCGAGCAAGTCGCCAAGTTCGGCACCACCGCGCTTCAATACATGGCCAGCTATCGCTGGCTCGCGAATGCTTATGGCGATTCGCTCCCTTGGGTCAGACAATTGGGCCGTCTTGCGACAAGAATTTCGGCGAGTCGGATGAGACTTCCGGTGGATCTGGCTGTCACGGCATTTGACACAGTCATCAATCGTTACACGTTACCGGACAAAGCGACGCGCGTCATCGTAGTCGCGCGCAAGTAGTCATTGAGGCAGCTTTGCGGCTCGCATGCGTATTCTGATTCCCGCTCATCGAATTCCTGACAACTTTGCCGATAACGTAGCGCATACGCTCGGCAAGATGGGCCACGAGGTCCACACACTGCCCCCCCGGCAAGTGTTTGATCCGCGTATGCGCGCGAGTGGGGTGCGCGATAGCCTGATGCGCCGTTTGGTGCGCGGATATGTGACCGGGCCCGAACGCCAAGCGCTGGCGCTTGCACGTGAGATTCGTCCTGACATGGTGCTGGCTTTGACACAGCAGTTGGCTTCCGAGACCTTGATGGATCTCAAGCGCATGGGCGTGCGCCATCGCGTGGTGTGGTGGGGTGACGCACCGGCTAACATGCAGCAGATGGGAGTGCTGGACGACGAGTGGGACGTCATCTTCTTCAAGGATTTTGATTGCGTGCGCAAGCTGCAACGCGTGGGCCTCAATGCGCATTTGCTGCACGAGGCGCACAACCCGGATTGGCACCGACCGCTGGCTGGTGTCGCCAGCGACAGAGTGGTCGTGGCGGGCAATTTCTACGGACACCGGCAGTTCATTGTCCGACGCCTCCTCGATCGTGAGATCCCGCTGGACTTGTACGGTCCACCGCTGCCACGTTGGGTCGACCCCGAGATTGCCAAGGTCCATCACGGGCGTTACTTGGTGCGTGAAGACAAGAGCCGCGTCTTTGGAGAGGGCGTCGCGTGCCTCAACAGCATGCACATCGTCGAGGGCAATGCCCTGAACTGTCGCGCCTTCGAGATTGCGGGCGCTGCCGGCTTGCAGCTAATAGAGCAACGGTCGATGATCGAGGCCTGCTTCGAGCCGGGCAAAGAGGTGTTGGTATTCGATAATCTTCCCGAGCTGCTTGAGCATATCGAGCGTGCCCGCAACTATCCTGCCGAGGTGGCCAAGGTGCGCGAGGCGGGCCATCGACGAGCCGTCGCGCAACACACTTATAAGCATCGTCTAGAACAGATTCTGCGCGAGGTGGCAGAGTCGTGAGCGCGTTCCAGTCTTGATTCGGCGATCTCGGGTTCGACGCGTCGCTAGATGCAGCCGATATACGCGGAGGGCGCAATGTGCGGAATCAGTGCCGTGATCGATCGCAGAGGGCATCCTATCGACCGGCGTCTCGTCACGGACATGAACGCGCGCGTGCTGCACCGTGGTCCTGACGATGAGGGCATTTTCGAAGGCCCTAACTTTTCGCTGGGCCATCGGCGGCTCTCGATTCTGGACCTTTCGCACGCCGGCCACCAACCGATGGGATTTCGCGACCGCTCAGTCGTGACTTACAACGGGGAGATCTACAACTACCTTGAGCTGCGCACGGACCTGGCAAAGCAGGGCTACGAGTTCAGCACGACAACGGATACCGAGGTGTTGCTCGCGGCATACGACTACTGGGGCGAGGATTGCTTGCGCCGTTTCAACGGTATGTGGGCGTTCGTGCTCTGGGATCGAAAGCGCCAAGTCCTATTTTGCAGTCGAGATCGCTTTGGAGTGAAACCACTACACTACGTGGAGTTGGGGCCGCTCTTCGCGATTGGCTCCGAGATTAAGCAATTTCTGGCGCTTCCCGGGTTCTCACCGGTCCCGGACCCCATCAGCGCATATCGCTTTCTCGTGGACGGTGCGATCGGCGTGGATGACCGGGAGTTCGTCAGCGGGGTTAGGTCTTTGCGGGGCGGACACAATCTTCGCTTCGATCTCGCATCGGGTCGCCACACCATTCAACGCTGGTATGACCTCGACGCTACGACACGCCCCTGTCGCTTGTCGTTCGACGACGCTTCCGATCGGTTCCGTGAGCTCCTGTTCGATGCGGTGGGCATTAGGCTGCGTTCCGACGTCAGCGTCGGGGTGTGCTTGTCCGGCGGCGTCGACAGTTCATCGATTGCGTCGATCGCCAAACGTGTGACGAGCTCGTCTAGCGAGATCCGCAGCGTCTCGTGCGTCTGGGATGACCCCGCTTGCGATGAGTCCCGGTTCATCGACGAGGTAGTTCGCGCCAACTGCCTTGACGCGGTCATCTCCCGGCCCGACATGGATGACTTGCTCAACGGAGGCGCTCTTGACCGGCTAGTCTATCATCAGGATCAACCGGTCTTGTCTGCCAGCCAATTTGCGGAGTACGCAGTGTTTGGCGCCGCTAGGGCACATGGTCTCGTCGTCATGTTGGACGGGCAAGGAGCGGACGAGTACCTCGCCGGGTACGGCTGGTTCTTCGCGCCATTCATCCGCAGCTTGCTGCTTTCCGGCAAGTGGGGTGCGGCCCTGAACGAAGTGGGCAGGCGGAGCGCTCTGCGCGGTAGCCCGCTGCACGCGGGTATTCGCTCATTGTGGAATACGCTGGTGTCGGCGCGACTCCGCGATGCTGTGCGAGGACCTCAGTCTGGGCGGGAACTCGGCGGTTGGGCCGGTCCCTTGCTTGACGAGTTGCACGGGGACCCGTCCGCACGTGTGGCTCGCTATCACGGCGCCAACTCCATGCGCGAGCTCTCCCTCCGCGAAATATTGGACACGAGCATGCCGCAGCAGCTGCACTCGGAGGATCGCAACTCGATGTTGCATTCCATTGAATCGAGACTTCCGTTCATGGACTATCGGCTCGTGGAGTTCGGCTTGTCGTTGCCGGACGACTTCAAGATCCGCGATGGGGCTACCAAAGCCGTCGTTCGTCATGGCCTACGGGGAATACTTCCGGATGCCATACGAAACCGCCACGATAAGGTGGGATTTCCGGCCCCGGATGAAGTCTGGATGCGGCGGAACTCCTCCATCGTGCGAAAAGAGCTCAGCTCTGCCATTGACAGGTTCCCTCAGTTTGTCCGTCCAGCGCTTCTCGATCGATTCGACCGTATGCTCATCCAAGGCACTCCGTATGACGATACATTCTTCAGAGTGGTCGCCCTGAACCGTTGGGCACGAGTTTTTGAGCTGTCCGGTCAGCCCGGAGTTCGGGCTGGCGCGACGAGTGCTTCGTCTCTCGTGTAGAGGCGCAGCGCCTTTTCAAATGGGGCTAGTCATGAGTGCTGTTCGACCGCTGGTTACAGTCGGCATTCCCACGTACAACAGACCCGCTTCACTTGCCGGCGTGGTGCGCTCAATGCTCGCGCAAACCTACCAGAGTATCGAAATCATAGTCACCGATGACGGGGATTCGCAGAGCACCCGCGCGGCGCTGGGACCTCAGTTGCTCAACCGGATCAGGTACGAGGCGAACCCGCAGCGCCTCGGTCTTTACGGCAACTGGAACCGCACGATCGAGCTTGCCCGAGGCGAGCTGATGGCAATTTTCCACGATCACGATCAATACGATTCGCGACTGGTGGAGCAATGCGTGAAGCTGTTCGAGCGCTTTCCCAACGTGGGTATTGTTCATCCCGCAGTCGAGATGGTCGCACCGGACGGCGATCGGTTGCGCATCGTTCACGACATGGACGAGGTCACTTCGGGGCGGCGCTTCGCGGAGCGGCAGGTACGCACGTGGTACTCTTATGTGTCGCACGGAGCCATGATCGTACGCAAGTCGCTCTACGACCGTCTGGGAGGCTTTCGCCCGGAACTTGGTTTCGCC
>WUUC01029684.1_pt1 | contig 17382 bp, 14 predicted proteins | sample 6278441 | NCBI WGS metagenome assembly WUUC01 (sample SAMN13675441, study PRJNA597444) | soil metagenome | isolation source: soil | place: USA: Washington | collected 2017-10 | reverse complement strand
TCTTCTTCATCCACCGGCCGGGCACACCGCTGTGGGTGTTCCTGCTCGTCGGCGCGGTCGCCGGGGTCGGCGGTGGGAACTTCGCGTCCTCGATGACCAACATCGCCAACTTTTTCCCGCGACGGCACCAGGGCTGGGCGCTCGGCGTCAACGCGGGCGGCGGGAACCTCGGCGTCGCGGTGATGCAGCTGATCGGCCTGCTGGTGATCGCCACCGTGGGCCACACCCACCCCTCCTACGTGGCCGCGGTCTACCTGCCGCTGATCGTGCTCGCCGCGCTGCTGGCCGCGACCCGCATGGACAACATCCCCACGCTGCGGGCCGAGCCCGGCGCGCAGCGGCAGGCGTTGCGCGAGCGGCACACCTGGTTGCTGTCGCTGCTCTACGTCGGCACGTTCGGCTCGTTCATCGGCTACGGCTTCGCCTTCGGCCTCGTGCTGCAGACCCAGTTCGGGGCGAGTCCCCTGCAGGCCACCACCTACACCTTCCTCGGGCCGCTGCTGGGGTCGCTGTTCCGCCCGGTGGGCGGCTGGCTGGCGGACCGCTTCGGCGGCGCGCGGATCACGCTGTCCACCTTCGCCGGCCTGGCCGCCGGCACGGTGGTGCTGCTGGTGGCGTCCTGGCAGGGCTCGTTCACGCTGTTCGTCCTCGCCTTCACCTCGTTGTTCGTGCTGAGCGGGATCGGCAACGGGTCGACCTACAAGATGATCCCGGCCGTGTTCAGCACGCGGGCGGAACAAGCGATCGTGGCCGGCGAGGACGCCACCCGCGCCTTCGCCGCCGCCCGGCGGATCTCCGGTGCGGTGATCGGCATCGCCGGCGCCGTCGGCGCGCTCGGCGGGGTGGCCATCAACCTGGCCTTCCGCGCCGCGTACGGCGGCGGGACCGGCTCGGGCACCCCCGCTTTCCTGTCCTTCCTCGCCTTCTACGCGCTGTGTGTCCTGGTGACGTGGCGGACCTACCTCCGGGAGACCTCTCGTGTCTGAAGTAGACACCCACTGCCCGTACTGCGCCCTGCAGTGTGGCACCCGACTGTCCGATGAGGACGGTGTGGTGACCGTGGCACCGACGGACTTCCCGGTGAACCAGGGCGGGTTGTGTCAGAAGGGCTGGACCGCGCCCACGCTGCTGTCCGCGCCGGACCGGCTGCGGCATCCGCTGGTGCGCGGCGAGGAGGTCGACTGGGACACCGCGTTGGACTTCGTCGCCACCGAGCTGCGGCGGATCTCCGACGTGCACGGCCCGGACGGGATCGGCGTGTTCGGCGGCGGCGGCCTGACCAACGAGAAGGCCTACCTGCTGGGCAAGTTCGCTCGGCTGGCAGTGGGCACCAGCCAGATCGACTACAACGGCCGGTTCTGCATGTCCTCGGCCGCTGCCGCCGGCACGGCGGCCTTCGGTGTCGACCGAGGGCTGCCGTTCCCGGTGACCGACCTCGGCCGGGCCGACGTGGTCATGCTGGCCGGCGCGAACGTGTCCGAGACCATGCCGCCCTTCGTCAAGCACCTCGACCGGGCCGACCTCATCGTCGTCGACCCGCGCCGGTCACCGACGGCCGCCCGCGCCGCACTGCACCTGCAGCCCGCGCCGGGCACGGACCTGGCGCTGGCACTGGGACTCCTGCACATCGCGATCGTGGACGGCCGGTGCGACGAGGACTACGTCCGTGACCGGACAACGGGTTTCGCCGACGCACGCCGGCTGGCGATGACCTGGTGGCCGGAGCGGGTCGAGCTCGTCACCGGCGTCCCGGTGGCCACGCAGCGGGCGGCGGTGACCATGCTCGCCGACGCCCGCCGGGCCTACGTGCTGACCGGCCGGGGCGCCGAGCAGCACAGCAAGGGCGCCGACACGGTGTCCGCGTTCATCAACCTCGCGCTGGCGCTGGGCATCCCCGGCCGCCTCGGCAGCGGCTTCGGCTGCCTGACCGGGCAGGGCAACGGGCAGGGCGGGCGTGAGCACGGCCAGAAGGCCGACCAGCTGCCGGGCTACCGGATGATCACCGATCCCGCCGCCCGCGAGCACGTCGCGCGCGTGTGGGGCGTCTCCCCCGACTCGCTGCCCGGACCGGGCCGCAGCGCCTACGAGCTGCTCGACGCGCTCGGCACCGAGTCCGGGCCGAAGGCGTTGCTGGTGTTCGGTTCGAACCCGGTCGTGTCCGCGCCGCACGCCGCGCGGATCACCGACCGCCTGTCCGCCCTCGACCTGCTGGTGGTCGCCGACCTGGTGCCGTCGGAGACCGCGCGGCGCGCCGACGTCGTGCTGCCGGTCACGCAGTGGGCCGAGGAGGAGGGCACCATGACCAACCTCGAAGGCCGGGTGTTGCGCCGCAAGCGGTTGCGCATGCCTCCGGCGGGCGTGCGCAGCGATCTGGAGATCCTGCACGGGCTCGCGGTCCGGCTCGGCGCACCCGCGGCGGGCTATCCCACGGCGCCCCGCGAGGTCTTCGAGGAGCTGCGGCACGCGTCGGCCGGCGGCAAGGCCGACTACTCCGGCATCACCTACGAACGGCTGGACGCCGGCGAGGCACTGCACTGGCCGTGCCCGCGGCCCGACCACCCCGGCACGCCGCGGCTGTTCCTCGACCGGTTCGCGCATCCGGACGGGCGGGCCCGGTTCGTGCCCGTCGACCACCGCGACGCGGCCGAGCTGCCCGGTCCGGACTACCCGTACCACGCGACCACCGGCCGGGTGCTCGCCCACTACCAGTCCGGCGCCCAGACCCGCCGGGTCGACGAGCTCAACGAGGCGGCGCCGGAGCCGTTCGTCGAGGTGCACCCGGACACCGCGGCCCGTTCCGGCCTGCGCGACCGTGAGCTGGCGGTGGTCAGTTCGGTGCGGGGCAGCACGGTCGCGCGGGTGCGGCTGGTCGCCACCCTGCGGCAGGACACCGTGTTCCTGCCGTTCCACTTCCCCGGCGCGGGCCGGGCGAACCTGATCACCAACACCGCGCTGGACCCGCGCAGCCGGATGCCGGAGTTCAAGGTCTGCGCGGTCCGCCTCGAGCCGCTGGCGGAGTCATGAGCGGAGCTTGCGGAGCGAATCATCAGCACTCAGGACGCCGCCGAGCCCGCGGAGGGCGACGGTGTAGCGGAGCCTGCGGAGCGTTCCGGTGCCACGGAGCGGGAACGGAGGCGTCATGATCGTCGTCATCGGCGGCGGGCCCGCCGCGCACCGTTTCGTGGCACGGCTCCGCCAGCACGGGCACCGCGGCCCGGTCACCGTGCTGGGGGCCGAGGAAAGGCCGGCGTACAACCGCATGCTGCTGCCCTCGGTGCTGTCCGGTGCGCTGACGCCCGACGACATCGTGCTGCCGCCGCTCGACGCCCGGCTGCGGCTCGGGGTGTCCGCCACCAGGATCGACCGTGAGCGACGGCTGGTGCACGTCTCCGACGGGTCGGTGTACGGCTACGACACACTGGTGCTGGCCACGGGTGCCCGGCCGGTGGGGGCGGCTCCGTTGCGGACCCTGGCGGACTGCGAGACGGTGACCGGGCCTCGGGTTCTGGTGCTGGGTGGCGGGATCCTGGGCATGCAGGCGGCGCTCGCGTTGCGCCGCCGCGGTCTGGAGGTGTCGGTGGTGCACCGGCACGACGTGCTGATGAACCGCCTGCTCGACGCCGAAGCCGGGCGGATCCTGGCCTCACAGCTGGCCAACCTGGGCATCACCGTCCACGTGGGACGTCATGCGGTGCGGCAGCTCGGCGGTGGCGTGACGCTCGACGACGGCACCACCCTGGTGGCGGACACCGTGATCGCCTGCACCGGTGTGGTACCGAACGCAGAGCTGGCCAGGGAGTGCGGGCTGACCGTGGACGAGGGTGTGGTGGTCGACGCCCACCTGCGCACCGACGACCCGCGGATCCACGCGATCGGCGACTGCGCCCAAGCCGACGATCAGCTGGGACACACGACCAGGGCCTGGGACCAGGCGGACACGCTCGCCGCGCTGCTCACCGTCGGCCACCCGGGGTACCGGCCCGGCGGGCGGGTCACCCGCCTGACCGCGCCCGGCATCGACATCGCGTCGGTCGGCACGCTGTCGTCCACAGAGGACATGGTGGTGACGCTGACCGACCCGGCCCGCGAACGCTACGCGCGGATCGCGGTGCGCGACGGCCGGATCGTCGGCGCGGTGCTGGTCGGCCTCCCCCACGCGATCGCCGCGGTCAGCCAGCTGCACGACCGGGGCGAGCCGGTGCCGTCCGACCGGCTCGGCCTGCTGCTCGGCACGCCGAGCACGCCGGCCGGTCCGCCGGAGCTGCCCGACGACGCGGTGGTCTGCCTGTGCAACAACGTCACCAAGCTGACGCTCGTGAATGCGTGGCACGGCGGCGCGGACTCGGTCGAGGGCCTGGCCGGTTCGACCCGCGCGACCACCGGTTGCGGCAGCTGCACACCCCTGGTGCAGGGCATCTGCTCGACGCTTTCGGCCGAACGGGAGGCAGCGTGACCCGCGAGCTGGTCGTCATCGGACACGGCATGGTCGGTCACCGCCTGGTGACCGACCTGCGCACCAAGGACACCGGGGACTCCTGGCACGTCACCGTGCTGTGCGAGGAGTCCAGTCCCGCCTACGACCGCGCCGGCATGTCGTCGTACTTCGACGGCAAGTCCGGCGCGGACCTCAGCCTCGTCAAGCCCGGGTTCCTCACGGACCCGTTGGTGGACCTGAGGTTGAACACGGCGGCGACCGGCATCGACCGCGAGGCGCGCACGGTGCACGTCCCCGGCGCGTCCATCGGTTACGACGCCCTGGTCCTGGCGACCGGCTCGCGCCCGTTCGTGCCGCCGCTGCCCGGCCACGACCTGCCCGGCTGCTTCGTCTACCGCACCCTGGCCGACCTCGACGCGATCCAGGCGGCCGCGGTGGCCGGGCGGCCGGGCGTCGTCATCGGCGGCGGACTGCTCGGCCTGGAGGCCGCGAACGCGTTGCGGCTGCTGGGAATGCGGCCGCACGTCGTGGAGATGGCGCCGCGCCTGATGCCCGTCCAGCTCGACGACGCCGGCGCCGCGCTGCTCGCCAGCCTCGTCAACCCACTGGGTCTGCGGCTGCACTGCGGCACCGCGACCCAGTCGATCGAGGCCGGCCCCGACGGCGGTGTGTGCGCCGTGCACCTGGCCGACGGCACCGTGATCCCCACGGACCTGGTCGTGTTCTCCGCCGGCGTCCGCCCCCGCGACGACCTCGCCGCCCCGGCGGGCCTCGCACGCGCGGACCGCGGCGGCATCCTCGTCGACGACCGCTGCCGCACCGCCGACCCCCACATCTGGGCGGTCGGCGAGTGCGCGGCGGTGGACGGCCGCTGCTACGGCCTGGTGACCCCCGGCTACCGCATGGCCGAGGTGGTGGTCGACCAGCTCCTCGGCGTGGGGACACCGCAGTTCCCCGGCGCCGACCTGTCCACCCGGCTGAAGCTCCTCGGCGTGGAGGTGGCCAGCTTCGGCGACGCGCACGCGGCCACCGAGGGCGCCCTCGCCCTCACCTACGCCCGCGGCGAAACGTACGCCAAACTCGTCCTGGACGCCGACGCCAGCACCCTCCTGGGCGGCATCCTCGCCGGCGACGCGGGTGCCTATCCCCTGCTCCACTCCCTCGTCGGCCACCAGCTCCCGGCCAGCCCCGACCACCTCCTCGGCGAGGCGGCCTAGCGCCCGGACCGCCGTGGGTCGTCGAGGTCAGGGGCCCGGGTACTCGGCGAACCGCGCGGGTGGCGGCAACGGACGGTCCGAGCCGGCTTCGAAGGACTGCAGCAGGTACGCGACGAGCCGTCGCGAGCCGGCCTGTGCCTCGGCCGCGTTCGTCGCGACGCCGGTGACCGCCTTGAGCACGAGTATCAGGTCCTCGACGCGGAAGTCCGGGCGTAACCGGCCGGTCGCCTGCGCGCGTCGCACCAGTTCGGTGAGCTTGCGTTCGGCCTCGTGTCGTTCGGCACCGATGTCGAAGGCGTCGGGTAGCGCGGCGGCGAACGCGGAGGTCAGGTCGTGGTCGACGGCCTGCATGGCGCCGAGCCTCTCGACCGCGGTGCGGAAGGCGCGCCACGGGTCCGGGTCGGCGAGCGCCTCGTCGACCACGGAGACGCACTCGGTCAGCTGCCGGTCGAACGCCGCCGTGAGCAGCGCCTGCCGGTTCGGGAAGTGCCGGTACAGCGTCGCCACGGCGACCCCGGCCCGGCGCGCGACCGTGGCCATCGGGACGTCGAGCCCGCGCCGGGTGAACACCTCGCGCGCGGCGTCGAGGATGCGTCGCCGGTTCTGCCGGGCGTCCTCGCGCGCGATCCGAGAAGAACCCGCAGCCATCCCTCTCACCTCTGTCCATGCCGGAGTTCCCACGCCACACCCCACGTTAGCGAGATCGTGACGAACGACGTGAGGATGAACGCGGCCCTGTACGACCGGTACGGGCCCCCGGAGGTCTTGTACGTGGGCGAGGTGCCCAAGCCGGCCGCCGGCCCCGGCCAGGTGCTGGTGCGGGTCGCCGCGACCAGTGTCAACGGCGGTGAGCTGTACGGCCGCGCCGGCCGGGTACGGCTCGTGACCGGGCTCGGCGGCTTTCCCCACCGCATCGGGATCGACTTCGCCGGTGAGGTGGCGGCCGTGGGCCCGACCGTGCCGGACTTCGCGCCCGGCGACCGCGTGTGGGGGTTGCTGCCCCGCTTCGGAGCCGCGGCGGAGTTCGTCGTCGTGCCCGCACGACGGCTGGCCGCCGCCCCCGCCGGCCTCGACCTCGCCGCCGCCGCGGCCCTGCCCGCGGTCGGCACGACGGCGATCACCGCGTTGCGGGACAAGGCACGGCTGCGCGCGGGGGAACGGCTGCTGGTCCGCGGGGCCAGCGGCGGCGTCGGCCACGTGGCGGTCCAGCTCGGCCGCGCGTACGGCGCCCACGTCACCGCACTCGCCGGCGCCCGCAACCTCGAGTTCGTCCGCGAGCTCGGCGCGCACGAGGCTGTCGACTACGCGACGACGCACGCCACCGACCTCCCCCGCTTCGACGTCGTCGTCGACACCGTCGGCACCGACCTGCCCGCCTACCGGCGACTGCTCACCCGCACCGGCCGGATGGTGACGGTGTCGTTCGACATCGACCACCTCGTGGCGTCACTGGGCTACCTGCTCGCGTCCACGGTGCACGGTCGGCGGCGGGTGCGGTTCTTCCGCGGCGACCCGCACCGCGAGCTCCTCGCGGAGCTGACCCGGTTGACCGACGACGGCTCGCTGCGCCCCGCCGTGGACCGCGCCGTCCCACTGGCCGACATCGCCGCGGCGCACCGGGCGCTGGAGGACGGCGGCGTCCGGGGAAAGATCGTGGTGACCGTCTGACCGTCTGAACACAGCACAAAAGAGGAACGGGACCGCGGCTTCGAGCCACGGTCCCGTTCCCCGCTCCTATCCCTTCGAGGGGGAGAGGCAAGGGATGGAGCGCGATGGGTCCGAAGGGACCCTGGTCACTCAGGCCGCCGGAACCCGCTCCTCCGGGGCGGTCACCTCGGCGACGTCGGTCTCCTTGGTCTGGCGCTTGAAGTTCAGCGCGACCAGGAAGGTGCCGACCATGCCGAGGACGGCGGCGAACACCGCGGCGCGGAGGCCGTCGGTGGTGGCCGAGCGCAGTGCCTCGCCGGACAGGCCCACCGTGCCGGAGTTCGCGATGACGACCAGGATCGCCAGGCCGACCGCGCCACCGATCTGCTGGGTGGTGGAGGCCATGCCGGACGCGATGCCCTGCTCCTCCGGGGCGACACCGGCACCGGCGGCGCCGAACATCACGGTCCAACCCGCGCCCTGGCCGAGGCCGAGGACGATCAGGCCGGGGATCAGGGCCGCGTAGGACGCGCCCGTCGACATGGTCAGTGCGAGCAGCAGCCCGCCGACCGCGCCGATGGCCATGCTGGCCAGCATGATGTTGCGGAGGCCGAACCGGGTGGCCAGACGGCCGCCGACCTGGGCGCCGGTGGCGATGGCGACCATGGGCACCAGGAACGCCATGCCGGTCCCCAGCGCGCTGTAGCCGTGCACGCTCTGGAAGTAGACCGTCAGGAAGTACAGCAGGGTACCGAAGGACGCCATGTACAGGCAGGTGACGACAACGCCGGTGCTCAGGTTCCGGTTGCGGAACAACCGAAGCGGCATGAGCGGGTCGCGGCCGCGCTTCTCGGTGAAGTAGAAGCTCACCAGCAGAACCACACCGACGACGGCGGCGATGACGACGGCCGGCGAGGTCCAGCCCACCTCGGGGCCCTGCACCAGGGTGAACACGACGGCGGTGACACCGATCGTCGCGGTCAGTGCGCCGGTCAGGTCGAACTTGCGCTCGCGGTTGCGCTCGGCGTCCGGCTTGATCAGCGGGAACGCCAGGACGATCGCGATGACGGCCAGCGGGACGTTCACGAAGAACACCGACTCCCAGCCGAACGCCTGGGTCAGCACGCCGCCGAGCAGCGAGCCGAGGATCATGCCGCTACCACCGGCCGTGCCCCAGACCGCGAACGCGCGGTTGCGCTCACGCCCCTCGGCGAAGCTGGTGCTGACCAGTGTCAGTGTGGCGGGGAACAGGAACGCTCCCCCGATGCCCTGCACCGCACGTGCGGCGACGAGGAGCCCTGGTGATGTCGCGATTCCGCCGACCAGCGACGAGACGCCGTACAGGGCGAGGCCCAGCACGAACATCCGGCGTGGACCGAACAGGTCGCACGCTCGGCCACCGAGCAGCAGGAAGCCACCGAAGGCCACTGCGTAGGCGCTGATCACCCACTGCAGGGTCTGGTGGGAGAACCCGAGCTCGGCGCCGATCTCGGGGAGAGCGACGTAGACGATGTTGTAGTCGATGGAGATGATGATCTGAGCGAAGGCCAGCAGGGCCAGTGTCAGACCTAGGTGGCGACGTCGCGAACTCTGACCGACGGCGCTGACTTTCGACGAGGACGCGGCTGAACCGGACATCGCGAAACCCTTCCTTACTTTTTGCTAACTTGAATTCACGAGAATCTAGACACTAAATATCCAGAATCACCTCCCGGGTCGCACCCCGTCGTCGCCGAGTTCGTCAGACTCGCGCGGTGTCGAACCACCGGCGAACACGTTCACGCGTGTGGGGGTTGCGGGTTTCCACCGTGTGCTGGAGGTCCGCGACGGTCACCGCCGCGAGCGCTCCGCGCCAGACGGTCTCCGCCTTGTACATGGCCGCGGCGACCGCGCACGGCCGACGCAGCGCGGAGATGGTGCCCATCCCCCCGGCCGGCCCGGCCTGGCGGATCTCCGTGCACCGGAACGCCCGCTCCGGCCCCTCGATCGCCACCAGCACGTCCATCAACGTGATCCCGTGCAGCGGCCGGGCCAACTGGAAGCCACCCTTCGGGCCGGATGTCGACGAGACGATGCCGGCGCGTACCAGTGCCTGCAACTGCTTGTTCAGGTACGCGGTCGGCAGGTCGTGGAAGGCGGCCAGCTTGGCCGCCGTCACCCGCCGCGGCTCCAGCCACGACAGGTTCAGGCAGCAGTGCACTGCCCACTCCACGCCTTCGTTCATCTTCATATCCTAGACACTACATGTCCAGAATATCCTGGACAAGCGGGGTCCAGAAACCTTGTCAGGTCGCCGAGCCCCAGGTCAGAGCCCCCGCCCCCGGCTCCGACCACAGCGATGAAGGACGCCTTCCTCGCACTCGGCGTGAGGAAGGCGTCCTTCATCGCGCGGCCACGTGGCACTACGCCGCCAGGCCGTCGGTGACCCGCACGGCCGCCGGCTCGGCGATGAGCACCGCGTCCAGCTCCCGCGCCAGGCGGTCCAGGTCACCCGTGTGGCCGTGGGCCGCGATGTGGCCGTCCGGGCGGACCAGGTAGTAGCCCGTCCTGGCACAGCCGGTGGTCGAGGCCGCCTGGGGCACCGGGATCACCCGGGTGGCCGGGTAGCGAGCCGCCAGCCGGTCCAGCCTCGCCAGCCAGCCCGAGCCGACCGAGCGGCCCACCGCCACGACCGTCCAGCGGGACGGGTCGACACCCGGTCCGCTGACCCCGTACCGCGTCGCCAGCGCGCGGGGGAACACCGCGCCGACCCGCAGGCCGCCGGGCAGCCGGCCGCGCAGCCGGCACGCCGACCGGCCGGTCGGCAGCTGGGTCTCGCGCACCGGGCGGTAGGCGAGACGCCGGCCGGCCATCACCGGGGCGTACCACCGGGATACCGCGCCGGTTCGTTCCAGCAGCCGGAACGCGGCGTCCCTGGCACGGATCTTGACCGGGTTCTTCGCCACCCAGACCCGGGTCTGCAGGTCGGTGTCGCGGACGATCCGGCTCGTCGCCTCCGTCCGCTCCGGGCCGTAGGTGTCCAGCAACGACTCGGGTGACTGGCCCCGCACCACCGCGGCCAGCTTCCAGCCGAGGTTGTGCGCGTCCTGCATGCCGTTGTTCATGCCCTGGCCGCCGGCGGGGCTGTGCACGTGCGCGGCGTCGCCCATCAGGAACACCCGGCCGCGCCGGAAGTCCGCGGCCTGCCTGGCGTGCACCCGGAACACCGCGTGGGACACGGGATCGGTGATGCGCACGCCCTGCGGGCCCCGCTCGTCCACAATGGACTGCATCAGCTCCACGCTCATCCGCCGGCCCGCCGGCATGACCGACAGGAACCGGTACACCCCGCCGGGCATCGGCACGATCACCAGCGCACCCGACGGCGACTGGTAGAACAGGCACTCGTCGTCCGGCAGCGAGCCGTCGATGTGCGTGTCGATCAGCGCGAACGCCATCTCGTAGGTGGAACCGGCGAAGCCGACGCCCAGCTGGCCGCGCACCGCGCTGCCGGCGCCGTCCGCACCGACCAGGTAGGGCGCGAGAACCCGCTCCACGGCACCGGAGGCGTGCTCCAGCACGGCGGTCACTCCCCCGGGCCGGTCGTCCTGGTCGTTCTGGTCGCTGTCCTCGATGGCCAGCAGGCGCACGCCGCGCTCCACGTGGCCCCCGAGCTCGTGCAGCCGCTCGGTGAGCAGCCGCTCGGTCACGTGCTGCGGCAGCGTGCGGCAGGCCAGGTCCTCGGTGAAGTCGAACGTGGCCAGCCTGTCGCGCTGGGAGAAGTAGCTCAACGCGTTGATCAGCCGGGACTCCTGGCGCACCCCGTCGAGCAGGCCGACGTCGGCCAGGATGTCCAGTGCTCTCGGCCAGACCGACAGCGCCTTGGGGACCATGGCCGGCTCGGCCGCCCGGTCGACGAGCCGCACCCGCACCCCGCGTCTGATCAGCTCGCAGGCGGCCAGCAGCCCGGTCGGACCGGCGCCGACGACGAGGACGTCGAACCGAGTACTCATGACGCCAGCTTCTCCATCCGCTCGGCCAGCCGCTTGGCCAGCTCGAGACGCCGGATCTTCGCGGTCGCGGTGCGGGGCAGCTCGCTGAGCGGGATCTCGACCGGGTCGGCCATCGGCGCCTGGTCGGCGACCGCGGCGCGCCAGCGCTCACGGTCCAGCGGGTGGTTGTCCCTGGTGCACACCACCGGGACCGGCTCCTTGCTCGGGCCGGGCACCAGCACCAGCTCGGTCAGCTCCGCCAGCCTGCCCAGCACGGTGTCCTCGACCTCGAGGGTGCTGCCGATGGTCGGGATGACGTCCACCTCGCGGTCGAGCAGGTGCACGCAACCCCACCTGGTGCGGTAGCCGACGTCGCCGCCGCGCCACCACTGGCCGTCGACCTGCTTGTCGAAGCGCTCCTCCTCGCCGTAGTAGGTCAGCGCCCGGCCCGCCGTGGCCACGTCGAGGTAGCCGGGGTTCTTGCGGGACGGCCGCTTGCCGTTGCGGCCGACCAGACGGACGCTGGTCATGAACGGCGTCGCGTAGCCCTGGCACCGGCCGTCGGCGTTCTTGGCGTTGCCGCGGTGGTAGAGCCGCGCGGCGAGCGGGCCGCACTCGCTCTGCCCGTAGACCTGCAGGAAGAACGGCCGCTTGCGGTCGGTGGCGTGCAGGAAGTTGTGCATCGTGCGCGGGGCGATCGCGTCGAAGGTGCTGTTGAAGTACCGCACGCTGGCCAGCGGCCTGCGCGGATCGTCCAGGATCTCCTCCAGCTCCAGGTAGTGGTTGGGGTGCGTCTCGAACACGCCCGGCCGGTGCTTGACCAGCACGTCGGCGACGTGCGCCGGGCTCGCGTCGTTCATGAACACCATCGGCATGCCGCGCTTGCACAGCACCGCGAGGCCGAGGTACATGCGCGAGTGCACGTAGGAGACGTGCATGACGACCGTCTCGCGCTTGCGGATGAACGAGACGACCTTGTCCTGCCAGTTGTAGCGGGCCCCGAGCGAGCGGGCGGAGTGCACGACCAGCTTGGGAATGCCGGTGGTGCCGGAGGTGTGGGTCATCAGCGCGGGCTGGTCGGGGTGCATCAGCACCGGCTGCCGGACCGGCGCGCCGGCCAGCTCGGCGAGCTCGACGGCGCCCTCGCGGGCACCGCTCGCCGAGACCACCCTCGCGGTGATCTCGGCGAGCGGCACCTCGGCCAGCGTCGTGTCCAGCTTCTCGCCGTCGGTGACCAGGGTCGGGGTGTCCAGCCGCCGCAGCAGCGCGTCGATGGTCGCCGCGTCCAGGTGCGGCGACAGCATCGCCGCGACCGCGCCGATCCGCGCCGCGGCGCAGGCCAGCACACAGATGTCGAACGCCGACGTCTTGTAGATCGCGACGTGCTCACCCGGCCGGACCCCCGCGGCCCACAACCGGTTCGCCAGATCGGCGACATGCCCGGCGAACTCGGCGACGGTCAGCACCGTCCCGGTTCCCGGCAACGCCGCCAACTCGTGGTCGAGCGTTATCGTCGTGTCACCGTGCTTCTTGGCGGCCTCGTCGGCCGCGATCCCGAGATACAGAATCTTCTTGCTCTCGCGAATCCGGTACATGGGCTACTTTCCCTCAGTTCCTGTGGTCAGAGTGTTCCTGTCGATGTGACCGATGACATCACCTCGTGCACCGGAGCGCGCCGCACGCGCGGCTCGAATGTCAGGTCACTCCCGGTCGGTGCCGGGCGGGTTGTCGATGGCGTACCGCCAGTAGCCGTCCGGGCCGCGGCGGACCACGTCCGTCGCCGTGCCCTCGATGTGCACGCGCTCGCCGTCCGGGCGGACGCCCTCGATGAGGTAGTCGCCGATCAGCAGTGCGAGGTCGCCGTAGACGTAGGTGTGCCGCAAGGTCAGCACGATGGGGATGCCCAGCTTCATGAAGCTGCTGGTCGCTCCGCGCCTGCCGTCGCCGGTGACCACCACGCCCGGGGTGAGGACGCGCACCGCCTCCGGTTCGAAGAGCCGGTCGACGGCGGCGAGGTCCCCCGCGTTGAACGCGCGGGCGAACGTGGCCGGCAGCTGGGCGGGGTCGGTGACACCTAACGCGTCCGTCCCCTCGGTACGATCAATGTGGACAGTCATGCTGACTCCTTCGTCAGTCGAGCTGGTCAGTCGAGTTCGTCAGTCGAGCTGGATGCCCTTGGCACCAGCGCTCTCCGGCTCGGCCGGCAGCTTGTCGAGGCTGAAGCCGAAGTGCTCCTTGTAGGCGGCCAGGACGGCGGCGTCGTCGGTGAGCTCCTCGGCGAAACGCTCGTCGCCCACCGAACGGGTCAGCTTGCGGCCCTTCAGGGTCACCCGGCCGTTCTCGGTCGGCAGCGAGCAGAACAGGTCACGCAGGAAGGGCGACTCCGGCGCGGTGCGCCACCACCACAGCGTGGGCTGGAAGTCCGTCAACCGGGCCGGGCGGTCGTCGAAGCGGTACATCGGCTGCCCGTCGAGCGAAACCTCGATGCCCTGCCCGGTGTCCACCAGGCGGAACTCGCCGTGCGCGTCGAGCTGCGGCGCGCGCGAGTCCAGGCGCAGCGGCCAGCGGCTGTTCCTGCGGAAGCCCGCGTCCACCAGCCACGGCTCGCCGTCCAGCACGACCTTGAGCACCAGGTGCATCATCGGCGGGCCGAGCACGCCGGCACGGTAGACCTGGCCGGGGTGCACGGTGACCTCGTAGCCCAGTGCCTGCAGCAGGAACCCGAGCGACGGGTTCAGCTCGTAGCAGCCGCCGCCGCGCCGGTTGTGGACGATCTTCTCCACGACCTTCTCGTCCAGGTGGATGTCCGTGTCCAGGTGGTAGTCGAGGTTCTCGAACGGCACCGACAGGACATGGCGCTCCTGCAGGTGTCGCAGGCCGTCGAGGTCCGGGCGGGCCGGCCTCGTCGCACCGATGCGGCGCAGGTAGTCCTCCACCATGGCATCGCTGAGCATCTTCTTCCCTTTCGTGTCAGTAACTTTCTCGGTCACCAGCGAAGCAACGCCATGGCCATCGCCATGCCACCGCCGAAGGCGCAGAGCAGCACCCGGTCGCCGGAGGAGATCCGCCCGGCACGCGCCGCGTGGTCGAGCGTGATCGGCACCGACGCGGACCCGGTGTTGCCGTAGTCCTCGTAGGTGGTGTGGGTGCGCGCCAGCGGGATGTCCATCGTGCCGGCGAGCTCCTCGAGCATCATCCCGTTGGCCTGGTGCGGCACGAAGTGGTCGACATCGGCCGCGGTGAGGCCGTGGTCGGCGAGGAACTCCGTGATCGCCGGCCCGACGTTGTCACGCACGAAGTCCCGCACGCCGCGACCGTTCATGGTGAAGTAGTGCAGGCCCTCGGCCAGGGTCTCCGGCGAGGCCGGCAGGCGGCTTCCCCCGGCGGGCACCCCGATCAGGTCCCGCTCGGCGGGGGCGCACGCCAGCCTGCTCGCCTCGACCCTGCCTCCCGTGGCCGGCCCGAGCACCACCGCGCCGGCGCCGTCACCGAACAGGATCGCGGTGGGCCGGTCGGCCGGGTCGAGGATGCTCGAGTAGGTGTCCGCGCCGATGACCAGCGCGTACCCGCCGCCGGCGGCGCGCACCAGCTGCTCGGCGGTCGTCATGGCGAACACGAAACCGCTGCACACCACGTTCATGTCGAACGCGGCCGTGCCCGAGGTGACGCCGAGCTCGTCGGCCACCAGGCAGGCGGTCGGCGGCTGCGGCGAGTCCGGGGTCGACGTCGCGACGATGACCAGCGACAGGTCCGACACGCCGATCCCGGCCTGTTCGAGGGCCGCGCGGCCGGCCATGGTCGCCATGTCGGACGTCGCCTCGTCCGGCTTGACCCAGCGGCGGCCGCGGATACCGGTCTTCCTGGTGATCCAGTCGGCGGTCACGCCGGCCGGTCCGCCGACGTCCTCGTTGGTCACCACGTGCGCGGGGACGTAGGAACCCGTGCCCAGCACACCGACTTCGAACTGCGTGCGAACGGCGTCGTTGATCGTGATCATTATGCGTCGTCCTCAGGTCATGCCGCGTCCGCGAGCCCCTTGACCAGCGCCGTGGCCACCTGGACGGTGCGGCGGGTCTGGAACTCCATGGCGGCGAGCTGGTCCTCGGTGACGTTCCCGAACTTGTTGTGCGAGACATGGCTCGCGCCGTACGGGTTGCCGTTGTCCGGCTTGTACAGGATCGGGTCGGCGGAACCGGTGGGCACGAGGATCGCGCCCCAGTGGCAGATGGCGTTGTGCAGAGCCAGGATCGTGCTGACCACACCACCGTGCGGCGCGCACGCCGAGCTGAACACCGAGACCGCCTTGTTGGTCAGCCGGCCGGCGATCGACAGCTGCGCCGTGGTGTCGACGAAGTGCATGAGCGCCGGGGCCGGCAGCCCGAACCGGACGGGCGACCCGATGAGGATCGCGTCCGCCCAGTCCAGGTCGTCGAGGCTCGCCACCGGCACGTCCTCCGTCGCGGCGGCGTGCTCGGCCCAGTGGCTGCGTTCCGACAGCTGCTGGGGCATCGGCGTGATCTCGGCGATCCTGCGCAGGCGGACCTCGGCCCCCTCCTTCTCCGCCGCCTCGGCGGCGGCGGAGGCGAGCAGGTGCACGTTGCCGGTGAACGAGTAGTAGATGACCGAAACGTTGAGCTGCTTGTTCATGATGCTCTCCTGACAGTCCTGGTCGGACAGTTGCTCAGTCGCGGTACGGGCGCTTCTCGCGCGCGTCCTTGAGCGTCTCGGTCCACCAGGCGAGCTGGTCGAGCATGCCCTTGGCCCGCGCGGCCCACTTGGCCTCGTCCCGGGGCTGGCCGCCGAACTCGAACTCGTCCCAGGGGTTGTTGACGCTGACCGTGTCCCGGATGTTCACCGCGTGCGACTCGATGAAGATCTGGCGCAGCTGCTGGACCGAGCGCAGGCCGCCGGACTGTCCGCCGTAGGCGACGAAGCTCACCGGCTTGGCACGCCACTGCGTGCTGTTCCAGTCGATCGCGTTCTTCAGTGCGGCCGGGTAGCCGTGGTTGTACTCCGGGGTGACGACGGCGAACGCGTCTGCCGCGTCGAGCCGCCCGGCCAGCGCGACAGCGGGTTCCGCGTCGGGGTCGGACATGTCCAGCGGTAGGGGGAACTCGGCGAGGTCGACGACGTCGACGACGTCGAACGTGCCGAACCGCACCGCCTCCTGGGCGAACCAGTGCGCGATGGTCGGCCCGAACCGGCCCTCCCGAACGCTTCCAATGATCACGGCAAGACGCATGATGTCTCCTGGGTTTCCTCTCCTGGGCTTGGAACCGACGCTATGACGCGCGTCTGACCGTGGCCAACGCCGGCGACCACAACTTGTCAGGTGTGGCCCCGGCCCGGCGGAACACGTCGGCTATGGCCGTGCCGATGATCCGCACCCCCGCGCTCGTGAGCACCGACTCGGCGTGGAACTGCATGGAGGTGAAGAACGGTCCGCGCAGCGCGTGCACCTCGCCGGAGTCGGCCTCCCGGCACACCTCGACCGGTCCCACGTGGGCGCAGTCGATCCGGTCGGCCGGGCTGTGGGCGGCGAAGGTGTTGTAGAAGCCGACGCGCTCCCTGGCCCCGAACAGGTCGATCTCCCGCTGCACGCCCTGGTTCGGCACGTCCCGGCGGACCAGGTCGAGGCCGAGCCGCAGGCTGAGCACCTGGTGGCTGAGGCAGACCGCGAGGAACGGCACGCGCTGCGCGAGCAGCGTGTCGATCGTCGAACGCAGGTGCGCGATCTTGCGGTGGTCGGTCTCCCTCGGATCGCCGGGACCGGGGCCCATCACCACGAAGTCGTGACCGTCCACTGTGTACGCCTCGTCGAACCGGCGCACCGTGACCGCCAGTCCGAGCGAGCTGAGCTGGTGGGCCAGCATCGAGGTGAACGTGTCCTCGGCGTCGACGACCAGCACCCTGCGCCCGGCGAGCTCCGGCCGGGGCAGCACCCGTGCCGCGCTCTCGGCCAGCCAGAACCCGGAAAGGGTGGCGTTCCTGCCGTTCAGGGCCGCCAGAACGCTGGGGTGGTCGCGGAACCGCGGCGGTCCGCCCCCGTCGAACGCGGCGAGCAGCCCGGCCGCCTTGGCGCGGGTCTCGGCGACCTCGGAGGCCGGGTCGG
>WUUC01095962.1_pt1 | contig 17383 bp, 16 predicted proteins | sample 6278441 | NCBI WGS metagenome assembly WUUC01 (sample SAMN13675441, study PRJNA597444) | soil metagenome | isolation source: soil | place: USA: Washington | collected 2017-10 | reverse complement strand
TGGACCCGGTGGCGCGCCAGTCAGGCGGAACCCTCAAGGTCGGGCGTTTCCCGCAGCCTGCGATCGTGCGCGGGGATCGCGACGAGCTGGTGCAGGTCTTCCAAAATCTCGTGCAGAACGCCCTTCGCTATGGGTTGAAGGGTGGAACCGTTCGTCTAGAGCCGCAGCAGGCGCCGCCCTCGGCGCGGCAGCCCGGGCGCTATGCCGTCGCCGTAGTCGACCAAGGTCCTGGTATCGCACCCGAACACCTGCCGCGACTGACGGAGCGCTTCTACCGCGTGGATGTGGCGGCAAGCCGGGAGAAGGGCGGCACCGGGCTCGGCCTTGCCATCGTCAAGCACATCCTCAACCGCCATCGCGGCGAGCTCGTGATCACATCCAAGCCCGGCAAGGGGTCGAGCTTCACCGTGGTGCTCGATCCGGCCCGCGAAGGCATGCCAGCGCGGGCCACGGCGGCGGAATAAGAACCCCCTCGGCCCCTTTCGTGCGATTTGCGAAGGGAGCTCCGCCGGCATTAAGGCGGTCTGGCGGCTAACGAGACGGCGTTATTAACAGGAAGTGACCGTCGTCGACGGGCCGGAAACCGGAACGAAAACAGTGCTAAATGTGAACCCTGTCAGACTGTCGCGGGTTTTTGTCATGGACCTGTCATCTAACCGACATAGTAGCGTTATTGCGCGGCGCTAACGCTGCCCCGCCGGTGGGGGTGGGCCTTCACCGCCGGGCCGTTGATGGCCCCCGAATTTCCAAGTCCCACAGGGAGAGCACTATGAGGTTCAAGTCACATGCGGCCGCTGCAGGCTTTGCGGCAGCCGTTACGATGAGCGCTGTGGCGCTCTGCGCGGCCAGCCCTGCGTCGGCCCGCGACCAACTCAAGATCGTCGGTTCCTCGACGGTCTTCCCCTACAGCCAGGCAGTGGCCGAGGAATTCGGCAAGAAGTCCGGCCAAAGGCCTCCGGTGGTCGAATCGACCGGCACGGGCGGCGGCATGAAGATCTTCTGCCAGGGCATTGGCGAGGGAAATCCCGACGTCACCGGTGCGTCGCGGGCGATGAAGAAGTCGGAATTCGAACTCTGCACCAAGAACGGCGTCACCGACATCACCGAGATTCAGATCGGCTATGACGGTCTTTCCATCGCGCAATCGAAGAAAGCCAAGCCGATGGATCTCACTGAAGCGCAGGTATTTCTGGCGCTCGCGGCCGAGGTTCCCGACGGCGACAAGCTGGTTCCGAATCCGCACAAGAAGTGGAGCGACATTGATCCGTCACTTCCCGACTCTGCCATCACCGCTTATGGGCCTCCGCCCACCTCCGGGACGCGCGATGCTTTCGTCGAATTGACGATGCATGATGGCTGCAAGGCCCTCGACTATTTCAAGAAGCAGAAGGAAAGCCTCAAGAAAGAGGATTTCGAGAAGCTCTTGAAGGAGAAGTGCACACCGATGCGTCAGGACGGCCCCTTCATCGAGGCCGGGGAGAACGATAATCTGATCGTGCAGCGCATCGCGGCGGATCCGAACGCAGTCGGAATCTTCGGCTACTCGTTCCTCTACGAGAACCAGGACAAGTTGCAGGCGGTCAAAATCGCCGGCAAAGAGCCGACGTTCGAAAACATCGCCGACGGCAGTTACGACATCGCGCGTCCAATGTTCATCTATGTCAAGAACGCGCATCGGAATGTGATTCCGGGCCTCACCGATTTCGTCGTCGAATATACGAGCGACGAATCCATGGGTCCGGATGGCTATCTGCATGAGCGCGGCCTTGTGGTTCTCAGCCCCGACGCGCTGAAGGACATGCAGGAGCGCGCCAAGAACGGCGCGAAGATGTCGGCTCCGACGTCCTAGAGGTTGAGGAAACAACTTCGGGGCGCGGTTGCATTCGAATTTGCAGCCGCGCCCCGATGAGTCCTTGGCCCTAGGGAGAGGGGGCCGACATGGTTGGCTACATTCTGCTGATCCTTTTGGCGTTGAGCTTCGCCGGCTATTGGCTTGGCCGGAGGCGGGCGGTTTCCGCCGTCGGCGGGCGTGAGCAGGAGCTACATTCTCGGCCGGCCTATCACGGCGCCTTTGTTGCCGCCTGGATCGGGCTTCCTTCCATTCTCCTGCTGCTGATCTGGCTGTTCCTGCAGGGCGCGGTCATCAATCAGCTCCTGCTTACGAGCCTGCCAGTAGGGACAACCGACGGGCTCGACCAGGGCCGCATCGATCTTCTCCTCAGCCAAATCCGGTCGGTCGCGGCGGGCAACACCTATGGCGAACCAAACGCGGTCATTCAGGCCGCCGCCGAGCGGTACCAGAGCTGGGTGACGATTTCGCGCTACGCAATGATTGTCGTTGTGCTCGCCGTCGCCATCCTCGGCTTCTCCCTCGCACAATCGCGCATCAGCCCTGAGTTTCGGGCGCGACGCGGCACCGAGCGGGTCTTGAGCGGCCTCATGATGGGCTGCTCCCTCATTGCCATCCTGACCACGCTTGGCATCGTGCTCTCTCTCCTCATCGAGACGCTGCGTTTCTTCGACCGGGTGTCGCCGCTCGAATTCTTCTTCGGACTCCGCTGGGAGCCGCAAATTCCGATCCGCGAGGGGCAGGTAACGGCGGGCGGTGCCTTCGGCGCGATCCCGGTCTTCACCGGCACCCTCCTCATCTCCGCTATTGCTCTGCTGATTGCCATCCCTGTCGGGCTCTATTCGGCGATCTATCTCACCGAATATGCCAATCCGAGGCTGAGGGCGGTGGTGAAACCGATCATGGAGTTGCTCGCCGGTATCCCCACCGTGGTTTACGGCTTCTTCGCCGTCCTCACTGTGGCGCCCGCGATGCGCAATTTCGGCGAAATGATCGGGATTCCGATCGCGCCGAACAGCGCGCTCGCCGCCGGCGCGGTGATGGGCATCATGATCATTCCCTTCGTGTCGTCGCTGTCAGACGACGCGATCGCGGCCGTGCCGCGCTCGATGCGCGACGGCTCCTACGCCATGGGTGCGACGAAAGGCGAGACCATCACGAACGTGCTCTTGCCGGCGGCGCTGCCTGGCATCATGGGCGGCGTCCTGCTCGCCGCCAGCCGCGCGATTGGCGAGACCATGATCGTGGTGATGGCCGCCGGCATCATCGCCCCACTTACGGCAAATCCCCTGGCACCGGTCACCACGGTGACCGTGCAGGTCGTGACCCTGCTAATTGGAGATACGGAGTTCGACAATCCGAAGACGCTCGCCGCCTTCGCGCTCGGTCTCGTCCTCTTCCTGGTGACGCTGACGTTGAATGTCGTCGCGCTTCGCATCGTTCGCAAATATCGGGAAAAATATGAGTGAAGCACAAGCCATAGACCCGACAAGCGGGCCGCTTGACTGGGCGTCGGACGATGCGCGGCGCCGCGTCCGCAAACGTTACGCCGCCGACCGACGGCTTCAGGCCTACGGAATTTTCGCGATCGCGCTCGCGGTCGGCTTGCTGGCGATCCTGCTCGGGTCGATCATCGTCAATGGCTACACCGCTTTCGTCCAAACCAAGGTCAACGTTGAGTTCTATATCGATCCCGCAAAGGTCGATCAGAGCGATCCTGCGAAGGGAAACTTCCGCGCTTTGGTGCGCGAAGCCCTGGCGAGCGTGTATCCGAAAACAGAGACGGACAAGCAGAAGACCGAGCTCACAAGGATTCTCACTTCCGATGCCGCCTACATCCTTCGCGACTATGTGCTCACGCATCCCGACAGCATCGGCAAGCGCATCACGCTCCCAATCGCCGTCTCCGACCCCTTTGATCAGCTCAACAAGGGCGTGATCCCGAGGGAGGTGGACGCGCTATCCTCCACCCAAACGCGCTGGTTCGAGCTTCTCCAGAATCGAGGCCTAGTTGTCGACGAGACAAGCGGAGCGAAGCTTAAGCTCGACGTCTATATCGATCCAGCGAAGATCGAAAAGGGACCGCCTTTAAGCGGCGACTTCGTCGCCATGACGAAGGAGAGCCTGCAATCCTACCTACCGACGGTACATGACGAAGTCTTATTCGCGATGCTCGCGCCGAATGCGTCCGACTCCATCAAGGTGCGCATCGAGGCGGATCCGAATCTCATCGGCAAGACCGTTCAGGCGCTCCTTCCGCTTGAAGCCCCATACCAAACCCTCGCCAAAGGCGAGACGCCGATGGAGCTCAATCCGCGCTTTTCGAAGGTGCAGATCGGGGCCTTCGACGCAATGCTCGAGCGCGGCATGGTGCGCACGCCGTTTAATTGGGAGCTCTTCTTCAACGCCGACAGCCGCTTTCCGGAGCGAGCGGGCTTGGCAGGCGCCCTCACTGGCACTTTCCTGATGCTTCTTGTCTGCTTCGGGTTGAGCTTCCCGATCGGAATCGCGGCGGCCGTCTATCTTGAGGAGTTCGCTCCGAAGAACAAGCTCACCGATCTGATCGAGGTGAATATCAACAATCTGGCAGCGGTGCCGTCAGTGGTGTTCGGCCTGCTCGGCCTTGCCGTCTTTCTCGGCTTCTTCGGCCTGCCGAGATCGACGCCTTTGGTCGGCGGCATGGTTCTCGCCCTTATCACGCTGCCGACGATCATCATTGCCACGCGGGCTGCGCTGAAGGCTGTGCCGCCATCGATCCGCGAAGCAGCTCTCGGCGTGGGCGCCTCGAAGCACCAAGTGACACTGCACCATGTAATGCCGCTTGCAATGCCGGGCATCCTCACCGGCACAATCATCGGCATGGCACATGCGCTCGGTGAGACGGCACCACTGCTGCTCATCGGCATGAACGCCTTCATCCCGAGCATCGAAAGCATGGGGGTGCTCGAGCCCGCAACGACGCTTCCGACGCAGATCTACAGCTGGGCCGATAGCCCCGAGCGCGGCTTCGTGGCGAGAACGTCGGCGGCCATTCTGGTCCTGCTTGCTTTCCTCATAGTCATGAACCTGCTCGCAATCGTGTTGCGGCAGAGGTTCGAACGAAAATGGTAGAAGGAGGTTGCGTCATGGAAGCAAAAGTGGAGACGCGCCCGGTGGTCCAAGTGCAGACCCAAGTTTCGGAAGAAGCGAAGTCGGGGAAGCCCGAAGAACACGAAGTGAAAATGTCGGGCCGCGGCGTCAATGTCTTCTACGGCGAGAAACAGGCGCTTTACGATGTGTCGCTCGACGTCCGCGACCGATCAGTCACCGCATTAATCGGCCCCTCCGGATGCGGCAAATCCACGTTCCTGCGCTGCCTCAACCGCATGAATGACGTGATCGAAGGCTGCCGCGTAACCGGCGAGATCGACCTCGACGGGGAGAATGTCTACGCCTCGCAAGTCGATCCCGTACAGCTTCGTGCGCGTGTCGGCATGGTCTTCCAGAAGCCAAACCCCTTCCCCAAATCTATTTTCGAGAACGTGGCCTATGGGCCCCGCATTCACGGCCTCGCCGCGTCTAAAACCGACCTCGAAGAGATCGTCGTGACCAGCCTTCATAAAGCTGGCCTCTTCGAGGAGGTGAAAGACCGGTTGAACGAGTCGGGCACCGGACTTTCGGGCGGCCAGCAGCAGCGGCTCTGCATCGCCAGGGCCATCTCGGTGAATCCCGAAGTCATTCTTATGGACGAGCCTTGCTCGGCGCTCGACCCGATCGCCACGGCGCGCATCGAGCAGCTGATGGAAGAGCTGAAGCAGAATTACTCCATCGTGATCGTCACCCATTCGATGCAACAGGCGGCGCGCGTTTCGCAGCGAACGGCCTTCTTCCACATGGGCTATCTCATCGAAGAGGGCGATACGACCGAGGTCTTCACCAATCCGAAGCGGGAAAAGACGCAGGACTACATCACCGGCCGCTTCGGCTAGCCGAGGCTGCGCCCACTAGGAGAAAAAAATGGACACCCACGAGCACATCGTCCGGTCTTACGAGGAGGAGCTCTCCACCCTCAACAACAACATCGCGAAAATGGGTGGCCTCGCCGAGCAGGTCGTCGGCCAATCAATCGACGCGCTCCAGGCCCGCGATCCCGAGCTTGCCGCGGCCACCATCCAACAGGACGAGAGCATCGACGCCCTGGACAAGGAGATCGAGGAGCAGGCGATCGTTATGATCGCGAGGCGTCAGCCGATGGCCTACGACCTTCGACAGATCATGGCAGCGCTTCGCATCTCCACCGATCTCGAGCGCATCGGCGATCTTGGCAAGAACATCGCCAAGCGCGCGCTCGCGGTCATCCGCGAGCAGCAGCCGAAGCAGCTCATGCTAGGCCTTAAGCATATGGGCGAGCTTGCCCTGGGGCAGCTGAAGGACGTGCTCGACGCCTATATTGAGCGCGATGCCGACCGCGCTCTACAGGTTTGGTACAAGGATGAAGACATCGATGCCATGTACAACTCGCTGTTCCGCGAACTCCTCACCTACATGATGGAGGATCCTCGGAACATCGGGCTCTGCACGCATCTCTTGTTCGGCGCGAAGAACATTGAGCGCATCGGCGACCATGCGACCAACATCGCCGAGACGGTGTACTTCCTGGTGCATGGCCGCTCCATCACGGATCAGAGGCCGAAGGGCGACAATACAAGCACCACGCCGGTCGCCCTGAGAACCGCAGGATAAGGAATGCCGACCACGACCGCGATCAATCCGAGAGCCAAGGTCCTCGTCGTGGAGGACGAGGAGCCCTTGGCGCTCCTCCTTCGCTACAACCTCGAGGCCGAAGGATTTGCCGTTGATGTCATCCATCGGGGTGACGAGGCGGAGATGGCGATTGCCGAAAGCTCCCCCGATCTCATTGTTCTCGATTGGATGCTTCCCGGCATTTCGGGGCTTGAGCTTTGCCGCCGGCTTCGGACGGGGAAGGACAGCCGCAACATTCCGATCATCCTCCTCACCGCGCGGAGCGAGGAGAGCGACCGCATTCGCGGGCTGACCACCGGCGCCGACGATTATGTGGTGAAGCCTTTTTCCCTGCCGGAATTGATGGCGCGCGTCCGGGCCATCCTAAGGCGCACCAATCCGGAGCGCATCGCTTCGGTGCTGACGGCGGGCGACATTGAACTCGACCGCGAGTCGCATCGGGTGACACGGAGCGGCCGGCTCGTGCATCTCGGCCCGACCGAGTTCCGTCTGCTCGAATTTCTGATGCAGAGCCCCGGGCGCGTGTTCAGCCGGGCGCAGCTCCTCGATGGCGTCTGGGGTCGGAACGTCTATGTCGATGAGCGCACCGTCGACGTGCATATCGGCCGCCTGCGCAAGGCGATGATGCATGGCAGCGAGGCCGACCCGGTACGCACCGTTCGTGGCGCGGGCTACGCGTTTGCCGATAAGCTTCCCGAAAGCGCCTAGCGCTTGGGCGACAGAGGGAAAGAAGGCGCCGAACGGGCGCCTCCCTTCCCCCCGATTGACCGTTGGATCAGTATCAGCCCGTGGCGCTGCTTTTCTCGCGGCGACGCGGAACCGCCTGATAGGCAACGCGCGCGTGATGCTCGCAATAGGGGAGCGATCCGCTCGTTTTCCGGCCGCAGAAGTAGAAGTCCTCCGCGCTGGGATCTCCCACCGGCCAACGGCACATCGCCTCCTTCAAGCTGAGAATTGTTGCCCGTTCAGCCGGGGGAATGAACAGCTCCTCGACCGGCGCGGGCTCTGGCTCGATGTCCTCGTGAAAGGTGGGCTTGAGGGCGACATTGCCCCGTGTCCCGTACATGACGGTCGGGCTCCGGTGCTGCCGCGGCGCATGCATTCGTCGCGGTCTTGGGCTGACGGAGCGTGTGCTCGTCGCCCGTCCCGAAAGTCCGAGCCGATGCACCTTGCCGATCACTGCATTGCGCGTCACTCCGCCTAAGCGACTTGCGATCTGGCTGGCGCTCAACCCTTCCGTCCAAAGCCTCTTCAGCAGTTCGACTCTTTCATCATTCCAAGCCATGGTTTGGCCTCCTCGTTAGACTCAGAATCCCCCCGTCTCGTCATGAGACGGTGTTGGAACGCTGATTTACTGCTGAGTGTGATCGCCCAGGCGCAACGCCGCAAAAACACAATATGTTGTTGCCGAGCGATACCACCCTACAAAATCCGGAGGACATCGGCAAGCGTCCGCCACGCTTGAACCCCCGTTTTCCACCGGACAGTGAAACTCTGCCATGTCTCCTGCACAAAAACAAATGCGAGGGTGGATGAAAGGGTGGACGAGCGTTGGATAGAAGGTGCATCGCCTGAATTGACAGGCCCTGCCTCGAGACCTAAAGCTGTTGAATTCATTGGTGCCGCCAGCTGGCGGCAATTTTGTTTTGGGCTTGGCTTCCGTGTCGAAATCCCCCCTCGTTTCGACCTACGCCCGCAGCGATCTCACCTTCGAGTGGGGCGATGGCGCCTACCTCTTCACCGAGGATGGCGAGGCGTATCTCGACTTTGCCTCAGGTGTGGCTGTCACGGCGCTCGGCCACGCTCATCCGCACCTCGTCGAGGCGTTGACCGAGCAGGCGCGGAAGGTCTGGCACGTCGCGAATTTGCATCGGATTCCCGAGCAGGAACGGCTGGCAGTACGGCTCTGCCAAGCGAGCTTCGCCGACTGCGTTTTCTTCTGCAACTCCGGCGCCGAGGCGGTCGAATGCGCGATAAAGATGGCGCGCCGCTACCATGCCTTGCACGGAGCGCCGGAGAGATATCGGCTCATCACTTTCGACGGGGCCTTTCACGGCCGCACCCTCGCGACAATCTCCGCTGGGGGACAACCAAAGCATCTGGATGGCTTCGGGCCTCCGGTTGAAGGCTTCGACAAGGTGAAGGCGGGAGACCTCCGCGCCGTCGAGGCGGTGATCGGCCCGGAAACCGCCGGAATCCTCATCGAGCCCATCATGGGCGAAGGGGGGATGCGCGAGGTCTCCTGGCCGTTCTTGCGCGAGCTGCGGGCGCTTTGTGACGAGAGGGGCGTTCTGCTCTTGCTCGACGAGGTTCAGACCGGGATCGGCCGAACGGGGCGCTTCTTCGCGCATGAATGGGCCGGCATCACGCCGGACATCCTTGCGAGTGCCAAGGGTCTCGGCGGCGGTTTTCCCGTCGCCGCGTGTCTTGCGACGGAAGAGGTCGGCGCCTCGATGACGCCGGGGAGTCACGGCTCGACCTTCGGCGGCAATCCGCTCGCCATGGCGGTCGCCAATGCCGTGCTCGATGTCGTCCTCGCGCCGGGTTTTCTCGAACGCGTCGCCAAGATGGAGCTTCGGTTGAAGCAGCGGCTCGCGGCCGTCCGCGACGAGCATGGCGATCTGATCGAGGAGGTAAGGGGACAGGGGCTGATGCTCGGCTTGAAGGCCAGAGTTCCAAATCAGGAACTTCTGAAGGCATTTGCGACCGAGCGGCTCCTGACGGTTCAGGCCGGCGACAATGTCGTCCGGCTGCTACCGCCGCTCACCGTCGGCGAAGCGGAAATCGATCTTGCCTGCACGAAGATCGAGGCAGCCTGTCTCAGACTGAAGGCGGGCGCCGCGGTACCCGCTTAAGCCAGAGGCGAAGTTATGGGCCCACGGCACTTCCTCGATATCGACGCAATCCCGCAACAGACGCTGCGGGCGATCCTCGACAACGCCGCCGCGATGAAGGCGCAGAGGCACTGGCCTCCGCTCGATGCGCCGACGATCCGTCCCGGCTCCGTGCTCGCCATGATTTTCGAGCAACCCTCGACTCGCACGCGTGTTTCTTTCGAAGTGGCCATGATCGAGCTTGGCGGAACGTCGATCATGCTCAGCCGAGACGACATGCAACTCGGCCGCGGCGAGACCATCGCCGACACGGCGCGAGTGCTGTCGCGTTATGTCGATGGGATAATGCTTCGTACCGGGCCGCACGAGAATTTGCGGGAGCTGGCCGAGAACGCCTCGGTGCCGGTGATCAACGGCCTCACCTGCCGCTCGCATCCCTGCCAGGTTATGGCTGACGTCATGACCTTCGAGGAAAAGAAAGGCCCGATCGAAGGCCGCACCGTCGCTTGGCTCGGCGACGCAAACAATGTTGCCACCTCCTGGGTGCATGCTGCGACGCGCTTCGGCTTCGCGCTAAAGCTCGCCTGCCCGAAGAAGTTCAAGCCCGACCCCGATCTGATCAAGTGGGCGCACCAGGAAGGCGCTTCGGTCGAGGTCGGTCACGATCCCGTTGCCGCAGCGACGGATGCCGATTGCATCGTCACCGATGTATGGGTGTCCATGTCGGACGGTGATGACAAGAAAAAGCGCAAAAACCTGTTGAAGCCGTTCCAGGTCAATAGCGAGGTGATGGCGCTCGCCAAGCCCGACGCCATCTTCATGCACTGCCTGCCGGCGCATCGTGGCGACGAGGTCACAGCCGACATAATCGACGGACCGCAGTCGGTGGTCTGGGACGAGGCCGAGAACCGGTTGCATGCGCAGAAGGCGATCCTCGCTTGGTGTCTCGAAAGCGGGCGGGTTCTTGCATCGAAACCCGGCGACATCGGAAATGTCGAGCCGCTATCCGGGGCCGCCGCGCGCGTAAGGGCGAAATGATGGCGGAGCACTCTTCGGAGGGCCGCATCGAGCTCGTCATTCCCGCAGACGACCTGATCCTGCCGTTTCAGGCGGAGCACGCGGATGTGTTCGGCCGGCTCGTTAAGCTCGGTCCGGTGGTCGACACGATTCTGTCACGCCACGCATACCCCGAGCCCGTTTCGAAGTTGCTCGGCGAGGCGGTCGCCCTTACCGCACTGCTCGGCGCCGCGCTGAAATCTGAAGGCAAGCTCATCGTGCAGGCGACGACCGACGGACCAGTCGATCTGCTCGTCGCCGATTATCAGGTCCCAGGGCGCCTGCGTGGCTACGCCCGCTTCTCGGCCGACCGCCTCGCCGGTCTCGATCCGTCCGCCTCGAGCCTCTCCGATCTCCTCGGCCAGGGACATTTCGCCATGACCATCGATCGCGGCACCGAGACGGAGCGGTATCAGGGCGTGGTTCCGCTGGAAGGAGAAAGCCTTACGGAAGCGGCCGAAACTTATTTTCGGCAGTCCGAGCAGCTGCCGACCTTTATACGGCTTGCCGTGGCGAAGCACTATCGCAGCGGGCGGAGCGGAGGGGCCGCCTTGAGCTGGCGTGCCGGCGGTCTTCTCGTGCAGAAGCTGACACGCGAAGGGGGCCGCGGTGGCGGACGCCCGAGCGTCGAGGAAGAGGAGGATTGGGTGCGGGCGAGGGCTCTTGCGGAGACGGTTGAGGATCACGAGCTGCTCGATCCGCTTCTTGCTCCAGACCGGCTCCTCTACAGTCTCTTTCACGAGGAGCAGGTGCGCGCCTTCCCCGCACTTCGGCTGGAGACCTATTGCAGCTGTTCCCGCGCCCGAGTCGAGGAATTGCTTCGCCGTTTCTCGAGGGAGGACCTCGAGGAGATGGTGGTCGACGGCGAGGTCTGGGTCACTTGCGAGTTCTGCAACAGCCGCTACCGCTTTGACGCCGCAAGCTTCGAGGAAGCGGGTGAACCGGAGTAATCCCTACCGGCTGAGTTCGGCAGCCAGCTTATCAAGAAATGTCAGGCAGGCCTGAAGCTGCGGGACCTCGACATATTCGTCGGCTGCATGCGCCTGCTCTATGTCGCCGGGCCCGCAAATCACGGCCAGGCAGCCGGCTTCTTCGAACAGGCCGGCCTCCGTTCCGTAGGAGACGGCGCGGATGTCGTTCGCGCCGGTCAATCGAAGCGCAAGAGCCACTGCCTCGGAGCCAGGTTTGGCGTGAAAAGCGGGAACGCTTCCCTCGCAGAGCGTCGTGATGTCGGCGTTTGGCGTAACCTTCTTCATTGCGGGAAGAAGCGTTTCGACATGGGCTGCAAAGCGCGCCGGAACCGACTCCTGGTCGGCTGAGGGAAGAGTCCGCACTTGCCAACGGAAGCTGCAGCGCTTCGGCACGATGTTCGATGCTGTGCCACCCTCGATCAGGCCGACCTGGACCGTGGAGAAGGGCGGGTCGAAACGCGCGTCGCGCTCCTTCTCGGTAATGCCGGTGCCGATGCGGTCCAGTTCGCAGATGAGCTGCGCGGCGATGGCGATCGCGTTCACCCCAAGCTGCGGCATGCTCGAATGCGCTTCCCGGCCAGTGACGACCGTGCGGTAAGCGTCGATACGCTTATGCGAATCGATGACGGCCATGCCGGTCGGCTCGCCGACGATGACGGCGCGCGGGCGCGGCAGGTCGCGCCCGAGCCGCGCGATCAGCGGCCGCACGCCGGTGCAGCCCACCTCCTCGTCATAAGAGACGATTATGTGAATCGGCTCGCTCAGTTTGCGGGACTGGAACAGCGGTACGGCGGCAAGGGTGCAGGCAAGAAACCCCTTCATGTCGCAGGTCCCGCGGCCAAATAACCTGCCGTCTCTGGACGAGAGCGTGAAAGGATCATTCGACCAGCTCTGGCCCTCGACGGGAACGCAGTCGCTGTGGCTCGAAAGCCCGACGCCGCCGCGTTCTTCGGGACCGATGGTAGCGAACAGGCTTGCCTTCTTGCCGTCCGGGGACGGCGTCAGAGTCGAATGAATGCCAAAACCGGCAAGATAATCGCGAACGAAGTCGATGAGCGCGAGATTGGATTTGTGGCTCGTCGTATCGAACGCGACGAGCCTGCCGAGCACCGCCTCAGCCTCCGGCAGCAAATCCGGTTCCGCGCCTCTCGCGCTTTTATTGGCCTGTGGGCCAGAGGTCACGTGCGTTTCAGCCGCGCTGACCGGTTGGAAGGGGGCCGAACCGCTCGATGGAGCGGAGCCGCGCCTTGGCGGCTTCCGCGTCGCGGTCGCGGGGCGGCGCATTTGTGACGAGCGAGTCGATCAGCTCGCGTGCCGCCTCCGAAACCTTCTCAACTGCGCGATTGAAAGCGATCTCGTTTGTCTTCGAAGGTTTGTTGAAGCCGCTCAGCTTCCGCACAAATTGCAAGGCCGAGGCGCGGATCTCGTCATCCGTCGCCGGCGGTGCGAAATTGTAGAGGGTCTTGATATTCCGGCACATCGCGCGACCTCGTTCATGGCTATCTTTGGTCGAAAGTTTGCATAGGCGATGTGCGAGAAGCAAGCCGAGCTCACCCGCCGGCAGCGCTCAGCGCTTGATCGAGGTCCTCCTGCAGGTCTTGGACGTCCTCAAGGCCGATCGAGAGCCGAATGGTGCTGTCCAGGATCCCAAGCTCGGTTCGCTGCTCCGGCGTCAGCCGCTGATGCGTCGTTGTCGCCGGATGTGTCGCGAGGCTCTTCGCGTCGCCGAGATTGTTGCTGATCTTGAAGATCTGAAGCGCATTGAGAAGGCGGAAAGCCGCGACTTTGCCGCCTTTCACCTCGAAGGCCACCATTGGTCCTCCGCCCGGCATCTGCCGCTTGGCAAGCTCTGCTTGCGGGTGATCGGCGCGGCCGGGATAGAAGACATGCGCGATCTCTTTGCGATCGGCGAGAAAATCGGCGATGGCCGCGGCCGAGGTCACATGCCGCTCGACCCGCAAGGGAAGGCTTTCCAGGCCCTTCAACATCACCCAGGCGTTGAAAGGGCTCATCGAGGGGCCGGTATGCTTGATGAAATTGTGCAGCTTCTCCTCGACGAATTCCTTGCCGCCGAGAACAACGCCGCCAAGACAGCGGCCATGACCGTCGATGTGCTTGGTTGCCGAATAGACGACGATGTCGGCGCCAAGCGGCATCGGCCGCTGGAGCACGGGCGTTGCGAACACATTGTCGACGATCACCACCGCGCCGACCCGGTGGGCCAGTTCCGACACCTTCTCGATGTCAACGAGCTCCAGAACCGGATTCGTGGGGGTCTCGAAAAACACCGCCTTTGTTTTGGGCGTGATCGCCTTCTCCCAGGCATCGAGATCGCGCCCGTCGATCAGTGTGGTCGCGATGCCGTAGCGCGGCAGCAGGTCTTCGACGATGTAGCGGCAGCTTCCAAAGAGCGCGCGTGCCGAGGCGACGTGATCGCCAGCCTTGAGGTGGCAGAGGAGTGATGCGGCAACCGCGGCCATGCCGCTCGCCGTGCCGCGCGCCGCCTCCGCTCCTTCGAGCAGGCACATGCGTTCCTCGAACATGGAAATCGTCGGATTGGCGTAGCGGCTATAGACATAGCCGTCCTCGTCACCCTTGAAGCGCGCTTCCGCCTGCTCCGCGCTCTCATAGACATAACCGGAATTGAGGAAGAGGGCCTCGGAGGTCTCGCCGAAGCCGCTTCGGAGCGTCCCGCCATGCACGAGCTTCGTCGCCGCGCGCCACTCGCGCGCATCCTGTTTTCGACCCTTCCCCCTCGGCGTCATCGGCGTAACCTCCCGAGTCTCACGCGGACATAAAAAAACCCAGACTTTGGCTGTCGCCAAAGACCGGGATTGCTCGCGCGGCCTTTTAGCGACTTGTTTAACGTGGCTGCAAGCCGGCCGGCCAAATCACCACGAGAGCGCCTTTAATCCCGGAAGGGGAGCGGCGTCAAGCCCGAGTCCTACTGCACGCTCAGACCCCCAATGAAGGCGAGCACCGCCAAGCCGCCGAGGATGGTGCGGACCTTGTGCAGCTTTTCCCATTTGACGATCAGTGCCCGCGTTTCCGGTCCGGCTTCGAGGGGATCAGTGCTGAGAAGGCTGTTGTTGGTCGGCGAAAGGGCGATCAGGGTCCACGGCCAGTTGGCAAGCATCAACAGCCCTCCGACGAGAAATGCTGCCGTTCCGGTCGCGAGCCAAGCAATCAGGCCGAGAAGGAATCCGATGGCGGCTAGGGAGGCCTGCAGGGCAAACCCACGCCGATAAGCGATTTTCCAAACCGCAAGCAGCGGCGGGTCTTCGAGCACCAACCTTGCTGGTTGCTCGGCAAAATTGATGTAGAAGGCGGCTCCGGTGAAGAGAGCGGCGGCGGCCAGCGCGAGAAGTCCGATCAGCATGAAACGACCCCTGAGAAGTACCCCGCAGGACTTTACCACGGTTGGGGAAGAGCTTGGCCAGTGTCCTCAACATCCTTGTGAATTCGGGGGAGAAGGCTTTGCTGCTGGTGACGGTTGATCCTGCAAATGTCATGAAAGGGTCCCATGGGGCAGGCGAGTGAGAACGGAAGGCTGTTCGGCGGCGAGGCCGAAGGGCAGCGTGCCGAACCGGCGGCGCGCGTGAAGGGGTCGCTCGCGCGGACCGGGATCCTGCCGAGCCAAGCCTTGCGCGCTCTTATCGGTTCGGGCGAGATCAAGGCGGCGCCCGACATCGAGCCCGACCAGATTCAGCCTGCAAGCCTCGATCTTCGGCTCGGCAAGGTCGCATATCGTATTCGAGCGAGCTTCCTGCCGGGCCCGCACTCCACCGTGCGCGAAAAACTCTCCGAGCTGAAATTCCACGAGATCGATCTCACGCGTGGGGCGGTGCTCGAAACCGGTTGCGTCTATCTCGTGCCGCTGATCGAGCAATTGAACCTTCGCGCCACCATCGCCGCTTTCGCCAATCCGAAAAGCTCCATCGGTCGCATCGACGTCTTCACGCGCCTCATCGCCGATCGCCAGGACAGCTTCGACGCAGTGGAGGAGGGCTATAGCGGCCCTCTGTTTGCCGAGATTTGCCCGCGCACCTTCTCGATCAAGGTGCGTTACGGCTCGCGTCTCAACCAGATTCGTTTCCTGCGCCGCGTCGGTCAGCAGCTCGACGCGGACGAGCGGCCGGGCCGCGTGCGTGATCGGGCACTGCGCGAGATTCATTCGAGCGTCGGGCTCGTCGAGGGCGAGGCCGCAATCCGCGAAGGCCTCAATCTGCGGGTCAGTCTCGCGCCGGCACACCCGTCCGGCATCGTCGGTTATCGCGCGCGCCGTTATGCGGGCGTGGTCGATGTGGACGAGATCGCTGCCTATGAATTGAACCAATTCTGGGAGGAGGTGCGGCTTGGGACCGACAAGCGGCTCGTGCTCGATCCGCACGAATTCTACATCCTCGCCTCGAAGGAGAGCGTGTCGGTTCCGCCGGCCTATGTTGCGGAGATGGCTCCCTTCGATCCGCTAATCGGCGAGTACCGGGTGCACTACGCCGGCTTCTTCGATCCCGGCTTCGGCTATGTGGAGGGCGGTGCGCCGGCGGCAAAGGCCGTGCTCGAGGTGCGCAGCCTCGACATACCCTTCATCCTCGAAGACGGCCAGATCGTGGGCCGTCTCGTCTATGACAGGCTCACCGACATCCCCGATCAGCTCTATGGCGAGCGCATCGGCTCGCACTACCAGGCGCAAGGGCTGAAGCTGTCGAAGCACTTCAAGCAGGGCTAACCGGCTCACGCCGAGCAGGAGCCGCCGCCGAGTACGCAGAACTTCGCGCAATGCGGATGGCAGAGCTTCACCGCACCTTGCGCGAACATGCCGCCATCCGCGTGTGCCGCTTCCGAGAGTGACCATCCCATCTCGAAGGCCGCGTCGTAAGGCAGGAGCGTGCAGGGCAGCACGACGGGATCGGAAGCACCCTTCCGCTTCACCACCATGCGGCTTGTCGCGCACATGACCTCGTCGGGGCGCTTTCCAAGGATGCCCCAGCAGGCGGTGGTGATCTCAGGCACATCGACCGAGGCGTCCATCTCCGGGAAGAGAACGAGCTCGGCCGGATCATTCGCGTCGATCGGCCAGCCGCGTTCGGAAATGAGTTGCGCGTAGCCGGCGCGAAGCTCTTCCTCCGGCTCGCCCCAATAGGTGCGGCCGGCAAGCGCGATACGGAAGCTGTTCTGGGCAAGCCAATCGATGCCTTCGAGCGTCTTGTCGTAGGTGTCTGCTCCGCGCTCCTCCTCGTGCCGCTCTTTTTGGCAATGGTCGAGGCTGACGCGGATCACCAGGCTGTCGCCATAGTCGTCGCGCAGTTGCAGCAGCCCCGATTTGATCCGCGGCCGCTGCATGGGCTGCATCGCATTGGTGAGAACGAGCGTCGCGAATCCGCGCGAAAGCGTGTCGCCGAGGATCGCAAGGATCTCCGGGTTCATAAAAGGCTCGCCGCCGGTGAAGCCGATCTCTTCCGTCGGCAGCCGGAAGTCCGCAATCTCATCGAGAAAGGCGGCGACCTCGGCGCGCGCCAAATAAACGAGCCGATCGTTCTCGGGGCTCGATTCGATGTAGCAGTTGCGGCAGGTGATATTGCAGAGCGTGCCCGTGTTGAACCAAAGCGTGCGCAGAGCCTTGAGCGGAACGCTCGCGCGCAGCTCTCCATGCGCCGTCCAATCCGGATCGCGGAACTTCGCCACCGTCTGCGCGGGACTATGCTCGCTAATGCTCAAGGCGCTCCTGCCGATCTGCCGGCCTGAACTATAGGGAAATCGAGGCCGGATCGGACCCCGGCTGTACCGCAAAAGCGCTCACAATTCGGAGAGGTTCGGAGGCTTCTTGGCGCGCTATTACTCATGCTATGAAGGTCGTTCGGCGCGGGTGTAGCTCAGTGGTAGAGCAGTAGCTTCCCAAGCTACGTGTCGAGGGTTCGATTCCCTTCACC
>WUUC01239453.1_pt1 | contig 17387 bp, 16 predicted proteins | sample 6278441 | NCBI WGS metagenome assembly WUUC01 (sample SAMN13675441, study PRJNA597444) | soil metagenome | isolation source: soil | place: USA: Washington | collected 2017-10 | reverse complement strand
AGGGCAGCGCGGAGGCACTCCGCGACGCTCTTGAGAAGCTTTCGACTGAAGAAGTGCAGGTCAAGATCGTGGCGGCCAACGTGGGCGGTATCAATGAGTCGGACATTAATCTCGCGGTGGCGTCGAAGGCAACGGTCATTGGCTTCAATGTACGCGCCGATGGGTCAGCCAGGCGCCTGGCGGAGGAGCAGGGCGTAGACCTGCGTTACTACAGCGTGATCTACGAGGCGATCGACGACGTGAAGAAGGCCATGAGCGGCCTGCTGTCGCCGGAGCTACGGGAAGAGATCATCGGCCTCGCGCAGGTTAAGGACGTGTTTAAGTCGTCGAGATTCGGCGCCGTGGCCGGATGTCTGGTGGTGGAGGGCGTGGTGCGTAAGGGCAACCCGATCCGCGTCTTGCGCAGCAATGTAGTGATCTACGAGGGCGAGCTGGAATCCTTAAGGCGCCACAAAGACGACGTGAGCGAGGTGCGTATGGGTACCGAATGCGGTATCGCGGTGAAGAACTACAACGACGTGAAACCTGGCGACCAGATCGAGGTTTACGAGCGCACGGAGGTGGCGCGGAATCTATAGCTTCATGCTGACCGCGGGGATGCGCGGCTCGTAGAGAACTTACACGGATTTCGCCATGGTTTCTTTGCGGTAGGCCTGCGATTGAACGTGGCTAAGGAATATCCTCGCGCCGACAGGGTCGGCGAACAGATCCATCGCGAGCTTGCGCAACTCATCCACGATGTTGTCAAAGACCCTCGCGTGGGAATGGTCACGCTGACCGACGTAGTCGTGTCGCGCGATCTGTCGCATGCACGGGTTTATTTCACAGTCTTGGGAGATCAGCAGACTACACGCGCCAGCCGGGAGGGCCTGAACCACGCCGCTGGATTTCTGCGCGGCGCACTCGGCCAGCGTATTAAGATGCGCAGCGTACCGGAATTGCACTTTATCTATGACGACACCGAAGAGAAAGGCGCCCGCGTCGACGCCTTGATCGAAGAGGCGGTGAAAAAAGATTCGGATCACAAAGAATCGTAAGGTGGATGCGACAAGCAGGTCGCGATCCCAAGATTGCTTCCGCCTCAACGCGCCACTCCATCGGCAGCCGCTCATCTGTAGGCGAGAGGGATCTGCACCGTGACGCGATCAGGCCCGAGCCGACGCGACGTAGACGGTATATTGTTGCTGGACAAGCCTGCGGGCATGTCCTCCAACCAAGCCCTGCAGGCGGTGAAGCGATTGTACAATGCGCGCAAGGCCGGTCATACGGGCAGCCTGGATCCGCTGGCGACCGGCCTGCTCGTTATCTGCCTGGGCGAAGCCACTAAGATCTCGGCTTACCTGTTGGAGGCCGACAAGTTCTACCGCACCACCTGTCGCCTTGGCATCAAGACTGCGACCGCTGATGCCGATGGCGAGGTCATCCAGACGCGGCCGGTAGGCACGTTTTCCCCCGCGCAAATTGAGCGCGTGCTGAACGCTTTTCGTGGTCGCATTGCGCAGACTCCGCCCATGTATTCGGCCTTGAAGCACCAGGGACAGCGCCTTTACAAGCTGGCCCGCATGGGTAAACAGGTCGCACGCGACCCGCGCGAGGTGATCATCTATGAGCTGAGGCTCATAGCACGCGATCAGGACACCTGGGTGCTGGACATCAGGTGCTCCAAAGGTACCTATGTCCGAACCCTGGTCGAAGACATTGGCGAGATGCTGGGTTGCGGCGCGCACGTCACCGCCCTACGACGCTTGGGCGTAGCGCCATACGAGGCGCCCGAAATGATCGAGATGGATGCCTTGTACGAGCTCGCGCAACGAGGCCCCGAGTTGCTCACGCGTCAGCTACTGCCGATCGACTCGGCTTTGGAGGAATGGCCATCCGTGAGCGTCGACGAGGCGTCCGCGTTCTACCTCAAGGCAGGTCAGCCGGTGCAGATTCCAGGCGCGCCCACCGCCGGCAAAACGCGGCTCTACGATAAGCGTCATGGCTTTATCGGCCTGGGTCGCGTGCTGGACGATGGCCGCGTCGCGCCTGAACGAACCATCAGGGTTCGCTAGGGGTGCATACGTAGTATAAGCCGGATTGCGCATGGTAAACTCCGGCGCGTCAGTGATCTTGATATCGGTAGGAGCAGCAATGGTACTAAGCACAGCAGAAAAAGGTGAGATCGTGGAACGCTTCGGGCGCTCGCCTAAGGATACAGGTTCCAGTGAGGTACAAATCGCGCTGCTGTCGGCGCGCATCAATCATCTGGGCAAGCATTTCGATCAGCATAAGCACGATCATCATTCGCGTCACGGCCTGCTCAAGATGGTCAACCAGCGGCGTAAGCTGTTGGACTACCTGAAAGCCAACGACCAGCCACGTTATCAAGAACTCATCAGCACCCTGGGTCTCCGGCGCTAAGCCACCGCGTCCGGGGTTGCTTGGCGACGCTTCAGCTGATCTATGCCGCGTGTCTGCACAGTGGAAATAGCGGATGCGTTGTAACATCGGGCTATCACGCGTCGGCCCACACTATCTCCTCAAGACCTCGATCTATCCGGCTTCGAAATCAAATACAGGACTTCAACGTGAACCCCAGCATCAAGAAAAGTTTTCAGTATGGTGAGCAGAGCGTCACCATAGAGACCGGCGAGATCGCGCGTCAGGCCACTGGCGCCGTGATGGTGAACATGGGCGATACGGCAGTACTGGTCACAGTGGTTGCCCTCAAAGAGCCGGGGCAGGGACGCGATTTCTTTCCGCTGACGGTCAATTATCAGGAACGCACCTACGCCGCCGGCAAGATACCCGGCGGCTTCTTCAAGCGCGAGGGCCGCCCCACCGAGAAAGAGACCCTGACCTCGCGCCTGATCGACAGGCCTTTGCGTCCGTTGTTTCCCAAGGGCTTCATCAACGAGGTGCAAGTCATCGCCACGGTGATGTCGCTGAACAACGAGATCGATCCGGATGTCCCGGCCCTGCTGGGCGCCTCCGCGGCGCTGGCGATATCGGGTATCCCGTTCAATGGCCCTTTGGGCGCTGCGCGCGTCGGTTACCGGGACGGGCAATACGTTCTGAATCCGGGCGCTAGCCAGTTGCGCGAGTCGGATCTTGATCTGGTGGTTGCCGGCAACGAACGGGCGGTGTTGATGGTCGAGTCCGAAGCCAAAGAGCTGCCGGAGGACGTGATGCTGGGTGCAGTGATCTTCGGCCACGAGCAGATGCAAGTCGCGATTCGCGCCATCCAAGCGCTCGCGGCGGAAGTGCAGCAACCTGCCTGGGACTGGCAACCGGTTGCGCGCGACGACACCTTAGATGAAGCGGTGGCTCAGGTGTGCGAGTCCGGTTTGGCCGCGGCCTATCAAATCGCCGACAAGCAGGTACGGCGGGACCGCGTCGCCGATATTCGCAGGCAAGTGGTTGCGCAGCTGGTCGGCGCGGAAGAGGACAGCACGGACCATACGAACGAGAGCGTCACAGAAGCATTCTACCGGCTGGAAAGGCGGATCGTGCGAGGACGTATTCTGAGTGGACAAAGCCGCATTGACGGGCGCGACAACATGACCGTGCGGCCGATAAGCATTCGGTCGGGCGTGTTGCCACGCACACACGGCTCGGTGCTGTTTACCCGGGGCGAAACGCAAGCGATCGTGGTCACGACGCTCGGTACCGGGCGCGACGCCCAGATCGTGGATGCGATCGAGGGTGAGCGTAAAGAAAACTTCATGCTGCACTACAATTTTCCGCCTTACAGCGTAGGCGAGGTGGGCTTCATCGGCTCGCCCAAGCGCCGCGAGATCGGGCATGCGCGACTCGCCAGGCGCAGTCTGCAAGCCGTCATGCCGGGCGTGGAAGATTTTCCGTATGTGATCCGTGTGGTATCGGAGATCACGGAGTCCAATGGTTCCAGCTCGATGGCCACCGTGTGTGGCGCCAGCCTCGCCTTGATGGACGCAGGCGTGCCGATCCGCAGGCCGGTCGCGGGTATCGCCATGGGGCTGATCAAGGAGGCGGATCAATATGCGGTGCTCACCGACATATTGGGGGATGAAGACCATCTGGGCGACATGGATTTCAAGGTAGCGGGTACGAGGGCGGGTGTCACTGCCTTGCAGATGGACATCAAGATCGATGGCATTACTCGTGAGATCATGGAGAAGGCGCTTGCGCAGGCGCGTGAAGGGAGGATACATATCCTAGATAAGATGAACCAGACTATCGCGGCGCCTCGCGCGGAGATGTCGGTATATGCACCGCGCTTCATTACCATGCGCATCGACCCCGACAAGATCCGCGATGTGATCGGCAAGGGCGGCGCAACCATACGCGCGATGACGGAGGAAACCGGCGCGACGATCGACATCGATGACACCGGTTTGATCAAGATCGCCTCCGTCGACAAGGAAGCCGGCGAGGAGGCCCGTCGCCGCATAGAACTCATTACGGCCGATGTAGAGGTGGGTCGCACCTACGTTGGCAAGGTCGTCAAAATCATGGATTTCGGCGCCTTCGTTACGATCCTGCCGGGCAAGGACGGTTTAGTGCATATCTCGCAGATCTCGAACGAGCGTGTAGCGAATGTCGGCGACAAGCTTGCCGAAGGAGATCAGGTGAGGGTCAAGGTGCTCGAGGTGGATAAGCAAGGCCGTATTCGACTCAGCATGAAGGCCGCGGATGCCGGCTGAAGGATTCCCCGGGCGCTGTTCGGAATGAACAAGGGGCTATGGCCCCTTTTTTGTGGGCGCTTAACAGGCGTGCATCCATTCTCGACAGCGTGCGTATAGATGGATGATCGGGCAAAATTGTGCCTGATGCTATCATCTATTCAGACCGAGATCTGATGCCTGATAAAGGATACTAGATGCCAACGCCGGATCCGCTTGCGCAGCTCTTGAGCTGTCGGCGATTCCAGAAAGGAGCGCGCCTGTCTCGATGGGACTACTGTCGGGAACTCAGAAGACCATGATCGATCTAGACCAGCAGGAGATGCGCCTGATAGCCAAGGCGGGTGCGCTCGCCATCAGCCGCGAACCCAAGGGCAGCTCTCCCACTGGCGGACCCACCGGCGCCGTGGTGTATCAGGGTCACCTGGTGACACTTTAAGCTTGAGCTATGCCGCCACAGCGTATAGCCGGCATGGGAGCAAGGCTCGCCACAGGACACAATCTAAACTTGCCTGCGCAACTCTGAGGATGTCTCGTGTACTGATCGCGCTAGGCGCGATATTGATCTGCATCGGCTTGTTGTGGCCTTGGTTGCACACTCTTCCTATCGGCCGCCTGCCGGGTGACGTCGTGTTTGAGCGCGGCAACTTTCGTTTTTTTCTCCCGATTACAAGCTCCATTATCATCAGTCTGGTGATTTCCCTAATCTTGTGGTGGCTGCGCAAATGACGTAGCGCCATGTTATCGAGCGGACGGAGGAGAGGTCATGACCGACAAGATAGTCAAAAGCGATGCGCAATGGCGGCGTGAATTGACGCCCGAACAGTACGAGGTCTGCCGACGCAAGGGCACCGAGGCGCCGTTTTCCGGCGAGTACTACGCGGTAAAAAGAGACGGGATCTATCACTGTGCGTGCTGTGGTAATCCCCTGTTCGACTCGCGCACAAAATTTGAGTCGGGCACCGGCTGGCCCAGCTTCTGGGCGCCCCTCGATCAGAACAGTGTGGAAACCGAGATGGACCTAAGCCATGGCATGCGCCGCCTCGAGGTGACCTGCAGTCGCTGTGGCGCCCATCTGGGACACGTGTTTGCAGACGGTCCAGCGCCGACAAATCAGCGCTACTGCATCAACTCCGTGGCCCTGGACCTTGCGGCGGAGGGCGATAAGGACGAGAACTCCGGATGATGCTTGGAATGCACAGGACCAGGCGGGATAAACGCGCACCAGCTTAAGACGCTCCACGCGCCGCATGGTTAGTCGAACAAATCAGTTAAGCGGCGCGTTGCACCGGAGCAGTGCGTAATGCGAGGCTAACGCTCCAGTATGCGGAGCCTCAGAGCCTCGTCTAAGTGCGCGAATGCTCGAATGGTTCGAGGATTCCTACCGCAGGTCACTGTGCATCATGCGTCGCTAGTGCATGGAAGGAATATTGCAACGGCTTCTCACCCAGTAGCCCCTTTTCACTACTGAATTCATGCCGATCGATTGGACGCGGTACGACCCCGGCGACGCTTACGACGAACTCGTTCGTTCGCCGGGCCGCGCGCGGGACCACGCGACCGGGCTACTGCGCTATTTGCGCAGGTTGAGCGAGGCCGAGATCCTGGAGCGCCGGACCGCCGCCGAGTTGGCGATCAAGGTCATGGGCATCACCTTCACCGTCTATGACGGCGTTGGCAACATCGATCGCGCGTGGCCGTTCGATATCATCCCCCGCATCATCCCGGTCCGAGAGTGGAACACCATTGCGGCTGGACTGAAGCAGCGCCTCGCGGCGCTGAACCTCTTTATAGACGATGTCTACAACCGGCAGCAGATCGTCAAGGATGGCGTGTTCCCTGAGCAGGTGCTGGCGGAGTCTAAGAACTTCCGTCCGCAGTGTGTTGGCATCAAGCCGCCGTTGGGGGCCTGGGCGCACATCTGCGGTTCCGATCTGGTGCGCGACCGCGATGGGACCGTGTACGTGCTGGAGGACAACCTGCGCGTGCCTTCGGGCGTGTCGTACATGCTTCAAAACCGAGCGATTACCAAGCGGGTGTGGCCGGAGCTGTTCAAGGAGCGCAGCATCCTGCCGGTCGACGATTACGCCGCCGAACTTTTCGACATGCTGGCATCTATCTCGCCGCGCCCGCTGGACTACCCGCAGATCGCCGTGCTGACGCCCGGCATCTTCAACTCGGCCTACTTCGAGCATGCTTATCTCGCGCAGCAGATGGGTGCCGAACTGGTGCAAGGCAGCGATCTGATCGTGAACGACGACGACTGTGTGTACATGCGCACGATCGACGGCCTGCGTCGGGTGGATGTCATCTATCGCCGCATCGATGACCTGTTCATGGATCCTGAGGCATTTCGCGCGGACTCGCTGCTCGGTGTGCCGGGATTGATGCGCGCGTGGCGCAAGGGCACGGTCGCGCTGGCGAATGCACCTGGCGCCGGGGTGGCGGACGACAAGGTCGTGTACGCGTTCGTACCCACGATGATCGAATACTATCTCAAGGAAAAACCGATCATCCCGAACGTGCCGACCTACCTGTGCATGGAAGAGGATTCGCGGCGTTACGTATTAAGTCATCTGGACGAGCTCGTGGTCAAGCCTGCCAACGAGTCGGGAGGGTATGGCATGCTGATCGGACCCCACGCGAGCGAGGCCGAGCGTGCTGACTTCGCGCGGTTGATCAAGCACGACCCGCGCAACTACATCGCGCAGCGAATGCTGCTCCTGTCGACGGCGCCAACGCTGTGTGACTCGACATGCGAGCCACGCCACCTCGATCTGCGCCCCTTCATCCTGCAGGCCGAGAAGACCTACGTCACGGCCGGCGGGCTCACGCGCGTCGCACTACGCAAAGGTTCACTGGTGGTGAACTCCTCGCAAGGCGGCGGCAGCAAGGACACCTGGGTTGTCGACAGATAATGCTGTCGCGAGTCGCCCAACGACTGTACTGGATGGCGCGTTACATCGAACGTGCGGAGAACACGGCTCGCCTGGTCAACGTCTACGCCAATCTGCTGCTCGATCTGCCGCGCACGATCCGCCTGGGTTGGCAGCCGTTGATCGTCATCACGGACGGTGAAGCCCTGTATGCGGAGCGCTACCGGCGCAGCGACGAACGCCGCATCACCAAGTTTCTACTGGGCGATGAGGTCAACCCCAGCTCGGTCCTTAGCTGTCTCTCCCAGGCGCGCGAGAACGCCCGCACGACGCGGGACGTGGTCCCGGCGGAGGCCTGGGAGCAGATCAACGAGTTGTATTACTACGCGCGCGACCATCTGGGCAGCGGCATCCGGCGCGGCGGGCGTTACGCATACCTGAAGAGCATCATTCTCGGATGCCAGCAGCTTACCGGCTTGGTGTTCGACACGATGAGCCACGACAGCGGTTACCACTTCATCCGCCTGGGCCGCAATCTCGAACGGGCGGATATGACCACGCGCATTCTGGCGGCTGGCTCGTTCAACCTCGCGCGCGACCAGACGACCGAGCTGACGCCGTTCGATAACATTCTATGGGTAAGCGTGCTGAAATCATCAAGCGCCTACCAGATGTATCGACTGCATGTGCGCAATCGGGTAAGAGGCCCGGATGTGATCGCATATCTTTTGCAAGATCAGCTATTTCCACGCGCCGTGCGAGCCTGTCTTAACGAGATGTGCGGAAGCCTGCAACAGCTACCGAAGCACCAGGGACCTTTGCGCGCCCTCGCGCGCCTGCAGCGGCACGTCGCTGAGACCGAGGTGTCCACGCTGGTCGGAACAACGCTGCACGACTTCATCGACGCACTGCAAGACGACGTCGGCGCCATCCACTACGCGATCGCGGAGACCTGGTTCCTGCTAGAGAAAACGGCATGAAGCGCTTCCGATGCATATGCGGGAACACGGTGTTTTTCGAAAACACGCACTGTGGCGTGTGCGGCCGCCTTCTGGGCTATGACCCGGAAGTGCGCGCGATGGTGGCGCTTGAATCCGCAGGCGGACACATCTGGCGACCGGCAGATGCCGCGTCAGCCGGCCGCCGCTACCGCCTGTGCCGCAATACTGTTGAATACGCGGCCTGCAACTGGCTGGTGCCCGCAGATTCCTCGCATGCCTACTGCGTGTCGTGTGGACTCAATCGGACGATCCCTTACCTTGGAATACCCGACAACCTGCGACGTTGGCGCGCGCTGGAGACGGCGAAACGGCGACTGATCTACACCTTGCTGGAACTGTCCCTGCCGGTGATCAGCCGCCAGCAAGACCCAGAGGGCGGGCTCGCATTCGCGTTCGTGGAGGACAGGGCTTCGAACCCAAACGTGCCGGACGAGCATGTGCTCACCGGACACTCGAACGGCTTGATCACGATCAACGTGAGGGAGGCGGACGCCGCGGCGCTGGAGTCCGCAAGACAGCAGATGAACGAACCTTATCGCACGCTGCTAGGGCATTTCCGTCACGAGACAGGTCACTACTACTGGGACCGATTCATCAGCGCCACGCCCTGGCTTGCAGAATTCAGGCAGCGCTTCGGCGATGAACGCCAGAGCTACCCGGATGCCCTTCAACGGCATTACGCTCAAGGGCCGCCAGCCGACTGGCCGGACAACTACCTCGCTGCCTATGCCGCTTCCCACCCTTGGGAAGACTGGGCGGAGACTTGGGCGCACTACCTGCATATGACCGACACGCTCGAGACGGCGCTATCGTTCGGCTTGGTCGCTCAGGAGCAAGGGGACGCGGGCTTCGATCACTGGCTGAGTGAATGGATGCGCCTGACCGTGGTAATGAACGCGCTCAACCGCAGTATGGGAATCCAGGACGCTTACCCGTTTGTGCTATCGCCCGCGGTCATCGGCAAGCTGCGGTTCGTCCACCAGGTGATTACTTCGCCGCCAAACGCCAATCCAGCCTCGGCAGTTCGCGGAATGCCTGTTTAACCGCGTTGTCCCACCCCTTCTTCAGCTTGAGGAGGTAAGGATCATCCGCGTCGAGGCGCAGGCGGTGGTCCAAGCGCAGGCTATCCTTTTCGTAAACCAGCACCTCCAGCGGCGGTCCCACGGTGGCGTTGCTGCGCATGGTGGAGTCCATAGACACCAGACTGCAATGCACCGCGTCCTGAAAATCGGTGTTCGGAGTTATGATGCGATCCAGGATAGGTTTGCCGTATTTGCTTTCGCCCAGCAAGAGATACGGCGTGTCTGCCGACGCGGAGATGTAGTTGCCCTGCGGATAGATCAAGTAGATCGCGTGGGGATGATTGCCGATCTGGCCACCGAGGACGAACGTGGCTTCAGGATTGAAATCTCCTTGTAAGGCTGACTCGGTGTACTTGCTGGCCTGATTGCGGTTGATCTCGCCCAGGTACTCCGCCGCCTCCGACAGATACTGTACCCGACCCAGGTTGACCTCGGCATTCTCGGCGAGGTCGCGGCGCAGCCGATCGACGACGGCCTGGGTCGTGGCAAGATTGCCGGCGCTCAGCAGGACGAACTGGCGCTCGCCATCGATCCCGAAGGTGTGCATCTTGCTATAAGTGCGCACCTGGTCAATGCCCGCGTTGGTGCGCGAATCGGACGTAAACACCAGCCCGTCGTTGAGCCAGATGGCGAGGCAGTAGGTCATGAGGCGGACGTATTCCGGTCAGAGCAGAAAGTGTATCTAAAGATGCAGGTTAAAGCACAAGGGAAAAGCCGGCGTTCTCAGCGCTGTCGCGGCAATGCTATCTTGATGCCGCGCAAGCGCGGTATGCGACGGGGCGACCAATTCTGCACCGCCCAGCTCCAGATGCTCGCGAGATCCTCACCCTGAATCAACGCGGGAGGCTCATGGCCGAGAAACCGCAAGGCAGCAACAACATGGGGCCTTGGATCAAACAAGGATAGGGCTTCGGCGCCCGTCTGCTTGCTAAGTTTGTCGCCACAAGCATCCAGAGCGATCGGTAGATGTAGATAGCAAGGCGTAGGTAGACCTAACAGTTGTTGCAGATAAATCTGTCGGGGTGTCGAATCGAGGAGATCGGCGCCGCGTACCACCTCTGTAACAGCTTGCGAGGCGTCGTCCACAGCAACGGCGAGGTGGTATGCAAACAGTCGATCGGCGCGGCGGACAACGAAGTCGCCGATCTCCGATTCCAGCCGCTGGCAGAAATGCCCCTGCAGGGAGTCGTCAAAGCCGATGGGCCGGTTGTGGGTTCTTACGCGCAGGCTACCTTTGGTCAGTCCGCGCTCGCGGCAACTACCCGGATATATGTGGCCGAATTCGCCGAGCCTACTGTTAGCCTGAATGCGTTTGCGCGTGCAGCCGCAATAATAGGCAGCACCGAGCCCATGTAGTTGATCCAGCGCATCACCGTACGCTCGGGTGCGGCGACTCTGATACATGATCTCGCCGTCCCAATGCAAACCGTAGACCTCGAACGTGCGGAGGATGCGCGAGCTCGCGCCGGGTTGTTCCCTCGGGGGATCCAGATCGTCAATCCGCACGAGCCAGCGACCCTGCTGGCTGCGGGCTTGCACATAGCTGCCTACGGCTGCGACCAGCGAGCCAAAGTGCAGGGGGCCTGTTGGGGAGGGTGCAAAGCGCCCGATATAGGCCGTCTTCGACGCCGGCATCCTGAGCAGTGAGAAAATCGGAGCCAAACGCTACAGCGCCCATCATCCGGCGGGCGCTGGCGCTTCTACAAGCTCATCAAAAAGGGCGGACAGTGACGCTAAGGTTCAAAGCTGCAGCGGAAAGGTCAAGCAGAGCGTCGCGGCACGATCAGGCGCTCAATTGCTTCTCTTTAATCTCCTGCAGCGTCTTACAGTCGATGCAGAGCGTAGCGGTAGGACGGGCCTCCAGGCGCCGCAGGCCAATCTCGACACCGCAGGCCTCGCAGTATCCGTACTCTTCGGTTTCGATGAGGTTCAAGGCTTCGTCGATCTTCTTTATGAGCTTACGTTCGCGGTCGCGGGTGCGTAGCTCGAGACTGAACTCCTCTTCCTGGGTCGCGCGATCAGCAGGATCGGCAAAATTGGCGGCGTCCGACTTCATATGATCGACGGTACGATCCACTTCCTCCATGAGCTCCCGCTTCCAGGCGAGCAGAATTTGCCTGAAGTGCTGATGCTGGGCCTCACTCATATACTCCTCGCCCTTCTTCAATTCGTAGGGCTTAAATCCGGTCACAGGCAATGTCGATAGCGCTGCGCCCTTATCAGCAACGGTTTTCTTCAAGGCCATTTCTGATACTCCATGCTAGGAAGTCGGCCTTGATAGCAAATAATCATGCGAGGCGCAAGCGAGGATTGGCCGGGCAGTGCGGTAGGTATCTGGCGACATCTACACAGCGTCTTTATCATCCCCTTCGGCTTCAGTGCGCCCGGTAACTTCGGCGCTCAGTCGGCCGCGCGCCAAGCGTATGTTTAATGCCTCTCCCAGGCTGACCTCATTGCCATGGCGCAATGGGACATCATCCGTGGCTCGGGTCACGTAGGCGTATCCACGCTCGAGTGTGGCAAGAGGGCTGATCGCTTGAAGTGCGCGAGCGAGACTGTCGGCGCGATGGCGCCGCGTATCCATGCTGCGCCGAATTGCCCCAACAGCGCGGTGTGCCAGTCCTTGGTACCGAGCTGCAGCTTGTGCAAGTTGCACGCGGGGCGAGGCCCGTTGCGTGCGCATACTGAGGCCACCCAGCTTTTCGGCGCAGCTGTTTAGTCGGAATCGAGTCGCTGCCCTCAGACGCTGCTCGACCTCATCGACCCGCTGCGATTGACGCTGCAGGCGTTGCCGAGGATGTTGCAGATCTAGTCGGCCAGTGAGCCAGTTGAGCGCTTGACTGCTCACCTGACATCGTCTCTGCATGCATTGGCAAAGTCGATAGTCGATCTGGCTTAGCCAAGCCAACGATTCCGACTTGTCAGGGCTGACCATTTCAGCAGCGGCGGTCGGCGTTGCAGCGCGCTGGTCGGCAGTAAGATCGGCAATAGTAAAGTCGATTTCGTGACCTACGCCGCTAACGACTGGAATCCTGCAAGCCGCGATGGCGCGCACCACTATTTCGGTATTAAAAGCCCACAGGTCTTCCAGAGATCCACCACCGCGGGCAAGTATGAGCACGTCACAGTCCTTGCGGCGATCGGCCAGGGCCAGGCTGTCGGCAATCGCCTGCGCCGCGGCTTGACCTTGCACCGGCACTGGATAAATAAGTACGGCGAGCGGCGGAAAGCGGCGACGCAACGTGCTTACGACATCGCGTATCGCCGCTCCGATCGGAGAAGTAATGATGCCCACGCGGCGCGGAAATCGGGGCAGCGTTTTCTTGCGACCAGAGTCGAACAATCCTTCGGCGGCTAGCTTGTGTTTGACCAGTTCGAACGCTCGCTGTGCCGCCCCGAAGCCCGCCTCCTCCATGTGCTCGATGGTCAGCTGAAATTCACCCCGCGGCTCGTACAATCCCACGCGTGCGCGCACCAGCACCTTTGCCCCGTCACGCGGTGCGAAGCGCAGATACATACAATGGTTCTTGAACATGGCGCAGCGTATACAAGCGCCATCGTCTTTTAGTGTGAAGTAAAGGTGGCCAGATGCGGCTCTTGCCAGGTTGGAGACTTCGCCCTCTACCCAGAGCAGCGGAAAGCTCATGGTTAGAATCAGCCGGGCTTCCCGGTTCAAGCGGGAGACGCTGTAAATCTCCGCGCGGGCGGCAATAGTTTCTACGGGTCTCAACATGCGAGCTATGGTAGCCAGCAACACGACTAGGATTCAATTGCGGCTCTGAGAAGGGCATGGGCGCGCCTGGTGCTCGGACTCGCTCGGCTTACCATGACCGACGCAAACGCCTATAATGCGGCATCGCCAGTTCTAGAGAATCTTGATGCGCATCATCACTCAAGAAGCCCTCACCTTCGATGATGTTCTGCTGGTGCCGGCGCACTCCACGGTACTGCCCAAAGAGGCTGACCTGCGCACCCGTCTAGCGCGGGAGATCTCCCTCAACATACCCCTGGTTGCCGCCGCCATGGACACGGTCACGGAAGGGCGACTGGCAATCGCCATCGCACAGGAAGGAGGTCTCGGCATCATTCACAAGAACATGAGTGCGGATCAGCAGGCACATCATGTTCGCATGGTGAAGAAGTACGAGAGTGGCGTTATCAAGGAACCGATCACTGTGTCGCCAAACGTCAGCATCGGCGAGGTGCTGAATATTACGCGCGCCAATAACATCTCCGGCGTGCCGGTGGTAGAGGGGGAGTCGCTCGTGGGCATTGTGACGAGCCGCGATCTGCGCTTCGAAACCCGCCTGAATGCGCCGGTATCGACCATTATGACGCCCCATGAGCGCCTGGTGACCGTGAAAGAAGGTGCGACTCGGGACGAGGTCAAACATCTTCTCCACAAGCATCGCATCGAAAAGATCCTGGTGGTCAACGACGATTTTCAATTGCGGGGCATGATAACTGTCAAGGATATCCAGAAATCCACGGATTACCCGAGCGCCTGCAAGGACGATCAGGGTCGTCTACGGGTCGGCGCAGCGGTAGGCGCCGGCGTAGGAACAGAGGAAAGAGTAGCGGCTCTGGTGGAGGCGGGAGTAGACGTGATCGTGGTAGACACGGCTCACGGCCACTCGCAACGTGTTTTAGATAGAGTCGCCTGGGTGAAGCGACGTTTTCCGGGGGTGCAAGTAGTGGGCGGCAACGTCGCCACGGGAGACGCGGCACGCAGCTTGGCAAAACATGGAGCGGATGCGATTAAGGTAGGCATCGGGCCGGGTTCTATATGTACGACCCGCGTGATCGCGGGTGTAGGTGTGCCACAGATAACCGCAATCGCCGATGTTGCCCAGGCGCTCCGCGGCACCGATGTTCCACTGATCGCGGACGGTGGCATCCGGTTTTCCGGTGATGTGGCGAAAGCACTAGCTGCCGGCGCGGATACGGTCATGATCGGCGGCCTGTTTGCAGGCACACAGGAAGCACCAGGCGATGTCGAGCTTTATCAGGGCCGCTCATATAAGGCCTATCGAGGCATGGGTTCGCTTGGCGCCATGCAACAGGGATCGAGCGAAAGATACTTCCAAGACAGCGGCGAAGCGGAAAAACTGGTGCCGGAAGGCATCGAGGGTCGTGTGCCCTACAAGGGTACGATCGTCGCGATCATTCACCAGCTGCTCGGCGGAGTACGTGCGAGCATGGGCTATCTGGGTTGCAAATCAATTACTGAGATGCACGATCGAGCTCAGTTTGTACGCGTATCAGTCGCAGGCATGCGCGAAAGCCATGTCCATGACGTTGCCATCACCAAGGAAGCGCCTAATTATCAGATCGATCAGTGACAGGTGGCGGCCGATGGCCTGCTCGTCCGATGTTCATGTCCTGTGCCGTTGCGCCTTACGCTTAAGATTCTGATTGCCTGACAGGCTTTTCCCTGAGGCTGGTCTTGGAGCCGCTCCGGCAGGACGCGCCGTATTAGCCGTCCACATACGGACTTTCGTCTCTGCTTGAAGCTATCTGCGCTAACCACGTTGGCATACCCAAAACTGAACGCCTCGATAGCGGATCCGGACCAGTGGAGTACGTATGGTGGATATACACGCTGAACTAGTCCTCATCTTGGACTTTGGTTCTCAGTACACCCAGCTCATTGCGCGGCGTGTACGCGAAGCTGGCGTGTACTGCGAGATTCATTCTTGGGATCAAGCCGACGCTGCGCTGAAGCGCCCAGGGATCAAAGGCATTATCCTTTCTGGTGGGCCCGAATCAGTCGTCTTAGAAGCGCCTCCAGGAATCGACCGAGGCGTATTCGACTCAGGAATTCCAGTCCTTGGGATCTGTTACGGCATGCAGGCCATGGCTGCACAGCTGGGGGGCGCAGTGGAGGCGTGCCAGAAGCGAGAATTTGGTTATGCGCAGGTGCGAGTCCGGGGCCATACGGCGCTTCTAACAGATATAGAAGATCACACGACGCCGAAGGGATACGCGCTGCTTGACGTCTGGATGTCTCACGGCGACAGAGTATGTTCGCTCCCGCCTGGATTTAAGCTGATGGCGAGTACGGATAGCTCGCCGATTGCCGCCATGGCGGATGAGTCACGTCGGCTTTATGGCCTACAGTTCCATCCTGAAGTAACTCACACTTTGCAAGGTGTGAGAATCATAAGGAGGTTCCTCTATGATATCTGTGGATGCCGGGGATTATGGACGCCGGGGAACATCATAGACGAGTACATCAACGCCCTGCGCGCCAAGATTGGGCAAGATGAAGTCGTTTTAGGCCTGTCCGGCGGCGTGGATTCCTCAGTCGTAGCGGCTCTACTACATCGGGCGGTCGGCGAGCAACTCACGGGCGTCTTCGTCGACACTGGTTTGCTGCGCTTGCACGAGGGTGACCAAGTCATGGCGACCTTAGCGCGGCATATGGGTATCAGAATCGTTAAGGTAGACGCGGAAAGCAGATTCTTGGATGCTCTCAGCGGCGTGTCTGATCCAGAACAGAAGCGCAAGATTATCGGTAAGCTCTTCATTGAGGTGTTCAGCGAAGTTGCAGCCACCCGCGCCAATGCCGTCTGGTTGGCTCAGGGCACAATCTATCCAGACGTTATCGAATCCGCCGGCGCCACGAGCGGAAAGGCTCATCTGATTAAATCGCACCACAACGTCGGTGGTCTGCCAGCTGAATTGGGCCTGAAGCTAATAGAGCCGCTGCGCGAACTATTCAAGGACGAAGTGCGTAAGCTTGGACTCGAGTTAGGACTGCCCTCTGAAATGGTGTACCGGCATCCATTTCCTGGGCCTGGCCTGGGGGTACGCATACTCGGGGAGGTGAAAAAGGAATATGCGGATCTGCTGCGCCAAGCAGACGACATATTTATCACCGAATTGCGCAACTACGGTCTATATGATCAGGTATCACAGGCGTTTGCTGTATTTCTGCCGATTAAGACGGTGGGCGTCATGGGTGATGGCCGGCGCTACGAGTATGTGGTCGCGTTACGCGCTGTCGAGACAAGTGACTTCATGACTGCGCAATGGGCGCGCTTACCCTATGACTTCTTGGATCATGTCTCCCGGCGGGTAATCAACGAAGTCGGTGGAATATCTCGCGTAACCTTGGATATCTCAGGTAAGCCTCCGGCCACGATCGAATGGGAGTGACTATGTTTTACAGGGTCCTCAGTATGGCGCCTTCTGCCACGTAGTAGGTTACGCGTTGCGTAGCGCTCATGAACGATGATCTGGATTGGATAGGGCTCACTCTGGCGCTGGCAGCCGTAGCGGAAGCGTCTGGAGAGGTGCCGGTTGGGGCAGTGATAATCAAGGATGGGAAGGTCCTCGCAGAGGGATGGAACTGTCCCATTTCTACCAATGATCCAACTGCCCATGCCGAAATGGTTGCCTTACGCGCCGCGGGGCAAAGCGTCAGAAATTACAGACTGACTGGGACCACGCTTTATGCGTCGCTGGAGCCATGCGGGATGTGTATGGGCGCTATGATTCACGCGCGGATCGAACGTCTTGTGTTCGGGGCCCATGACCCTAAGGGCGGCGCCGTAAGCAACATGCTGCCGGTATTTACGTCAGGTCGAATAAACCACAGTTTCGAGATCGTTGGTGGCATTCGTGAGGCGGAATGCGTCGAGGTGCTTCGGACCTTCTTTGAAACCCGGAGAGCTGTAAGTATGACAAGGCGCTCGAACTCAAGACGTATGTAACCTATTGAGCTGAAAGAGTATACATACCTGGAGTGCGGCTCAGAAGAGAGACAACCGTGGCCGT
>WUUC01163063.1_pt1 | contig 17390 bp, 13 predicted proteins | sample 6278441 | NCBI WGS metagenome assembly WUUC01 (sample SAMN13675441, study PRJNA597444) | soil metagenome | isolation source: soil | place: USA: Washington | collected 2017-10 | reverse complement strand
GGAAATACACCGGCGGCGTCGGCACGGCGAAGGTCGTCAAGATCGTCAACAACATGATGTCGATGGGCAATGTGCTGGTGGCAGCCGAAGCGTTCGCGCTCGGCGTTGCCGCCGGCGTCGAGCCGGACAAGCTCTACGACGTGCTGTCGGTGAGCGGCGGCCGCTCGCATCACTTCACCAAGCGCTTCCCGAACGCGATCAAGGGCGATTTCTCGCCGGGGTTCAAGATGGAGCTTGGCGAGAAGGATCTGGCACTCGCCGTCGAACTCGGACGGATGACCCGGATGCCGACGCCGTCCGCTTCCGCGACGCGCGAGCTCTATGCCCTCGCGCTGGCCGAAGGCTTCCGCGGCCAGGATATCGTCTCGCTGCTGGCGATGTATCAGAACTGGGCGAAGCCGCGATCCAACTGATCAAGGGCCGCCTCCGGTGGCCGGGTCACGCGTTGGCCCGGCCTCCCGTCTTCTCCTGTCGCAATTCCCTCAGACGCGGCTTGGCTATTTTGCCGACGCTCGCTCGCGGAAAATCTTCCAGAACATAGACCTCGCGGGGGACCTTGAAGTCCGCCAGCAGGCTTCGGCATGCCGCGATCACGCGGGAAGCAATGGAGGCTTCGTCGGCGTCCAGCAGAGAACCGCCGACACGGACAAACGCCACCGGGATTTCGTCCAGCATCGGGTGATGACAGCCGATCACCGCCGACTCCTCGATGCCGTCGATGGCGTTGATGACGCGCTCGATCTCGAGCGAAGCCACATTCTCTCCGCCGATCTTCAGCATGTCCTTGACCCGATCGGCAAACCGGATCGAGCCGTCGGCAAGAAGCGTCACCTGGTCGCCGGTGTTCAGGAAGCCGTCGGCATCGAACGCTGCCGCGGTGGCTTCCTCATTCCGGAAGTACTCCTTGAACAGCGAAATGCCTCTCACCCCGCCGATATGCAGCGCACCGGTCCCGCCGCGCTCCACCCGGCGGCCGCTCGGGTCGACAATCCGAATGCTGTATTCCGGCGCGGCCCGGCCGATTGCACCGAAAGGAACCGGCAGGTGCGGAAAACCGATGAGGCCCTGCGTCAGGGTCTCGGTCATTCCCCACCAGCTCAGCGGCCGGATGCCGAACTTTTCGATGACGACCGGATCCGAGAAGGCGATACCCCAGTTTCGGAAGGAGTGCGCCTTCGGGATCTCGACGTTGACGAGCGCCCGATAGCAGAACGCGGTGATCGAGCTCCAGGTGCAACGGTGCCGCAAGGCAACGTCCCAGAAGCGGCTCGATGAAAAGCGCGGCTGCAAGATCAGCGTCGCGCCCGCCCACAGGCAGGCCAGCCAAGAGTATGATAGCGCGTTGGTATGGAACAGCGGCAGCACGCAATGATGGACGTCATACGCGCGCAAGCCCTCATGCGTCGCGCTGGTTCGGGCGGCCCAGAGGGCATTGGCATGCGTCCACAGCACGGCCTTCGGCCGCGAGGTCGTTCCTGACGTATACTGGATCGACAGCGGCGCGGCCGGCCCGGTCGGCGGCAGGGCTGCTGACGGCGCGGTATCGACGAAGAGCCGGCCAAACTGCTCGGCCTGTTCCGGGCGGGCGGTTGCGGAACAGGGCTCACCGGAATCATTGTCCGTCACCGCGATCCATCGCAATGAAGGGCAGGCCTTGCGGACAAGCCCCGCCAGCCGCGGCTGCGTAATCGCCGCAACCGCCTCGCTGTGCGCCGCAAAGTAACCTAGTTCCTCTTCCGAGGACCGCGTGTTGGTCGTGACCGCGATGGCGCCAACAAGGCCAAGGGCGCACCAGCTCAGCAGGAACTCGGGACAATTGTCGAGGTGGATGATGACACGGTCGCCCTGCCCGATACCGCGGCCGAGCAGCCCGTGAGCGAGCCGGACAACCTGCTGATAAAAATGCCGGTAGCTCAAGGTGACGGCAGGCCGGTCGAACGGCTCGAAGACAATGAACGGATGATCGCCGCGCTCGCTGGACTGAATGGCAAGCAGCCAATTCAGGTCAAGGCCTTCGAACGGGTGGAAACATTCGGTTGACGGTTCCATCAAGACAATCCAAGCGCGGTGCACGACCAGAAGCCGCTGAGTTCAACTGCCGTCTGGTTCAAACACCGGCAGCTTGCCTCCTTCGAAATCCGCAAAGCAAAGCCTGACGCGTTGCCCGACCCGCAAATCATCCAGCTCGCAATTAACGACATTGCTGATCATCATCGGGCCTTCGTCGAGCTCGATATAGGCTATGGCGTAAGGCACCGGCGCGCGCCGCATCACCGAGACAGCATGGATCGCACCGGAGCCCCGCGCATCGCGCCACTCGGTCTGATCGCTGAAGCAATGCGGGCAAATCGAACGAGGATAATAGTGGGACCGATTGCAGCTTCGGCAGTATCGCAGCGCGAGCCTGCCGCCGCGGGCCGCCTTCCAGAATTCTTCCGTCTCCGGGCTCGGAACGGGAGGCATGATTTCGCGCGAAGCCACCATCGTGTCGCTCCCTACTCCCGTTCCAGGATCAGCGTCGCGCTGCAATGCCTGTTGGAAAGCGCAGCACCTCCGATGCCATTCACCAATGCCAGCCCGCAGTTCCCGACCTGAACCGCCGGATGCGCCTCTCCGCGCAATTGCCGCACGGCCTCGATTGTCTTGGTAATGCCGCCACGATTGGCCGGGTGATTGTTACAGAGCCCGCCGCCATCGGTATTGAAGGGAAGCTTGCCCACGCCGGAAATCAGATTGCCGTCAGCAACGAACCGCCCGCCCTCGCCTTTGGCGCAGAAGCCCAGATCCTCGATCTGGATCAGCGTGGTGATCGTGAAGCTGTCGTACAGCGATGCATATTGGATATCGGCCGGCGTGACGCCGGCTTCGGCGAACGCCGCGGCGCCTGAGATTGCGGCGGCCGATGACGTCAGGGTGACCTGCCCGCCCGAGCTGTGCTTGATCGCTTCGGCCGCGCCCGCCACCTTCACCAGCGGCCGGCTCAGGCTACGCGCGATTTCCGGCCGCACCACGACAACCGCACCGCCGCCATCGCTGATGACACAGCAGTCCAGACGGCGCAGCGGGTCGGCGACGACAGGAGAATTCATCACGTCTTCGACCGTCACCACGTCCCGCAGCATGGCGTTCGGGTTGTGCTGGGCATGATGCGACGCCGCCACCTTGATCCATGCCAGTTGCTCGCCGGTGGTGCCGAATTCGTACATGTGGCGCGCGGCCGACATCGCATACATGTTGACGACCGTCGCGCCAAAAGGCGCTTCGAACTGAACGTCCGGCGATGCCAAATTGTAGATGCGCGGCGTCGTTCCCGTCGCGACGCCTTCCGACCGTGGCCGGCCTCCGAGCGTGATCAGCGCAACGTTGCACTTGCCCGCGGCAATCGCTTCGGCGGCGTGTCCGACGTCGAGAAGATAGCTCGCTCCACCAGCCTCGGTGGAATCGAAGTGGCGTACCTTGAGCCCCAGATACTCCACCATCTGGATACCGCCTGGCGCATCGCCGGCGCAGAAATAGCCGTCGACATCCGCCGCCGACAATCCGCAATCACGCAGGGCACCGAACGCGGATTCGGCGTGCAACTGCGCTACCGATCTGTCGGGGGCCTTGCGCGTCGGATGCTCATAAACGCCGGCGATATAGGCCTGGCCGCGGATGCTCATAATGAATGCCTCAGCGTTTCCCGCTCAATGCCCCTGCGAGACCCTCCCGGATCAGATGGGATCCCAGCCGATGATGTCGCTGGTACGGTTCAGCGGGAAGAAGTTGCTTTCCATGGCGGGCATGGCGTGCTCCGAGATCGTCTCAGGTGTCCAGCCCTCGCTGCGGTGCGCGGAGCGGATCGGCCTGTTCTGATTGAACAGATAGATCTCATTCATGCGCGAAGCGAAAATCTGCCCGGTCACCTTCTTCGAGAGATCGCTCGCAAGATAGACGGCCAATGGCGCAACCTTCTCGGGGCCCATCTCCTGCAAGCGCTTCACACGGGCCGCAGTTTCCTCGGAATCGGTTGGGATGGTGCCGATCAACCGGCTCCAGGCGAACGGCGCGATGCAGTTGGAGCGAACGTTGAATCGCTGCATGTCCATCGCGATGCCCTTGGACATTCCAATGATGCCCATCTTGGCGGCGGCATAATTACTCTGGCCCAAGTTTCCGATCAGACCCGAGGTCGACGTGAAATGGACGTAAGAACCGCTGTTCTGGTCCTTGAAGTACGGGGCGGCTGCGCGCGCAACATAGAAGCTTCCGAGCAGATGAACCTTGATCACCATCTCGAAGTCGATGACCGACATGCGGTGAAAAATGCGATCGCGCAGGATGCCGGCGTTGTTGACGACGCAATCGATACGGCCAAAATTGTCGATCGCTGTCTGGACGATACGATTGGCGCTGGCGGCTTCAGCCACGCTGTCGCCATTGGCAACGGCGATCCCGCCAGCCTTCGTGATTTCCTCCACCACGGATTCGGCGGCGGAACGATCGGCGCCTTCGCCATCAGCGGAACCGCCGAGATCGTTGACGACAACCTTGCCGCCGGCTTCGGCCGCCAGCAATGCGATGGCACGGCCGATGCCGCGTCCCGCGCCCGTGACCACGATCACGCGATCCTTCAAACAACCTTCGCTCGCCATTGGTTCCTCGCCGATAAATGCAGGGTTTCCGAAGCCGGCCCCCCGGGGGCCGACCCGTCTTTCACTATATGTAAGCTGTCTACAGTTTTCACATGACTGTCAAGGGCAGGAGCCATGCGCCGGGATGTGCAGATGTTTCAGATTTGCCGCGGCGCATCCCGCCAATATGGCTCGCGCAGGCTGCGCTTCAGGAGCTTGCCCGCGTCATCGCGCGGCAACTCCTCCCGGAATTCGATCAGCTTCGGCAGCTTGTATCGCGCAAGCCGGGTAGCGAGCACTTTCCGGATCGAGGCCTCGTCGGTGCTGCCATCCTGCACCACGATGGCAAAGACGGCCTCGCCATATTCCGGATCCGGAATTCCGAACACGGCGCAATCATGCACGGCCGGAATGCTCAGCAAGGCCGATTCAATCTCCGAAGGATAGATGTTCACGCCCCCGGAGATCACCATGTCCTTTTTTCGATCGCAGAGAAAAAGAAAACCCTCCTCGTTGAGATAGCCGATGTCGCCGCCGGTAATCAGGCCGTTCCGTCCGATCTGCCGCCGGTCGTCATCGCGCTTGTGGTAGGTAAAGTCGGGATAGAAATCGAGACCGACGTACAACTCCCCGGGTTGTCCGGGCGGCGCGACGGCGCCGTTCTCGTCGACGATCTCGATGCGCGCGCCCGGAATGGCCCGGCCAACCGTACCGGGATGCGCCAGCCACTCTTCACTGTTGCAGGCGGTCACCACGCTCGATTCCGTCGTGCCATACCATTCGTGAATGATCGGGCCGAACCATTCGATCATGGCGCGCTTGACATCCGGCGGGCACGGCGCCGCCGCATGATGGACCGACTGAAGCGAACTCAAATCGTAACGGCGGCGTACCGGCTCCGGAAGCCTCAGCAGGCGCACAAACATCGTCGGCACCATCACGATCGACGTCACACGGTGCTGCTCGATCAGCTGCAGCAGCGATTCCGCATCGAATTTCGGCATCAGGATCAATGCATCGGCGACCTGAATGCCACGCATCGCAAATACGTTTGGCGCGGCATGATACAAGGGAGCCGGCACCAGCAGGCGAATTCCGGGCCGCAGGCCGTACACCTGTTCGCGCATCAGTTCGATGTGGCGTCGCTGTTCTGGCGTCGGTGGATTGCGGCGCACGCCCTTCGGCTTCCCGGTGGTACCCGACGTGTAGATGACGCTCTCCGGCGGGACCGCGGCAGCCTCGCTGCGGGGTTCGTGCGCGACGATCCACGGCTCCCAGCGCACCGCGTCCGGGCGGGCGGCGCATTTGTCGGCAGCCAGCCCGTAAGCCGACTGAAGCTCCACTGGCGTATCGACGACGATCACGGCAATCTTGCCACTCTCGATCAGCGACGGTGGCACAAGCTCGAGCAGATCAGCATGCGCCACCAGAACCCGGGCCTCGCAATCCCCGAGGACGTAGGCAATCTCGGCCGGAGCCAGGTGCCAATTCAGCGGAACGGCATAGGCGCCAAGCCGCGCGGCGCCGGCGCTCGCCTCGAGAAACGAGATATCGTTGCGCATGAGGATCGCCACCGCCACGCCGGGTCCCACCCCAAGCTTGGCCAGCCCGGTAGCCACCCGTGCGATCCGATCCAGCACGCGGTCATGGGTGCGGGTATCGGCGCCGGAAATGATGACGCGATCCACTATCGTCTGACTCGTCATCGGAAACGAGCCATCCCGTTGTCGAGAACAACCAGATTCCGCTCGACAGCACGACAACGAAAGCCGGCGATGCCTTCGCTTTCCTTCCAGATTTCGGTTCGGATGGTTTCGCCGGGATAGACCGGGGCTGAAAACCGCACATTGAGTTGGGTCAATCGGGACGCATCGTTGTCGCACAGAGTGCGGACCAGGGCGCGCCCGGCCACACCGTAGGTGCACAGCCCATGGAGGATGGGCCGGTCAAATCCCGCTGCCGTCGCAATCGCCGGATCAGCATGCAGCGGGTTGAAATCGCCATTCAATCGATAGATCAGGGCAGAGTGCTTCCAGGTCGCAAGGTCGCAGACCAGATCTGGCGATCTGTCCGGAAGCTTGTGCGCAGGCCTGGTTGGCCCCGAGGGGCCGCCAAATCCGCCGTCGGCCCGCGCAAAGCTGGAAAGGCCAACCGTGCACACCAGTTCTCCGGTTGCCGCATCCGTCAGCTCGCGCTTGATATAGATCAGCGCGCCACGGCCCGCCCCCTTGTCGATGATCTCCTCGATATGCTGACGCCCGATCAGTTTCCCGGCCGGCGGCAGTGGCCGATGGATGGTCAGGAACTGCTCGCCGTGCAGAACGTGGCGCCAGTCAACGCCGGTGTCCGCCTGCTTGAGCCAAAATCCGGGTGAGCACAGAACCGTTGCCATGGTCGGCAACGCCTGCAGGTTTTCCTCATACGCGAAACGCAGATCTCTGGCATCGGTGGGATCATCGCCGCAGCACACGCCGAGTGCGTAAAGCAGCGTTTCAGGTGTACCATACGTCTGAACGACGTCGTCGAACTTTCGATTCTTCAGTTTCTCGTACGCAATCGCCATCAACCTGTCCTCGGATTATCCCGCCGCGTGAACGGCAACCTTGCCTTGAATCAGTTTCTCGACTTCTTCGCTGGAGAAACCCCACTGGGCCAGTCCGCCGCGGGTCTGCTGTCCCGCTCGCGACGGCGAGCCGGCGACCTCGGCCTTGGTTCGGCTGAAGCGCGGCGCCGGCGCGGGCTGAACAACACCCTCGATCTCGACGAAATTGCCACGGGCGACGTTCTGCGGATGCGCGGGCGCCTCAAGCGGGCTCAACACCGGCGCGAAGCACGCGTCCGTTCCTTCCAGAACAGCGCACCATTCGTCGCGGGTCCGGGTCTTGAAAACTGCCGTAAAGCGCGCGCGCAAACGGTCCCAGCCAGCCGGATCATTCTGACTGGGCAAACCCTCGTCCGCCAACCCCGCCCGCTCGAGAAACTGCTGGTAGAAGCGCGGTTCGATCGGGCCGATGCTGACAAAGCCGCCGTCCTTGGTCTCGTAGCTGTCATACCACGGCCGGCCGCCATCGAGCAGGTTGACGCCACGCTCGTTGACCCAGCCTTTTCGCGCCAGCGCACCATACAGGAAACTGGTGAGCGAATTGGCGCCGTCCAGAATGGCGGCATCGACGACCTGACCCTGCCCCGACCGTTCGCGCTCCCACAACGCGCAGAGAATGCCGAACAGCAGATACATCGATCCGCCGCCAAAATCCCCGACCAGATTGAGCGGCGGTACCGGGGCGCCACCCGCGCGGCCGATAGCATAAAGCGCACCCGTCAAGGCGATGTAGTTGATGTCGTGACCGGCGCTCTGTGCCAGCGGCCCATCCTGACCCCAACCCGTCATGCGTCCGTACACCAGCCTGGCATTGACCGCGGCACAATCGGCAGGCCCAAGTCCCAGCCGCTCCATAACGCCTGGACGAAATCCTTCGATCAGCACGTCCGCCTGTTTCACCAGACGCAAGACAGTCGCGATCGCTTCGGGCTTCTTGAGATTGAGCGCCACAGAGCGACGCCCCCTGTTCAATACCTCGAAACGTGGGTCGCGTTCGTGCTCCGCGCCGACTGCATCGGCGCGGTCCAGCCGCAGGACGTCCGCGCCCATGTCCGACAACATCATCGCGCAGAACGGGCCGGGACCGATGCCCGCCATCTCGATAACTTTTAGTCCCTTCAACGGGCCCATCGACGTCGCTCTCCTGTTTCTTCCTTACGCGACGGCGCCCGGCAGGGTGAGTTCCCCGGCCCTGAAGCAGCGCACGCGCTCCTGATCGATGATGTCGAGCGCGGGTTTCGCAACGCATTCAGGCTGCGCGTACTGACAGCGCTCGCGAAAGCGACAGCCCTCCGGCATGGCCGCAAGGCTGGGCACGCGTCCGCCGATCGACGGCAGCGGCACGCCACGCACAGCGAGGCTCGGCATCGATCGGAACAGCGCCGACGTATAGGGATGACGCGGCGCCCGATAGACGCTTTCGATGGGTGCATCCTCGACAATCTGGCCCGCATAGACGATGACGACGCGGGTGCACAGTTCGGCGACAACACCGAGGTCGTGGGTAATGAAGATCAGCGCGGTCCCCGTGCTCTCGCTGATACTGTGCAGGAGATCAATGATCTGTGCCTGCACGGTAACGTCGAGTGCGGTCGTCGGCTCGTCGGCGATCAGCAGCCGTGGCTTGCAGATCAGCGCCATGGCGATCATCACGCGCTGTTGCATGCCGCCCGACAGCGAGTGCGGATAGTCGTCATACCGGCGCGCCGGAGAAGGAATGCCGACCTCGGCCAAAGCGTCGATCACACGGCTGCGCGCCTCCCGCTTTCCGATCGGCGTATGCGCACGCAATGTTTCCGATATCTGCTCGCCGACGGTAAACACCGGATCGAGCGCCCGCATCGGCTCCTGGAAAATCATGCCGATGCGCGGCCCGGAGATGCTGCGAAGCTGCGAGCGCCGCATCGACAGCAGATCCTGGCCCTCGAAATAGGCCTTTCCGGTCACGCGCGTCGTGAATCGCGGCAGCAGGCCGAGAAGCGAAAGGCCCGTCACCGTCTTTCCGCAACCGCTTTCGCCGACGATTCCGAGCCGCTCGCCCGGACGCAGCGCGAAGCTGATCGAGTCGGTCGCCTGAATTTCTCCAACGCCGGTGCGGAAGAAGATGCTGAGATCCTCGACCTTCAGCAGCGGTTCCGTAACCGGCGAAAAGTGCATGTTTGCCTGCATCGGCCTGCTCACCGGTTCTTCATCTTGGGGTCCAGCATGACGCGAAGATTCTCACCCAGCGAGTTGAAAGCCAGCGCTGTCGCCATGATGGCCAGACCGGGCGCATACATCTGCGAAGGCTCGATTTCCATGTAATGGTAAGCGCGCGCCAGCATTGCTCCCCAGCTGGGATACGGCGGTTGCACGCCGAGACCAAGGAAGCTCAGACTTGCCTCTGCAAGCAACGCAGTCGCCAACAGCAAGGTCACCTGCACAATGACGGGTTGCACGGCATTGGGCAGGATGTGTCTGAGGATCAGTCTGGTGTTCGTGGCGCCGAAGCAACGGCCGGCGTCGACATAGAGCGCCTCACGTCCGATCAGGGTCTGCCCACGCACCAGCCGGGCAATCGTCGGCGAAAACACGATTCCGATCGCGATCATGCTGTTGGTCAACCCAACGCCGAGTGCGCCGGTCACTCCGATTGCGAGCACGATGGCCGGGAATGAGAGCATCGTGTCAATCGTGCGACTTATTGCGGCGTCTATCCAGCCGCCACTGAATCCTGCGATCAGGCCGAGCGGCAGTCCGATGGCGCACGCGACGGAAACCGCCAGGACGCTTCCAAACAGGGACAAAGGCGTGCCGTATATCAAACGGCTGAATACGTCGCGACCGAGATCATCCGCACCAAGAAGATGCTTGCTGCTGGCCGGCATCAGCACCGCACTCATATCCTGGTGCGTCGGCGAGTATGGCGCGATCCACGGCGCCAAGACCGACAGGATAAGGAGGGCGATCAAATAGGCCGCACTGACATAGAGGCCCACATTGCGGAGATGACGGCCCGGCCGGAGCGATAGCGTCAAGCGTCTGAACGTCATTGCCGCCCCACCCTCGGATCAAGAAGCGCGTACAGGATTTCGATGACGAGGTTGAGTGAGATCACGATCAGAACCATCGTCAGCATGACGCCCTGAACGACCGGAAAGTCTTTGCCGACAGCAGCGCCGACCACAAGACTTCCCATGCCGGAAATGGCGAATACCGCCTCGATCACGACCGTTCCACCCAGCAACCGATTGAACAGAAGGCCGGTTACCGTCAGCAAGGTGACGCTGATGTTCTTGAGCCCATGCTTCCAGAATATCGTGCGCGCCGGTAATCCCTTTGCGATCAGAGTGCGCACGTACTGCGACGACTGGACCTCCATCAAGGCGCTTCGCGTCTGACGGGCAACTTCGGCAACGCCGCTTGCCGCTAGAGCGAGCGCGGGGAGAAACGCGTGATACAGAGCCTCAAGCAGATTCTGCTTTGGCTCAACCATTCCCGAGGCTGGAAACCACTGGAACGTGAGCGCGAATAGCGAGACCAGGATCATCGCCAGCCAAAAGCTCGGCAAAGCTATTCCGAGGGATGCAAACGTCGTAACGAACGAATCGATCAGGGAGCGCGGGCGTCCGGCGGCAAGTACGCCGAGCGGAACCCCGACCGCCAGCGATAGCGACATGGCAAATGAAACAATCAGAAGCGTGACCGGCAGTCGATGCAGGATCGACGTCAGCACCGACTCCCCTGACAGCATCGACACGGATAAATCTCCGTGAAGCATCTTCCATAGCCACGTAGCGTACTGGACAAGGACAGGCCGATCCAACCCATAAAGGCTTCTGATCTCTTCGATCCGCTCGCGAGTGGCGGTTTCGCCGGCAAGCGTGATGGCTATGTCGCCAGGCACGAGGTGCATGAGCGCAAAGACGAGGAACGTCGCCGCAATCAGAATCGGACCGGCCTGGAGCAGGCCGTGTCCGATCAGCCGTAGTGAGCGGCTTGCTTGCATTTCGCAGTTTCCTTCCCGTCAATCTTCGAGGTAGACGTCTTCGAAGCGGGGCTTGCCGAGCATGTTCGGCCTGTACCCCCGGACCCTTGGCAACATCGCGTCGAGTTCCGGCTGCAGGAGGAGTGGCACATAAAGCGCGTTGTCACTGACAATCTTCAGAACACGCCCGATCGCTTTCTTGCGGTCTTCAAAATCCGCGGTAGTCCGACTGTCCGCCATCGCCTGCTCCAGACCAGGCGCACCCCACATGCGCGACGCATTGATGAACGACTTCGGATCGAACATGATGCTGAAGAATTGGCTGGGGTCGGTGCGGCCCGTATAGACAGACAACGCGGCATTGCCGAGCCTCTCCCCCATGAATTTAGCGCCAAGTTCGTTGACCGGTACGGCGCGCAACTGGACCCGAATGTTGGCTTTCTTGTATTGCTCGACCACGACCTCGCCGCGCTGCTGAGAGCGTTGGTCATTGTTAATGAACATCTCGATATCGATGCCGTTGGAAGACCCGGCTTCCGACAGCAGCTTTCGGGAAAGTTCCGGATCGTATCGATAACTACCTTCCAACTCCTTGCTGTAGGCCCAGTGCGTTGTGGGAAGCGTCTGGACTGTAGGCTCGCCGAGCCCGGCCATCGTCAGCTTATTGAGCTCATCCCGGTCGATCGCGTGACACATCGCCAACCGAACCTTGGCATTGTCGAACGGAGGCTTGGAGTAATTGAGATAGATCTGAAACGTCGCAACGGTCTGTCCTTGCGCTATTGCAAGTTTGGAACGCTCGGCGACCGGCTTCTGCTGTGGAGCGAGCTGAAATGCAAAATCGTTCTGCTTGGCTATTAGCGTACGCAGGCCGGTGTTGACCTCCGGGATTATCGAGATTTCCAGCCCGTCAAGCGCGGGCGCCTTTTCGCTCCAATAGGCTTCGTGTCGCGTGTAGACCAGCTTCTCGGAGTCCCGCCAACTGACAAGCTTCCAGGGGCCCGTTCCAACCGGGGCACGATCATATCGATCGCCCGCTTCCTTGATGGCCTTCGGAGACGACATCATCCCGGGCCGATCGGACAGTACGGCTGGCAGCACGACATCGGGTTCCGAAAGTTTCAGCGTGACCTGATGCTCGCCGGTAACCTCAATCGACTTTACAAAGATGAGATCGATCTTGACCCGCGAACGATCGTCGGTCCTTGCACGCTCAAGGTTGAACCGGACGGCCTCGGCGTCGAGAGGCGACCCATCGTGAAACTTGATGCCGCGACGCAAATTGAGCACGAGTGTCAGCGGATCCGGATTCGACCAGGACTCGGCAAGGCCTGGCTTTGGCAACAGCGTCTCCAAATCGACGTTGATCAACGTCTCAAAGACTGGAAACAGCATGATGTGGTCACTGCCGTGGCGTCCCGTGGTTGGATCCATGCTGGTCGGATTGTGGGGCGACGCAATCTTCAGCACACCTCCGCGCTTGGCAGCCTGCGCCAAAGCAGAGCCGCTCGCGAGCGGAAACATCCCGGACACCGCAGCGCCCCCGGCCAGGGCCAGCCATTGACGCCGGCTCAAGCTCGCATTCTGTCGAAATTCGTCGTTGTTTCTCCGCATGGCGTCTGCTCCCAATTTTTTGCTTCGTTAAGCTTCGGATCGAACGAAATCGCGTGCGAAATGGCACGCTACCCATCGGCCTGGTTCGATATTGTCCCAGAGCGGCGCCTCCGCCTCGCATCTCCCGACGGCCCGAGGACAGCGTGTACGGAAATGGCATCCCGAAGGCGGTGCGATGGCGCTGGGAATCTCGCCTGTTAGCGCGGGTTTTCTACGCGGACGCATCGATGCCGGCACCGGCGTCGGCCGCGATTGCAGCAACGCCTGCGTATAGGGATGCAGCGGAGCAGCAATGACAGCCTCCACCGGTCCCATTTCCACGATGCCGCCCAGGTACATCACGGCGATGCGATGGCTGATATGGGCGACGACGTTCAGATCGTGGGAAATGAAGACATAGGTCAATCCGAGTTCGCGCTGGAGCTGCGAGAACAGATTGATAACCTCGGCCTGGATCGATACGTCGAGCGCCGCCACCGCCTCGTCGCACACGATCAACTTCGGCCGCGTGGTCAGGACGCGGGCGATGTTGACGCGCTGTTTTTGTCCGCCTGACAGTTCGTGCGGGTAACGGCTGGCGAAATCAGGGCCGAGACCGACCTGTTCGAGGCACTTCCGCGCCATCGCCTCGCGTCCGGAAGCTGAGCCGTCGCCCTCGATGTCCAGCGGCTCGCGGACGCTTTGCAGCACCGTCATGCGTGGATCGAGCGCACCTTCGGGATCCTGAAACACGATCTGGTATCCGCGCCTGACCGTGCGGAGTTCATGCTTGGAAAGCGCGTCGAAATCGATGCCGTCGTGGAGGATGGTACCGCTGGTCGGCTTGCGCAGCGCCACGATCGCGCGTCCAAGCGTCGATTTTCCGGAGCCGGACTCCCCGATGATCCCGAACACTTCGCCGGGCATGACTTCAAAGCTGACGCCATCCACGGCCTTCAACGTTTCCCGTCTACCGACCGGAAAATGAATGCGCAGATCGTGGACGGAAATGATGGCTCTGCCATCGGTTTCCTGTCCGGTTCTCGCCACCATTTCGGTTGAAGGGATCGATGACACCGTTACACTCTCGCTGGATCTTCAGTTGCACCAGGCCGAGCCAAATGGCTCCGGGTCGCGGGATGCTTCATCGCGGTGCTGACCGTGCTCGCGTTGCCTTGCAATCTGCAATCCGGCCAGCAGCCAATCCCTCGACTCCATCGGATCGATGACATCGTCGATCGACAGGAATGGCGCGGTGTTCAGCGCGCTGCCACGATTATGCAGTTCCGAAACCATCTCCTGGATCCGCGCTTCCCGGTCCGCCTCGCCGGCGATCGATTCGAGCTCCTTGCGATAGGCGAGCTTCACATGCCCCTCGAGGCCCATCTTGCCGAAGTGGCCGGTTGGCCAGGCGACGCAGAACAACTGCTCGAAGGAATTGCCGCCCACCATCGCCAATGCCCCCAGCCCATACGCCTTGCGGACCACGATGGTGAATTGCGGCACCGTCAGCCTGGATCCACTGACGAACATCTTGCCGGAGCGGCGGACCAGGCCGACCTTCTCGGCCTCGGGGCCAACCATGAAGCCGGGCGTATCGCACAGCGTCAGCAACGGAATGCGCAACGACTCGACAAGGGCCGCGAACTGGGCGGCCTTGTCGGCTCCCTCCGCATCGATGGCCCCCGCCAGATGAGCCGGATTGTTAGCGAGCACTGCAATGGCCTGCCCTTCGATGCGAATGAAGGCCGTAATCATGCCGATGCCGAAATTCGGCCGCAGCTCGAGAACCGAACCGATGTCCGCCAGGGCCTCAATGACTTCACGCATGTTGTAGGCGCGACGCGGAGCCTCCGGAACGATATGGCGAAGCCGCCGCTGATCGACGCAATCCCAGCTCGACAGCGGCCCCTGAAAATAGGACATGAACTGCTTGGCGACCGCCACCGCGGCCTGTTCGTCACGGACGACGACGTCGACGACGCCGTTACGCGACTGTACCGAAACCGGACCAACGTCCTCCGCGGGCACGATACCGAGTCCGCCGCCTTCGATCATGGCGGGACCGCCCATGCCGATCGATGCGTCCTCGGCCGCAATCACGATGTCGGCGCAGGAGACCAGGGCTGCATTGCCCGCAAAGCACCGACCGGAGACGATGGCGATGATCGGCACCTCGCCGCTCAATCTGGCCAATCCCCAGAACGTCGCGTTGTAAAGCTTCAACCCGCTGTTGTCGTCCGAATCCCCGGGGCGTCCGCCACCGCCTTCGGCGAACAGAACAATGGGCAGACGCCATTTGGTCGCGAGCCGGATGATCCTTCGCTTCTTGGCATGGGCATTGAACCCCTGCGTGCCTGCGAACACCGTATAGTCATAGGCGAGCACCGCGCAGCGTGTCCTGTCCGATCCAAAATGCTCGGCATTCACCGTGCCGACGCCGGTGATCAAGCCGTCCGCCGGACTCAGCGTCTGCAATTCATCGAAGGACTTGCTGTTGCGCCGGGCGGCAACGACCAGGCCGCCATATTCCCGAAAGCTGGTGTCGTCACAGAGATCGGCGACGTTCTCGCGCGCGGTGCGCTGATTGGTCTTGCGACGGCGCGCCACCGCTTCGGGTCTGGCTGCGTCGCCAAGCTTGCCGTGCGCGGCAAAAACCTCGGCGAGATCATCGCGGATGACCTCGAGGTCGTGCTCCTCGCGTTTGAACGCATCCTCGTCCGCCGCGAGGCCGTCCGGAACGACATACAGCAGCGGCGTACCCTCGGGCAGCGCATCGCCTTTCTTCGCCGTCACAGCAACGACTGTCCCGCTGAAGGCAGCCTGGACCACGAACTCCATCTTCATCGATTCGGTGATGGCGAGCGGCTGACCGACGACGATCCTGTCGCCTTCGCGCACGCTCACCTCGACCACGCGGCAGGCGGTGGGCGTCGCGACCGGCAGCGATCCCTGCGGTCCCTCGATGCGTCGCTCCGTCTGCGTGAACGCCTCTGACGCCGGTTGCGTGAAGTGCAGCGCCGGATGCGCCTCGCCTTCCGGATTCAGCAGCTCCGTGATGCGCTCGTCGATGAAGCGCGTATGCACCCGGTTCGCGACCACATCGGCGTTGAGCAGCAGGTTTTGCAGGAAGTGCAGATTGGTGGCGATCCCGTCGATGTGGGTCTCGCACAGCGCGCGGTAGGCTTTCCTGATCAGCGCCGGGTAGTCATCGGACGAGACATGGACGATCAGCTTCGCCAGCAATGAATCGAAGCTGACGCCGTTGCGATATCCGGCATAGGCCGCGGTATCGACGCGAACACCGGGCCCGGAAGGCAAATCGAGACTGCGGAGCATACCGATCGACGGCGATGCCGACCCGTCGCCGCGCATCGTCTCCATGTTGATACGCAGTTGCATGGCCATGCCGCGCGGCCGCATCGGGTCGGGAAGCGACTCCGTTTCGAGCCGGCTGCCGGCGGCAATGCGAAGCTGGAGCTGAACGAGATCCACGCCCATTACTTCTTCGGTCACGGTATGCTCGACCTGAAGGCGCGGGTTGACCTCCATGAACAAGATCCGGTCGCCACCGGACTGGTCCTTGCAAACCAGGAATTCGAAAGTACCAAGGCTTTGGTAGTTCACCCGTTTGGCGATCCGCAGCGTCGCTTCAAAAAGTCGCGCACGGACGCCGTCCGACAGGCTGGGAGATGGCGCAAGCTCCAGCAGCTTCTGCTGACGCCGCTGCAGGCTGCATTCGCGCTCGCCGATTACGGCAAGGCCGCCGGCGCCGTCACCCACGAGCTGGACCTCGATGTGCCGGGCATTCTCGATCAGCTCTTCTGCGTAAATCCGGTCGTCGCCGAACGACGCCTTGGCTTCCGAACGGCAACGCGCCAGCGCGGGCGCAACCTCGCCGGCCTCGCGCACAATTCGGATACCGCGCCCGCCGCCGCCCGCAACGGCCTTCAGCATGATCGCGGAGCTGCCGCCGACGGCTTCCAGAAAGGCGAGCGCTTCATCCGCCGATTCCAGCAGGTCGGTTCCGCGCGGCTGTGAAACATCGCATTCCGCGGCGAGTTTGCGCGCGCTGGCCTTGTTTCCGAAAGCGCGAAGCATATCGGGCGACGGCCCGACGAACACCAGGCCGGCATCCTTGCAACGCTGCGCGAAATCCTCGCGTTCACTGAGAAAGCCGTACCCGGGATGAACCATGGTGCAGCCATGCTCAAGCGCGACAGCTATCATCCGGTCGATGTCGAGATAGGCAAGCGCGCCGGCCGCGCCCAGCGCAACTGACGTGTCGCCCTTCCGCGTGTGAAGCGATGATGCATCGTCTTCGGAATAGACGACGACGCTGCGCCATCCAAGCTCGGCAACCGCGCGGCTCACCCTGATCGCGATCTCGCCCCGATTGGCAATCAGGACCGTCTGCCGTCCGGTATTTACAGCGATATGCCGCATGGAAATTCCATCTGATTGAAACAGCCGAAGGAGGCGCTTCCACCGCCTCGCCTCCCTCAAATTGTCAGATCATGCTCACTGTAATATGTCAACAGTCGACATATACTGCCGCGGCGAGGTGACGATCCGCCGCGCCCCGGCACGGCCGCGAATCTTCGAGGCGCCGATT
>WUUC01039392.1_pt1 | contig 17390 bp, 10 predicted proteins | sample 6278441 | NCBI WGS metagenome assembly WUUC01 (sample SAMN13675441, study PRJNA597444) | soil metagenome | isolation source: soil | place: USA: Washington | collected 2017-10 | reverse complement strand
TCTGCGTCCGGAGAAGCCATGACTACTGCAACGTCCGTTCGGTTCAGTCCTTTTACGAGATCCTCGTTGTGGCGTAGTCCGTTCCGCCAGCCGGCCGGCCGGGGCTTTCCCCGGTGGCTGCGCAAGCTCCTGCTCCTGCTGCTGGTGTTGGTGCTCCTGCTACTGGCGCTCGTCACATGCAACGAGCGTGAGAAGCCGGTGAGCCTCGCGACGTCGACACTCGATGGTCCGCGCCTCACGACCGGGCCGATCTGCATCGAGGAGGCGGTCGACGTGTCGGGCTCGATGACGGTCTACACCGCGCAACGTGAGCGGGCCGAGCGTGAACTGTTCGCCTTCGCCCGGCGGGAGCTTGAAGCCTATGACCTGTTGTCCGTCGCCTTCTTCGCCGGTTCGGCCGCACTCGCGCTGCCACCGGCCGCGCTGGCCTCGCTCGCCGCGCCGCCCGCGGTCGCGACCGGGCTGGACGGCGGTACGGAACTGGCCCCGGCCGTGGAGGCTCTGGTAGCGGCGCGGTCGAACGCCCCCGCGGCGTGCGCGGCCCGGGCGTTGGTGATGATCACCGATGGTGAGATCTACGACGAGCCGGCGGTGCTCAACGAGGTGCTCGCCAGGGCGAACTACACCCGGATGTACGCCGTCGTTCCGGCCGGGGCCACCGGAGCGGGCCGCGGTCAATTGCGGGGTGGGCTGCTCGACTCCGTCGTCGTCTACGGATTCCACGACGGCGGTTGGTCGGGACGCGCGGCGTCGGTCCTCGACGACGCCAGGCCACTCGACGTCGTCTTCGGCGAGGTCCTCGGTGGAATCACCGGTCAGCGACTCAACAAGGCGGGCCGGGTGCCCACCCCGGCCAGCTCCGCACCAACCACGTAGCGCTCCTCCTATCCGATGTCATTTCTTCTCGACGTGAGGGATCGACATGACAGACAAGGCACTTCGCCGGCGAACCAGGCAGTGGACCAAAACCTCGGTGCCGTCGTTCCGGTACGGCCCGTTCGCGCGCCTCTCCGACTGGTGGTGCGCCGGCCGCGACGGCCGGAAAGGGCTCCCCGCCCTCCCGGACGACAACGGGCGACGCGGTGCGCCGGTTGAACTGAGCACCCCCCGCATGATGCTTCTCGGGCAGCTCGGCCTCGGCCGGATCGAGAAGGAGTGGATCATCTACCAGGCCGAGGTGGCCAACCACGAAGCGACTTTGCGCGACAGCACGGCGCGCCGGGAAGCACTGGACAAGCAGCTCGCCGAGGCGAAGGCGCAGATCACGAAGACGGAGGAGACGCCCGTCGACCTCACGACGAAGGTTGCCGGGGAGGAGCGGACGTCCCAGGCGATCGTCGAACAGCGCCGGGTGCGGGACCAGGCCGTGGTAAAGCAGCGCCAGCAGGACGCGGCGCAGCGCCTCACCGCCCAGGCGGAGACGATCGACGTGGAGATCGCCCACCTGCAGGAGCAGATCAGCATCAGGCTCCGGGTGGCGCAGCGGCGCGCGGCGATGATCGAGGCGTACATCCGCCGTCGGTGTGCCGCGTACCTCACCCGGCTGGTGCGCAGGCACCCGGACGGGTTGCGGCTCAACGAGCTGATGCGGCCCCGGTGGCCCGACAAGGCCGACTGGGCACGGGCCAACGGGGGACCCGATGCCGATACCGATGCCACGCTTGCCGGGGTGCCGGCCGGTGTCCTCGGCGTTGGGGCGAGGTGACCATGATTAACCTGCCCTGGCGCCGGCGTGGAGCCGCCGCGCCGAAAGCATCCGCGCCGAAAGACGAAACGCCGGCCAGGTTCCGCCGGACCGTCTTCGCCGGCCCGACCGGCAAGCCGCTGGACCTGCTCATGCCGCCGCCCTACGACCTGTCGGGGCCGCGGCAGGAGGAGGATCGGGCGAAGGTCGAGCGGCTGGTCGGGTCGCTCAAGCCGAACGCGGTCGACGCGGGCTCGCGCGAGGTTCTCGTCAACCTCATCAACGAACTCACCGAGCAGTCGCTCGCCGAACTCAAGGCGCAGCGCGACGAGCGGCACGCCATCGGCCGGGTCCTGGTCGGGATGGCGGCCGAGGAACTGACGCGGCGCCGGCACCGGTTCGACGTGGACGCGACGGCGGCGAGCCATGCCGGCGCGGCGTTGGGGCTCGCGTACGAGGCGCTCACCGGCCGGAAGGCGGACGAACGCATCCTCGCCGGGCCGTCCGCGAGCAGCCGCGAGCGCCTGGAATCCGGCGTCGGGGCGGTGGACCTGCGTCTCGAGGACCCGCCGCAGCAGGCACCCGACCGCATCGAACTGCACCTCGACGACCCTGCCGATCCATCCGACAGAAATGAGCATCACGATGACCACCGTTGACGCCGGGAACCTCCGTCCGGAGTCCCGGGCGCGGTTCTCCTACCAGAATTCGAGCGCGGTCGCCGGGCGCCCACTCGGCGAGTTGTTGTATATCCCACTGCTGGCGATCGCCCTGGGCGCCGACGTGGCCGCCTTCTACCAGGTCGTGTCGTTGGTCATGCCGGATGCCCACGACCAGATGATCATGTTGCTGGTCGCCGGGCTGACGGCCACCGCCGTGATGCTGGCGCATTTCGCCGGGCACTTCGCCCGGGACCTCCTCGCCGAGCACGGTGCGGCGACGAAGCTGGGTCTGTGGATTTGCCTCATCGCCTGGGCCCTGCTCGGACTCGCGGCGGTCGTCGTTCGGGCCGCCGTCGCCGGTGACAGCTCGGACGGGTTGGACGTCACGGCGGTGGACACCGGCGGCGGTGCGACCGATCAGTACGTCGCCGCCCTGCTCTTCGGGGCGCTGTACTTCGCGTCGGGCATGGTGGCCGCCATCGGGGCCTTCGTCACCCGCAATCCGCTGCGTACCGCGTTCCGCAAGGCCCACCGGCGGTTCCGCAAGACCACCCTGAAGCTGCGCAAGTCGGAACCCCCCTTCGAGCGCGCGAAGCACGCGTTCGAGCTGCACCGCACCGCACTGCGGCGCGACGAGGACAACTACCGGGCCGCGTGGGAGCAGCGGCTGGCATTCGGTGAGGAGCTCAAGCGGTACTCGGCGGTGCTCATCGCCGCGCACCTGCAGTCGCCGTCGGCGACCGACGGGATGACCGAGCCGGACTGGCGGCGCCGGCTCCCGGACCGGCCGCCGGCCGCGGACGACGACGGTCCGGAGCCGGTCCCCGGTGGCAAGGGCCCGTCGACGGTACCGCCGCAGATGCCACCCACGTCGACGTTGTCCCTGGAGTCCGGCCACAACGCACGCAGTCACGCGAACGGGAGTTGAGAAATGGGTCCTTTCCACCGAGCGGCGGCCGGCGTCGGCTTCGCCGCGGTTGCCGTCCTCGTCGCGGGTAGCGTCGTCGCGTGCGGGTCGTCGGGCGGCGATTCGGCCAAGCTGTCCTGCCCCGATGCCGCTGTCGCGGGCCTCGCGGTCGCTCTGGGCGGGCGGGCCAACAGCCCCGCGCCGGTGCTGCCGTCGAGCCTGGGCGCCATGATCGACAAGGTCATGGATGACAGGAAGGGTGTCACCGCCATCCGGGTGGACGGCGAGCCGAAAATCGTCTGCGGGCTGCGTTTCACGGCCAACCCGAAGGCGACCGAGGCCAAGAAGGAGGAGCGTAAGAAGTTCCGGCGGCTCGTCGGCACGGTCCTGAACCGCACCCACGCGGTCCGGCCGGAGGCCGACCCGTTGCGGGCGCTGAGCTACGCCGCGAACGCGGCCCAGCCCGGGGGCACCGTCATGCTCGTCGACTCCGGCCTGCAGACCGTGCCGCCGCTGGACTTTCGGGCCAACGACCTCCTCTACGCCGACCCCGACGCCGTGGTGCGGGACCTCAAGCGGCGGGGCCTCCTCCCGGACCTGCGCGAACGGGTGGTGGTGCTGGCCGGCATCGGCTACGTCGCGGATCCCCAGGCCGACCTGGACGATGCGACGCGCCAACGGCTCGTGACGATGTGGGAGCGGCTCGTCCGCGCCGGTGGCGCCACCGACGTGAAGGTGCTCACCGAACCCGTCACGAAGGAGTCCGCGGTGAAGCAGCCCACGGTAAGCCCGGTGACGATCCGCGTGGTGGAGAACGCGAAGCCCGGCTGCGGTCAGGAGATCATCCTGCCGGACGACGGCGCGGTCGGCTTCGTGCCGAACACCGCCACCATCAAGGATCCGGCCCGGGCGCGCGCACTGTTGGGTCAGGTGGCGACCTGGATGGCGGAGAACGGACACGCCACCGTCGCGCTCGTCGGAACGGTGGCGCACTACGGCCCGGACCAGGGCAACGGAGGGCTCTCGCGGGCCCGCGCCCAGCGGGTCGCCGAACTGCTCCGGGAGCTTGGCGTTCCAGGGAACCGGGTCAGCGCCCGCGGCGACGGATGGGGGCCGTTCCCCAGCAAGGACGCCCCGCCCGACCCGACGTACGACCAGCAGAACCGCCGGGTCGTCCTGCGGTTCTCCTGTGCCTGACCGCAGGCCGCCGCCGGAGTGCGCGGCAGCGCGCTCCGTCGGCCGGCTGGCACGGGTGATCGTCTCGGAGCTGTCACCGGCGGACGGGCCGGTGCTCTCCGTGGCGACGCGTGCGGTGTACGAGTCGAACGCCGGCCTGGACCGGATGGCGAGGGTCGTCCTCGGCTGGTCGCGGCGGCAGTCCCCGACCGCGTTCGACTCGGCGCTCGGCTCGCTCACGCCGCAGCTGACGCTGGTGGTACTCAACGGAGTCGCCGCCGGCGCGTTCGACGACCGCGACGCCGCCCGCGGCGGGTCGCTTTCCGCGTGGTGGGCCCGGCGACGGCTCGCCCGCCGGTTGCGCCGGCGCCGGGCGCCGGACGGCGCGGACACGGTGGTCCCGGTGCTGGCGGTCGACCGGGCCGCGCGGATCGCCGACGAGGCCCGGCGGTTGGCGGGACGGGCCGGTCTGGCGGAGGAGGAGGCGGCGCGGTTCGCCGCGCGGCTGTCGGCGGTGCTGTCGGACGCGCCCGCGACGCGGTCGCCGGGGTGACCGCGACGCGCCGGAAGGTGTTGGACGGTCACCGCCGCGCGGATTCGCCGGCACCGCCGCCCCGAGCCCCGTCGCGCCGGCAGTGGGCAACGGCCTCGTCGGCCGCCGCGGCGGCGTCGCTTGCTCGTCCATCCAGCCGGTAGGCCGTGCCGAGGTTCTCCAGCGCGTTGGCCAACTCACCCCGCAGGGTCGCGTTCTCGGCGGCCAGCTCCCGGTAGCGCTCGACCGCCTCCTCCGCCGCGGCGACCGCATCCCCGTGCCGTGAAGCGAGACCGCAGAAGACGCCGAGCGTGTCCAGCGCGGACGCGAGCGGGAGCAGCCCGGCGCGGTCGCGGGCGAGACGCCGGAACAGCTCCACCGCCTCCGCGATGGCGGCGATCGCAGGCTCGACGGACCCGGCGTGGTACTCGGCCACGCCGAGATTCGTGAGCGCACCGGCGAGACCGGCCCGGAATCTCGGCGCGGACGCCGCGGTGCGGTAGTGCGCCACGGCGTCGCGCGCCGCCGCCAGCGCGTCGGCCGGCGCATCCGCGTCCTGCCGGAAGACGCTCAGGTTTGTCAACGCCGCACCCAGGTCGGACGCCCCCGCCAGGCCGGCCGCGACCGCGTCACGCAGCAGCCGGACCGATTCCTCCGCGGCGGCGACGGCGTCGCGGTGCCGGCCGAGCGCGTGCTGCGCGGCGGCGAGCTGACTGAGCGCCCGGCCCAGGCCGGCCGGGCCGGTCGCGCTGTCGCGCCGGTAGGCGTCGGCCGCCTCGTGGGCGGCCGCCTCGGCGTCCCGGGGGTGGCCGAGCTCGCGCAGGCAGGCGCTCAACGTGACGAGGGCCGAGCCGAGGTGGGGTCGCACCGCGTCCTCCCCGTGGGCCTCCTGCCGGAGGAGGTCGACGGCCTCGCGGGCCGCCGCACACGCCTCCGCCGACCGTCCCAGGTCGCGCAGGCACGCGCTCAGGACGGTCAGGGCGTTGCCGAGCTGGGGAGCGGCCGCGCGGTTGTCCGTCACCGCCCGCCGGTGGATGTCCACGGCCTCGCGGGCCGCCGCACCGGCCTCGTCGCGCCGCCCGCGGTCGCGCAGGCAGGCGGTCAGGTTGAGCAGCGCGTTGGCGAGGGACGCGGCGACCGTACCGTCGGCGGCGACCTCGCGCCGGTAGTGCCGCACCGCCTCCTGCGCCGCCGCGAGCGCGTCGACGTGTCGCCCGACGGCGAGCAGGCTCATGGCGGAGCCGGTGAGGGCCATCGCGAGATCGCCGGAGGACGCCTGGCGGCGGGTGACATGCGCGCGGAAAAGCGCCACGGACTCCTGCCCGGCGGCGAGGGCCGCCGCCGGCCGGCCGGCCTCCCGCAGGTACACGCCGAGGTTACTGAGCAACGCGGCGACATCGACCGTCGCGACGTCGGGCCCGACCGCCTGACGGTACAGCGCGATCGCCTCCGCGGTCGCGGCCGCCGCGTCGAGGGGGCGGCCAACGTCGCGGTACCGGGCGCCCAGATTGCCGAGCGCGGTGGCGAGGTCATCGACGCCGCCCTCCGGACCCGCCGGGTGCAGGCGGCGAAGCAGATCCACGGCGCGCTCGGCGTGCGCGCGTGCGGCGGTGCGCTCACCCCGGTCGGCGAGCCGCGTCGCGAGTTCGCCCTCCGCGAGCGCGGCCTGTCCGGCCAGCGCGGGCTCGACCGCGGCGAGGTCGTGGAAGGCGCGCAGGCCGGCGGCGCCCGAGTCGACGGCGTGCCGCCCGGCGTACCGCAGCGCGTACCGCAGCTCACCGGCCGGCACCCCGCCGGTCACGAGCCGGTGGTAGCGGTCGATCAGCGCGGTGGCGACCGCGCGTTCGTGCGGACCGCCGAGCGACCGCCGCGGTCGCAGGTCCATCAGCTCGGCGAGGGTCTCGTGCGCGATCCGGTACGTGGCCACGCCGTCCTCGCCGTCCTGGACGATGTAGCGACCGAGCTCGGTCATGACCCAGGCGATGTCGAATCGGTCGATCCGCATGCCCAACGGCCCGGTGGCGTCGCTCACGACGACCCACTCGTCCTCGGGGAAGCCCGTGCCGTATCCCCAGGCGAGTGCGGCCAGGAGATGGCGGGCGAGGGCGGCCGCCGGGACACCCTCGGGCAGCGTGCGGTGGGGCGGCACGGCCACCGCGGCCATATCGGCCGCGAACATCGCCTTCACCGTCGTATACACCCGGCTGCGCCACCGCGGCGCCCGCGTGTCGACCGGCTCGTCGCGCAGGTGGTCCGTCACGACCCGCGCCAGGAGAAAGGGCCGGGTCTCCGGTCGGGACGCGAGCGCGAGGACATGGTCGGCGACGGCCTCCGGGTCCATGGCCGGCGCCACGCCCGTCAACCTGCGCATGATGTACGCCCGCAGGTCCGCGACGCCGGCCCGCGCCACCGCCGGGTCGTCGAGATCCAGCGTCTCGCGCGGACCCAACGGGCTCTGCCGGCTCGGCGGGCCCTGCGCGTTCGGCCGGCGTTGCCCGCTGAGCGCGTCGAGCGGTGTCGGCGCCGCACGGGCCGCCACCACGACCGGAACGTGCGCCGCCAGCCGCAGCAGCAGGTGCGCCGTCTCCGCACCGTCCACATCGGACCCGGCCGGATCGTCGACGAGGACCGCCAGGGCGACCCCGTCGGCGGCGGCCCGGCGGAGCCGGTCGACCAGCCGGACGGCGGTGGCCGGCCCCGGCAGCGCGGGTAACCGGGCCGCGTTCACCAGCGCGTGGTCGACCGTAACGGCGAGCTGCCGTGCCGTCCTGCCCCGGGCACGTACCACCGGGTGGCCCGTGACCGCCCCGACGCGGCTCAGAATGGCGGACTTTCCGGTGCCGGACGAGCCGGTCAGGAGGTAGAGGCCGGGAGCGCCGGCGCCGACCCAGCCGGTCACCCGGTCGACCTCGGCCGCGCGACCGACGAACTCGTCGGGCTCCGCACGCAGGATGTGTTCGACGACACGCGCCGCGGTGCCGTTGCGTTCCTCGAACCCGGGCCGGTACAGGGGGTTCCGCACGATCCCGAGCGCATCGCCGAATTTCGCGTACATCGGGCGTTGCGCGTCCGGCAGGTCCCAGCCGCGCAGTATCGCATCGCCCAGCTCGTCACCGGTCAGGTAGGCGGTGCCGGGTGCCCAGACGCGTCGGGAGTGTGGATCCGTGGGTCCGTTCGTCAGCAGTTGACACATGCGCCTGCCGAATACGCCGTCGAGGGCCGGCTCGTACGGCTGGCAGGAGGCCAGCACGCCGGTCCATATCCGGGCTCGGGTCGCGGTGCGCAGCAGATGGATGTCCAGCGCCGAACTCAGCGCCGGCAGGGTGCCGCCGCCCGCGTGGCAGGCGTCGATGATCACCAAGAGTTGGCTGGTGCCGGAGTCGGCGAGCGCCAGCACGAGTTCTCTCATGGACAGTCCCGCGCTGGCGTGTGCCGGGCTGTCGGACGCGAGAAGGCGTAGGTCGTGTCCGACGAATACGCCGTGTCCGCTCCAGGCGAGGATGACGGGTTCCCGGCGCTGTCCGTCGCGGATCTCCTCGATACACCGCCGGGCCTCATGCTCCGTCGGGTCGAGGAGCTGGACGCCGGTGGAATCCGGGTCGAGGAACCGCCGGAGGTTGGTGATGTCGCGGTGGACGGCTGGCAGGTTCGCCTGGCCGTGGTGGTAGGTGCCGACCCCGACGCCGACGAAGCGAGTGCGTCGGACATCACCCATGGCCGGACCCTTCGTCAACACCAAGGCACCGATCCTCGCATGCCGCCCGGGACGGTCATTCTCCCGCGGCCCGGCGCATGCCGGATCGGCCGGGCGATTCGGCCCGAACGACCGTGCTGTTCCGGGTAACGGCACACCCATTCCGAACCGGCCGGCGAATAGGCTGCGAGACACGTCGCCGGCCTTGGAGGGCACATCGATGTCCGACGTCGTATCTTCCGTTCCACGACCCGCGCGCGTCGATCCGCACGCACTGCCGCCCGCCACGACCGGGCGGTTCCTGCTCCTCATCGCGACCGCGGTGGCCAGTTCGGTGCAGGTGTACGCCTGGCTCGTCGGCCGGCTCGACGTTACCGACAGCCCCCGCCGGGCCTGCGTCAGCACGGCTCGCACCACCGGAGGCGACCTGCTGCCCGACGCACTGATCGAGTGGTACGCCGCCTGCTCGGTCTGGGCCAGTCTCGCCGAGGCCCGCGTCGTCGCGTTCATGGTGCTCGTGTTCGCCGCCGTGACGGTCGGCATCTACCTGGTGCTGCCGGTGCGGCTGGTGCGGGGCCTGACCCGCCTGCGTGACGTGCTGGATGACGACGACGTCGGGCACGTCGCACGGCAGGTGGAACGCATCGTCGCCGAGCACGCGGACCGGACCGATCTCACGGTCTACGTCGACGCCGCCTCCGGCCGCGGGGTCAACCGGGCCTTCGGCCGGGTCGGCCGGTACTCCGTCGTCCTCGACGTGAGCCTCCTGCGCGACGCCGCGCAGCGGCCGGACGATCCGCGGCTGCGCAGCGTACTGCTGCACGAGTTGGCCCACATCCGCAACCGGGACGTCGACCTTACCTACCTCACGATCGCCTCGTGGTGGGGGTTCCTGGTCGCGGTCGCCCTTCCGTTCCTCGTTGTCGCGGTCAACGCGCCGTCGGCGCTCGCCGACTTCTCGTGGCGCCTCGCCGGCCTGCTCGCGTTGATGTGGTTGGTGCGTGCGGCGGTGTTCCGGTCCCGGGAGTACTACGCCGACGTCCGGTCGGTGGCGACGCCGGCCGACGAGCACGATCTCATCCGGACCCTGCGGCCGCGCGGCGCGGCGCGGCTGCGGACCCGGCTACCGGGACTCAGCTATCTCGTCTACCACCCGGGTTTCCGGGACCGGATCGCGACGGTCCGCACCGGCGACCGGCTGTTCCGGCTCAGCCCCGGGGTCGCCGCGGCCACCGGTGCGCTCGTCGGCCTGTCGTACCCGCCGGTGAGCTACTTCGTCGGCATGCTGCTGCCGTACCGCCAGTACGAGCGGGTGTGGCTCTGCGGACTGGTGTTCGGCCTGCTGATCGGGGCCGTCCTGACGGGGTCGGTGTGGCGCGCGGCGGTGTGGTCGCTCGCCGGTGGGGACCGCCGCGTGTCGACGTTTCCGTCCGCCGCGGCGTTCACCGGCGCCCTGCTGGGATGCCTGGTGATCACTCCGCGGCTCGCGGGCGTCGACGCCTGGACCACGATCCTGTGGCGGGCGCCCTGGCTCGCGCTTGCCCTGGCGGTGCTGCTGCTCGGTGGAGTCCACGTGTACCTGCGCTGGTGCCTGCTGTGCGCCACCTGTTGGCTCCCGGTCGCCGGCCGGCCGTGGCGGGCCTACCGCTTCGGAGTGGTGCAGTCGGCCCTCGTCGTCGGTGTCTGGCTGGGCGCCTGGTTCGAGGTCGTCAATCTCGTGGGTGCGGTCGCGGTGGTCTGGCAGTCATTGCTGCTCGCGCTGCTCGCCATGAGCTTCAACCCGCTGCTGTTGCTCTCCATCCCGTGGGCCTGCGCCTACCCGCTCGTGACGTGGCAGACCCGGCGGATGGCGGCCCGTGCGCGCGCGTATCCGTGGTGGCGCCCCGGCGACGGCGAGCGGCGGGCGATCGGTGGAACGCGTACCCCGCTCGCGGCCGTGAGCGTGACCGCCGCGGCGATCGTCACCGCGTACGGAGCCGCTGTCGTCCCGTTGCACGCTGACATCCGGCTGGCCGTGGAGCGGCTCACCGCGCAGTTGCACGCGCCGGCCTCGGCGCTGCTGCCGCTGCTGCGCCTGCTGGTGCTCCCCGCCCTGGTCACCACCGCGGGCTGCCTGCTGGTGCTGGGATTGGCGGCGGGTGGGCGCGGGCGGACCAGCCGTGCCGTCGCGTGTTCCGGCGCCGCGCTCCTGCCGGCGTCGATCGGCCTGTTCGTGATGATGCTGGTACACCTCACGACGGCGTCGCCGATCGTGCGTGACCTCGTCACCCTCCTTTCCGGCCTGTCGGGCCTGGGTGGCAACGGTTCGCCGCCCGTCGACCGGCCGGTGAACGCCGCCATCGGTCTGATGATCCTCGCGGTGCTCGCCCTGTCGTTCACCGTCGGTCTGCCGGCCGCGGTCGTGGGCAGCCTGCTCCGCGCGGCGCGGCCGCGCCGCGGCGCGGATCGGGCGCCGGGACGTCCGGTCTGGCTCGCCGTGGCTCTCGCGGTGCCGCTGGTACTGGCCGGCGGCGCGCTGGGCTACGTCGGTTGGACGGAGTGGCGCGTGCCCGACTTGGTCGTGGTCCCCGAGGCTGTCAACCACCAGGCCGTCGAGGAGGTACTCGGTCGGCGGTGGCCGCAGTCGCTTCCGCTGGCCCATGCCTGCGTGGCCATCCTCAACGCCGGCGTGGAACTTCCGCGCGAGGGCGTGCGGGGCGACATCGACCTGGTGCTCGCGCACGCCGCCGGATATGCGCGGTCGGCCGAGGACCGGGTGCTCCGGACGATGGGGGAGGGCGTGGTCGAGGCCCTGCGGCGGTCAAAGCTCAGGCGGGCGGAACTGGGGGTCGCCGCATCGATCCGCTACTGCGGGGATGCCCTGACATATACCTGACCCGCTGCGCGGAATCACGCGGACGGACAGCCGATGCAGTCCGGCTACGCGGTTGCGACGCTGACCGCACGTGCGCAGGGAGGGGCTTTATGCACATCAACCGGAGACTGACCGTCGTCGTCTGCTCGCTCGTGCTGATGACCGGATGCGGCAAGCCGGAGGTGCGCCCGGCGGATCAGAACGCGGTGGAACCGACGACGGGTTCGGCGTCGTCGGCAGGTCCGGTCGACCCATCCGATCCCGGCGACCCGGCCGGCCGCGACGGGCTTCCGTCCCGGGATGTCGTGACCGCCGCCCTGCTCACGGCGGCGGAGTTGCCAGGCTCCTACACGCCTTTTCCGGTCGATCCGGCCAACGCTCCCGCCGCACAACTGGGTCAGGGTGTGCAGGGATGCACCAACGAGAGTGCCGGCACCGAACCGTCGGTGCACGCCCTGGCGGTCCACCAGGGCGGGCCGGTCGGGCCGTTCGTCGCGGAGGCGATCACCGTCACGAGCGGGAGCGCCGCTACGCGGACCATGCGGGGGCTGGTGAATGTCACCGCCAACTGCGCCCGGTTCGGCGGTGAGTTGCCCGGTGGGATCAAGGTGGATGTCGCCCTCGACCCGCTCACCTTTCCCAGGATGGCCGACGAGGTGGCGGCGTTTCGGGTGACCCTGGCGATGCCCGGGGCGGGAGTGGCGATGTACGCGCACGTGGTCTATGTGCGCGCCGGCCGCCTTCTGATCAGTACGACCCTGATGCAGATGTCGTCACCGGACGTCGCCGACACGGAGAAGATCGTCCGGGCGGCCGCCGGCAAGGCGGTGAAGCACCTGCGCGGATGACGGGTCGGTGCCGCGGCCGTGTCGCGGGCCGTGCCGCGGCGGCGCCACGGACTCAGCCAGGCGGTAGCCCCCAGACCGTCACATCGGTGAATGTCGCATCCGCCGGACCCGCGGCGCGCACGACTCCGACGCCCACGACGACCCGGCGATATCCGCGGTGGCGTGCGCTGTTCACGTGCCGGCCGTCGATGTACAGATGCAACGCGCCGTCGCGATCCACCAGGTCGACCCGGGTCATCCGGTTCGGCCCGACGTCGAGCCCGCCGAACCATCCCGAGCGGTGCTCGCCCAGCTCCGCACTGCTCGGGACCATCCGGTAGTAGCCGCCGGCGCGCAGCTCGATCGCGTATCCGCTGCGCCGGTCGGCGGTCGCCAGGTACACCAGTGCCGCCACGCCGGAGTGGACGACGACGGTGGTGCGTAGCGCGGTCACGTCCGGGCCCTGCCAGGCGGGACACCACCAGAAGGGTGGCTTGTCGGCTCTGTCCCGCAGCCGTACCGTCCGCCCGTCGCGCAGGTACGACGGTGCGCCGATCTCGCAACCCCCGTAACCGGTGCGGACCGGTTCGGCGGCGGTCGCGGCCGCGAGCAGCGCCCGGGCGCCGAGCCAGCCGTCGGCCGATGCCAGGTGGCGAACCGGACCGAGCAGGGCCAGGCCGACCAGGGTGGCGAGCGCCCCGGCGACCACCCGCACCGGTCGTCGCGCACGCGCGCCGCGCGGGACCGCCGCGACCGGTTCAGCCGGTCCGGCCGGCGGCGGACCCTCCAGTTGCTCGCGTAGTCGCGCGTGCCGGAACTGGTACACCGGGCCCACCTGGCGTAACAGGCCGACCCGGGAGGCGTCGTCGCAGAACGCCAGCAACCGGGGCGGAACCCGCCGGAAACAGGTCAGCCACGTCCGGGCGACCACGAACCGCAGCCACGACGAACTGCACAGCACCGTGCCCAGCACGATCGTGCCGGCCATGAGAGCCAGCGGTGGGCCGTCGGCCACCAGCACGGCGATGCCGGCGCCGACGCCCAGCAGGATGGCGGTGATGAGCGTGGCGGACCGGTCCTGCCGGAGTGTCGAGCGGGGATCGGCGGCCGGCGCGTCGTCCACGGGTACCCGGAGCCAGATCGCCAACCCGAGGGCGACGCCGAACACCACACCCGCCGCGACGGTGCGGGGGGTGCCGCGGGTGTCGAACGTCAGCTCGTAGACGGCGGCGGCGAGGCCACCGAAGGCCGTGCCGCCGGCGAGATGGACGGCGAGCGCACGCAGGCGCCCGGCCGCGCGTGCGGTGAGTCGGGACGGCCGGTGTGCCCACTGCGCGAGCGGTGCGAAGACCAGCGCGACGCCGATCGCGAAGGTCAGCGCTCCGACGACGGCCGTTGCGGCGGCGAGCGCGACCTGATCGGTGACCGGGCCGCCGACCGGCCCGAACGAGTCGGGCGCGCCGCCGTAGACGAGGCCGGTGGCCAGCCCGCCGGCCAGGCCGCTGACGAGACCCGCCCGCAGCAGCGCGCGACCGTTGGCGCGCAGCATCTCCCACCGCGCCCGCAACGGCGACGGCCCCGTCTCCGGTATGCGGGTGGCCAACGAGCGCGTGGCCGCGTAGGCCACCCCGAAAGCGAGACCGACGACGCAACCGCCCGACGCGCCCGCGGGGCCGAAGACCGTACCCATCGTGACCGCGCCGATGGCGGCGCCGCACCCGCCGGCGGCGACGGCGGCGATCGGGTCGACCCGGCGCGCCCAGCCGGGCCGGCGCGTGCGGGCGGTCCAGGCGGTGAACGCGCGGCAGAAGCCGGTCACGGCCGCGGCGGTGCCGCCGCACACGAGACCGACCAGCACCGCGACGGCCAGACCCAGCCCCAGCTGGTGGGCGGAGCCGTACGCCAGGCCGTGCCGGGCGGCCTGCAACGAGTCGACGGCGAAGCCGGCCGGCAGCGCGTCGACCGCCCCCACCGGCTGCCCGTACGGGAACCCTATGACGAGGCCCGCGACCACCCAGCTCACGGCGCCCACGACCAGCCCGCCCCACAGGTCGTGCCGCCATCCGCCGGCGGTGTCGACAGGGCGACGCACCCGCAGCGCACACGCGATGCCGATAATCGCCCCGAAGGCGGCTCCCGTTCCGGTCCCGCCGATGATCCCGGCCGACACGCCGGCCGGCAGCGCCGCGGCGATCCCGCCCAGGAGACCGGCGCCGGCGAGGCTGGCGGCGGTGGCGACCCACGGTTTCCGGCCGCCCGGGCCGCCCGGGCCGGCCTCGCCGAGCAACCAGAACAGGGCGCCGAAGCCGGCGGCGGCCACCAGTCCAACGGGGACGGATCCGGTCGGCACCCGCAGGACGTCGGCGCCCAGGCCGAATGCCAGGCCGCAGGCGACGGCGAACAGCACGGCCGCGACGTGGCGGAACCCGCCCGCCGCCCGGCGTATCTGCCACCACGCGATGTCGCCGGTGCCGGTGAGGTCGCCGGCGCCACCGGGCCGGCTCGAGTGCCGGGCGAGGAAGCCCAGCCACGCGCGGGTCCGGGTGGCCGGCCAGCCGTGGACCCGGCTGCCGGTCAGTGGGTTGACGGGATACGCCTGGAACGCGACCGCCAGGAACATCTCCAGCAGGTGCCGTTCGATCGCGGCGACATCCGGCAGCGCGTCCCGGTCGGCGAGGACCGCGTGGTCGCGGACTCCGCCGCCGTAGACCCGGCGCGCGATGTCGATCATCAGTGGGGTACCCAGTGCGGTCGCGAGTGGACCGCCGGCGCCTTCCGTCGCGATCCGGGCCCGTACGGCGTGCCACCGCTCCTTGGGATCGAGCAGGCGTAGCGCCCGGTCGACACCGATGGCGCGCAACTCGACAACCGGCGTCTCGCGGAGGAAACCGACCCGTCCGACGATGTCCTCGTACTCGGCGCGTCGACAGATGAGGACAAACGGCTCGTCGTCGGGCAGCCGGTTGAGCGCGCGGATGGCGGCGTCGCGGGCGGCCGGCGACATCTCGTCCAGGCCGTCGAGGATCGGCACGATCCTACGGAGGAACGGCAGTTCCGTGGCGGCGGCGCCGACACCGGGCGCGGCCAGGAACGGGTGGTCCTTGCGCAGGTGATCCGCGATCCACGTGTAGAAGTCCGCCACATCGACCGGCCAGGTGGACAACGGCAGCAGCAAGGGTACGGGCTCGTCCGGCCGGCGGTCGGCGAGCAGGCCGGCGGTGAGCGTCAAGGCGAGCGTGGTCTTGCCCGCGCCGGGCGGCCCGGTCAGCACCACCCGCCGGACCTTCAGCCGGCGGAAGTCCGTGACCACCGTGCCGATGCTGCCGTCGAGGCGCGGCCGCGCCCTGTCGGCGAGATCGGCGGGCACGCCGATCCGCCGGCCGAGCGACGCGTCGGGATCGACGAGCTGCGCCGGGCCGGCGGTCCAGGCCACGTCGAGGAGCCGGCCGAGGCTCAGCTCGCGGTCGGCGAGGCGCCTGGTGAGCTGGCCCGCCACGTCGTCGGCGAGCGCATCCGCCGCGTCGCGCAGCCGCCGGGGATCGGTCCGGCCGGGAGAGAAGGCACCGCCACGTCGCCATTTCCGGAACAGCCCCGTGAGCGTCCGGTCGACGTACCGGGGCGGGGCCGGCTGGGGCGGGGCGGGCCGGTGTGGGGCCGGCACCTCAACGCCGCTGTCGACCAGCCGGAGCAGGAGGGCGTACAGGACCTCGGCCGAGGCGCGGGCGGCGAAGGACCGGTAGCGGTCGTCCTTGCGCGGATCAGCGTGGTCCATCACACCTTTGACCACGAGCCAGTGCGGCACCAGCTCCTGGCGGGCGACGGTGGCGATGGTGGCCGCCTCCATCTCGATCGCCGTCGGCCGGACTCCCATGCGTCGCAGCCGGTCCCAGGTGACGCCGTCCTGAACCACGAAGCTGCCACTCGCGACCGGCCCGACGGTCACCGCGTACGGCAGCCGGGCCGGACCCTCGACGTCGCCGTACATCACCCGTTGGATGAACGTGCGCCCGTCCGCGGTCAGCGCCGACCGCCGCCCGAGCTGCCGGATCAACCCGTCACTTTCCAGCGCGGCGACGCTGGCGTGCCACGTGCCCTTGGGGAAGTAGCGATTGCGGGCGGGATGGTCCCGCGGCTCCTGCCCGCAGAGCAGGCGGGCGAGGAACCAGATGCGCCCCTCCTCCTCGGACGCTTGGCCGTAGGTGGGCAGATTCGCGGGCGACAAGTCCTGTGCGGCCCGGACCCACCGGTGGTCGAGGGGTATCTGGCGGTGGTCGCCGATGAAGTCGGCGCCGATCAGTTGACCCTCGTCGTACTCGTAGGCCAGCTCGGCGACCACGACGTCGCCCAGCGCCACAACCGCGGGATCGCCCGCGCACACGCCGCACATCGCCAGACAGGTGGGGTGCAGACGCCCGGTGAGCGACGTCGCAAACGGGCTCGTGGAGCGTCCACCGATCCCGATGGAGCGGGCCAGCGCCACAGTCAACCGGCGCCCCGCCGGTCCGACGTACTCCCCGAGGAGGTAGGGCTCGGCGCCGCCGGCGTCCCGCTCCGTCCAGCTACCGACCCCCGGCCCACCCGGCACGGTGGCCAACCCGGCCGCGCGGGCGGCCTCGAACTCTATCTGTAGCGCGGTGATGATCAGCACGTCGACCTGGGTCATGTCACCCCAATCGGACACCGGTGGCGGGGCCGAGGGTAGCGGGCACCGGGGGGCTGCGAATCACGTTTCTACGCCATTTGCCGACGGTCATTCCGGGACCGGCTTCTGGAGTACGAACTCGGCGTACCTCGGTTGCCGATCATCACGCCGACGACGATGTGACGAGCTGGTCCGGTCCACACTCGACGGTGGCATCGGTTCGCCCGCTCATCGTTGGGCACATCGCCCACGAGGGCAGTGTCGGACCACGGAGCACTGACGACGACGGCGCCGGGAGACCGGCGCCCGTCCTTCGTTCCCGAGAGCTAGTTGCGGTACCGAAAGAGGATCCGGCCCCTCGTCAGGTCGTACTGGCTGAGCTCGACCAGCACGCGGTCGAACGGCAGGATCT
>WUUC01211138.1_pt1 | contig 17405 bp, 16 predicted proteins | sample 6278441 | NCBI WGS metagenome assembly WUUC01 (sample SAMN13675441, study PRJNA597444) | soil metagenome | isolation source: soil | place: USA: Washington | collected 2017-10 | reverse complement strand
CGTTCCTCTCGAACAGCTCTATGTCGTGCGACGGGTCATGCTTCTTCATCAGAAGCGCGAAGTAGAGCCCCGCAGGCCCGCCGCCGATAATATTGATTTTCATGCCTGACTCTCGCCGCCGCCTTACTCTCGCAGCATCTCGCGCGCGATGACGAGCTGTTGAATCTCGGATGTGCCTTCGTAGATGCGTAGGGCGCGCACGTCGCGGTAGAGGCGTTCGACCGTGTGGCCGCGGACGATGCCCTGCCCGCCGTGAATCTGTACGGCTTGGTCGATGATGCGCCCGGCGGCCTCGGTGGCGTAGAGCTTGGCTTCGCTGGCGGCGCGCGTGAGCGAGGGGCTATCCGGCTCCTCATCACGCAGACGCGCGGCGCGGTAGACGAGCAGTCGCGCAGCGTCAAGCTCGGTCTGCATCAGGGCCAGCTTCCCTTGAATCAACTGGTGCATGGCGAGCGGGACGCCGAACTGCTGGCGGCGCTTCGCGTATGCGATTGATTCGTCGAGCGCGCGTCGCGCCATCCCGCACGCAGCCGCGCCGACGCTCGCGCGGAACGTGTCCATCGTCCGCATCGCGAGAGGGAAGCCCTCGCCCTCCGCGCCGATGCGGTCTTCGGCTGGCACTCTCAAGCCCTCGAACTCTATCTCGCCTATAGGGTGAGGCGCGATGAGCGGCGTGCGCGCGCAGACGCGGAAGCCGGGCATGCGCGCGCCGACGATGAAGGCCGAAAGCTCCGGGCGACCGTCGGCGCGCGTGCCGGTGCGCGCGAAGACGGTGTAGAAGTCGGCCACGCCCGCGTTCGAGATGAAGCATTTATGACCGTTGATGACGTAGGCGTCGCCTTCGCGCCGGGCCGTCGTGCGGATGGAGGAGACATCCGAGCCCGCCTCCGGCTCCGTGAGCGCAAAGGCCGCGATTGACTTGCCCGCCCGCGCGCGTTCAAGCCAGAAGTCGCGGACGTGCTCGGGCGCGGCGAGCCCTATGGCGTAAGTGCCGAGCCCCTGCATCACGAAGGCGAGGTCGGCCAGAGCCGACGAGTACGCGAGCGCTTCGCGTATCAGGCACAGCGCGCGAACGTCGAGCGGCTGCCCGCCCACCCCGCCCGCCACCGCGTAGCCGAGCAGCCCGGACTGCGCCAGCAGGTCGAGCAACTCGCGGAAGTGCCCGTCCACGTCGCGCCCTTCGTCGGCTGCGCGCGGCTCTATCTCGCGCGCGATGAAGTCCGCCACGCCCTCGGCCAGCGGCACATGCTCTTCCTTGAAAAACGGCGTCTCCGCAATGAATCGGTCGCGCGTCATAAAAACCTCTTCGGGCTACTCTATGCCTTTAATCTTCCCGTTCTTCCTGTTCACGCGGACTGTCCGCGCGGGCGACTCGCCCTTCGCGCTCTCCCTGAACAAGACCGCGTCGCCCTCTATCTCCGGCAACTCGAAGGAAGAGAAACTTTCTTCGTCTTCGCGTTGAAGGTCTTCGTGTTGCCAGATGTACTCTCCTGAGCGGAGGTCGAGCCGGGCGACGAAATCTCTGCCCGTGAGATACGCCTGCCCGTCTTCGACGAGCACCGGGCCGACGTTGTCAGACGGTATGTAACGCTTCCAGCGCGAGCGCATGGACGGCTGTTCGAGGCGCATGATGAAGCCCGTCCCGGTCGAGCCGTCGTTGACCGTGCAGAGGAGCAGGACGTTGTCGCGATACTCTGCGAAGTAGACGCGCTTGATGTCGTCGCCGCCTTCGAGCCGCAGGTTGAATCGCCGCGTCGAGTCGCCCTTGATTCTGCGGCCCGCGCCGTTGGTGCTAATCCGGTAAGTGAAGCCCGACAGCTCGAACTCGAAGGAAGTCTGCGAGCCCTCGGAAGCCTGCTTCGCTTCCTCAAAGAACTTAGAGAGCTTCGACTCCGCCACGGGCGTCGGCCCCGGCTGCCGCTCCTGAGCCGTCACCAACGCCCCGCACAGCAGCCAAACGCCCATCACCCATGAAAGACTTCGGTAGCTCATCCCGTTCAAGTCAGTTAAGTAAACTATGAGTCAGAAATGATGAATGATGAATAACAGGCAACCTCTCTTCTATTCATCCTTCATCCTTCATCCTTCATCCTTCTTCCTGTCGTCCTGCCGGTTGAAGCGAGGCTCGCGCTTCTGCATGAAGGCTTCGTAAGCTTCGCCGTAGTCAGGGTGCTGCATGCAGAGCGCCTGCGCCTGCGCCTCCCATTCGAGCGCGGTGTCGAGGCTCACGTCCAGTTCGCGGTCGAGCATCTCCTTCGTCATCGAGAGCGCGAAGGCGGGGCCGCGCGCCAGACTTTCCGCGAGCGCGCGAGTATCCGAAGCGAGTTCGGAGGCAGGCACGACGCGATTGTAGAGGCCGATGCGGTGCGCCTCTTCCGCCGTGATGAAGTCGCCCGTGTAGAGCAGCTCCGTCGCCTTCGAGAGCCCCACGAGGCGGGGCAGAAGGTGCGCCGCGCCCATGTCCGCGCCGGACAACCCTACCTTCACGAACAGGAATGCGATGCGCGCCTCGGTGCTCGCGATGCGCAAGTCAGAGGCCAGCGCAATGCACGCGCCCGCGCCCGCCGTCGTCCCGTTCAGCGAAGCGATGACCGGCTTGCGCAGCAGCCGAATGTTGCGCACCAGCTCGCACGTCAGGCGCGTAAATTCTAGCAAGCCCTGTATGTCTCGCCCCTGCAACTCGCCGATGATGTCGCGCACGTCGCCGCCCGAACAGAACGCGCGCCCCGCCCCCGTCAAGACCACCACCCGCACGGAGTCTTCCGCGCGCAACGCCTCGAACGTCTTCGTCAGCTCGCGGTACACCTCGAACGTCAAAGCGTTCAGACGCTCCGGTCGGTTCAGAGTGATGAAGGCCACTCCGTCACTCGCTTCGTAGAGAAATGTTTTCGGTGCAATCATATAAGGACGTGAATGGTAAATAGTAAATGGTCAACGGTGGATGGAAGAACAGATTTTATCCATTCACCATTGACCATTTACTATTTACGGCAGTACGGCGATGCCCTCTATCTCGACCTTCGCGTCGTCTTCGAGCAGGCTCTTGACTTCGACGAGCGCCATGGCGGGGAAGTGTCGTCCCATGAGCGCGCGCCAGCGCTCGCCGACTTCGCGCGTGCGCTGGCGGTACTCACGCTTGTCGGTCACGTAGACGACGAGGCGCGCGATATTCTCGGGCGTGCCGCCCGCCTCGATGACGACGGTGATGAGATTGGCGAGCGCGCGGTCGAACTGCTCGACGAAATCTTGGCTGACCATCTGCTGCTTGCCGTTCCAGCCGATTTGCCCCGCGATGAAAAGGAGCGAGCCGCCCGCCGGAGCGAGCACGCCGTTCGAGTAGCCGCGCGGCTTCCCGAGCATCTCAGGATTGACGAATTTAAAAGGCATCGAATAGCAATCCGCATTCGGCGCTCAACATCCGGCGGTTGGCTTCGGGCTGACCGCCGTCTGGTGAACGCCTAAAAAAGCACGCTGCCGCCGTCCACGTTGATGGCCTGACCCGTGATGCCGCGACCGTCTTCGGAGGCGAGAAGCAGTGCGAGCGCGGCGACCTCTTCGGACGTAACGAGCCGCCCCTGCGGGCTCATGCGCTTGATTGCGTCCAAAGCCTCCACGGCGCTCCGGCCCGTCTTCGTCGTAATCTGCTCGACGGCGTTCGCGGTCATGTCCGTGTCCACGTAACCGGGGCAGATGGCGTTGACCGTCACGCCCTTAGTCGCCACTTCGAGCGCGACCGAGCGCGTCAGGCCGAGCACGCCGTGCTTCGATGCGGAGTAGGCCGCGATGTACGGAGCGCCCGTCTTGCCCGCGATGGATGCGACGTTGATGATGCGGCCCCACCCTTGCTCGACCATCGAGGGCAGCGCCGCGCGCATGCAGTAGAAAGTGCCGTCGAGGTTGATTGAGAGATGCCGCCGCCAGAACTCTTCGGTCATGTCGGAGAACTTCGCGCTCTCGGCGATGCCCGCGTTGCTTACGAGCACGTCCGGCCCACGCCCGAAGAATTCATGCGCGCGGTCGAAAGCGGCGGCGATGCTCTGCGCGTCCGACACGTCACAGACGGCGTGCGCGGCCTCCGTCCCGCACTCAGACTTAATCTCTGCGGCCACGCGCGACACTTCCGTCTCGGTGCGCGCCGCGACGAGGACTCTCGCGCCCTCGCGCGCAAACGCCAGCGCCACCGCGCGACCGATGCCTCGACCGCCGCCCGTGATGAATGCGCTTCTGCCCTCAAGCTTCAACATAGGTTCCCGGCCCGGAGTTCAAAATCATAGAGCGAAGGTCTCCGGCTTCGACTCTGAGCTAGCCCTTCGCCGTCGCGCGCGGCTCGCGCCGTTCGAGGAAGGCGCGGACTCTCTCTCTGGCTTCGCGCGACTGGAAGCATTGAAGCTGCGCTTCGGTCTCGTATTGCAGCATGCGTTCGAGGCTCTCTTCCTCGCTCATGTAGACGGCGCGCTTGGCCGCCGCCATCGAGGCGTGCGGCGCGTCGCGCAGGCGCTCGGCCAGTTGGCGCGTCGCCCCGGCGAGTTCCGCTTCCGGGACGACGCGGTTGACGATGCCGAAGTGGAGCGCGCGCTGTACGTCGAAGGCTTCGCCGAGGAAGAACATCTCGCAGGCGATGTTGGTGGGGACGACGCGCGGCAGAAAGTACGTCCCGCCCCAATCCGGGTGCAGTCCCACCTTGACGAAGGACTGGCTGAAGGAAGCCGACTCGGAGGCGATGCGGAGGTCGCACGCGAGCGCGAGGTTGAAGCCCGCGCCGTATGCGGGGCCGTTGATGGAAGCCACGACGGGCTTCGCCATCTGCCGGATGGCCGTCAACACCCGACGCCCCGCGCCGAGCAGACGCCTGAACTCCTCCACGTCCTCGCGCTCCATCAGCTCGTTCATGAACTTCACGTCCGCGCCCGCGCAGAACCCGCGCCCCGCGCCCGTAATCACGACGACGCGCACCGCCTTGTCGCTCGCCGCGCGCTCTAAAGCCTCCGCCAGATCGCGCCGCATGTGTCCCGCGAACGCGTTGAGCTTCTCGGGCCGGTTCAGCGTGATGGTCGCTATACACGCCTCCAAGTTGACTTTAATGTGGTCGTACATAATGTTTTTGTGAATAGTAAATGGTAAATGGTAAATAGGAAGAGCAAGTCACTATTTACCATTTACCATTTACTATTTACCTCTGAATTGTGGTTTGCGTTTCTCTACGTAGGCCGACATGCCTTCGCGCGCGTCTTCGGACTGGAAGAGCTGTTGCTGTAGTTCTCGTTCGAGAGCGAGGGCCGACTCAAAGGGAATCTCCGCGCCGGTCTGGACGCTGCGCTTGATGCGCCCGACGGCGCGCGCGGCCTTGTGCGGCGGCGTGAACTGTCGCGCGTATGCGAGCGCCTGCTCCATGAAGGCCGCGCCCGTCTCCGCGTCATACAAGTGATTGACGAGGCCGAGTTCGAGCGCGCGCTCGAAGTCGAATAGCTCGCCCGTCGCCATCAATTCGATGGCGCTCGACTTGCCCGTGATGCGTACGAGCCGCTGCGTCCCGCCTGTGCCGGGCAGCACTCCGAGAGAGACTTCCGGCAGTCCCATCTTCCCCGCGCCGCGCCGCGCGATGCGGATGTCTGCGGCCAGAGCGACTTCGAGGCCGCCGCCGACGCAGTGGCCGTTGATGGCCGCGATGACGAGCTTCGGCGTCTGCTCCAAACGCGAGAGCGTCTCGTTAGCGTGGAGGCAGAAGTAGTATTTGAACTCGGGCGTGACGCTCGTCAGCATAGAGATGTTCGCGCCCGCACAGAAGAACTTCTCGCCCTCGCCCGTGATGACGATGACGTGCACGCCCTCGTCCATCCGCGCCGCGAGGACGGCGCTGTCCAACTCCCGCATCATCTCGTAAGAGTACGTATTCGCCGGAGGGTCGTTCAAAGTCAACACAGCGACGCCGCCTGCGACCTCATAACGCACGAGACGGCCCGCAGTCTCGTTAGTGCCGTCATGCCCCTCGGCCATCGCTTTTGCTTCTCCCATTTCGCCGCTGCTCCCTTTAATGAAGACTGGATTCCCGAATGTGTTTGTGCTTGGAAGAGGACTGCGCCGTCGCATGTGTAACGTCTACCTGATGAGGTGAGATTAACATCGTGAATCCGAAATAGAAAAACGCAGACGCGAACCGGGCCGCCTTGACAGGCGGCGTGCGCGCAAATTAGGTTCTCCTTCAACACCCTCTGTAGTTTCTCCGTGACACCCTCTTTTAGACGCACGGAGGCGCATCCGTTCTGGTGAACGGCGCGGTCTTCAAAACCGTCAGCGAGCCTGTGAGAGCATGCTCGGGTGGGTTCGATTCCCACACGCCTCCGCCAACACGATTGCGGGATGCGGATTTCGGATTGCGAATTTAAGAGCAGTCCGCAATCCGAAATCCGCATCCCGCATCCCGCATTCATCGGCATTCGTATGAGAGATTGGATTGCGCTGAACATGACGCCGGGCGTGGGGCCGCGCGCGGCGGCGAGGCTGTTGGAACGCTTCGGGTCTGCGGCTGGCGTCTTCGGGGCGCTGAGGTCGGAGTTGGAGCGACTGCGACTGCGCCCGGAGGCGGTCGAGAGCATCGCGCTCAGGGACAGGCATGAGGCGGCGTCGGAGGAGTTGGAGCGGCTGCGCGCAATGGAAGGCGCTGACGTGCTGGTCTTAGACGACGGCGCGTACCCGACGCTGCTGCGCGAGATTGCAGACCCGCCCGTCACGCTCTACGTGCGCGGCGCTTGGGAGGCGTGTCTGGACGCGCCGTGCGTCGCGCTGGTCGGCTCAAGACGCTGCTCGACCTACGGGCAGAACGTGTCGCTGATGCTCGCGCGCGACCTAGCCGCGCGCGGCGTGACCATCATTTCGGGACTCGCGCGCGGCATCGACGCGGCTGCGCACCGGGGCGCGCTCGAAGCCTCCGGGCGCACGGTCGCCGTGCTGGGGACTGGAATCGACGAAGTTTACCCGCGCGAACATAAAAGGCTTGCCTCGGAGATTCTCGAAAGAGGCGGGGCGCTCGTCTCGCAGTTCCCTTTGGGGACGCCGCCCGTGGCAGAGAATTTCCCGTACCGCAATCGCATCATCAGCGGGCTGAGTTTGGGCACAGTCCTCGTCGAAGCGGCGGAGAACTCTGGCTCGCTCATCACGGCCCGCCTCGCCATGGAGCAGAACCGAGAGGTCTTCTCCGTGCCGGGCAACATCACTTCGCGCAACTCCTTCGGGACGAACTATCTCATCAAGTCGGCGGGCGCAAAGCTTGTGCAGACGTGGCAGGACATCGTGGCCGAGTTCCCGCCGGACATCGCGGCGCTGATGCTGCCGCCCGAGCCGAAGAAGGGGCGTCGCGTCGAGCCGGTGGCCGCACCCACAGACCTCTCTGAAAATGAGCGGCGCGTGTGGGCGTTGCTCTCGACGGACGAGCCCGCCCAGATAGACGCCCTCGCGGAGGCCAGCCGGATGCCCGTGCAGGAGTTGACGGGCGTGCTCTTCGGATTGGAGCTGCGAGATTTAATACGCCAACTGCCCGGTAGGTGCTTTGTCAGAAAGCTTTGAAAGTTTTAAAGCGGGACGGCCATTTCTTGACCGACGCACTTCATGATTGCAGTTGCCGCTCGGGCTGACGCGCCTCGTAGAGAAAGCCCGCCGTGTTCGCCAACTGCGTCCAGAGAAGGAGCGCGGCCAACTGCGCGGCGCGAGTCTTTCGCGGCTGCGACGCGGGGGCTCGAAAGAGCTTCAGGTAAAAATCCATGTCCGGCTTGAAGCGACCCCGCCCGCGTGAGGCGCGCGCGCGTTGAAAGCGCCACGCGCCGCGACCGTAGCCGAAGTGTTGAAGCCAGAGCGAGCGCAGCGTGAGGTCGTGCGAGTGTCGGACGACGGCCTCCGGCGCGTACGTCATGCGGAGCCCGCGCGAGAGCCATCGGTCGCAAAACTCTCGGTCTTCGGACGTGCGGAAAGTCTCGTCGAAACCTCGCAGTTCTCGGAACCGCGAGGCTTCCACGGCGAGATTATTGGAGGCGAAGAAACGCGCATCGTCCGCATCGGCGTTGAAGTGCGCGTAGACCACTTCGATAATCGCCTGACTCGCCTCCGCGTAGACGTTCGACTTGAGCGCGTTTTGCGTGCGACCGCCGACGATGCGTTCAGGCGTTTGTGCAAAACGCGAGGCGAAGGCGCGCAGCCACCCGCGCTCGGGCTCGCAGTCGTCGTCCGTGAAGGCTAGAAACTCGCCGCGCGCACGCTCCGCGCCGAAGTTGCGCGCCGCCGAGGGGCCTGCGTTCCTTTGCGCGTACAGCCGCACGTCCAAGCTCTCTCGGAACTGCTCCGCGACGCTCGCGGGCGGCTCGGCGCTGCCGTCGTCCACGACGATGACCTCGAAGCGCCCGCGCGGATAGTCGAGCCGCGCCAGCGCGCCCAGACACGAAGCGAGCTGTGACGCGCGCTCGTACGTCGGCACGATGACCGAGAAGAAAGGCAGCGCTTCCTTCATCACAACCCGCCCGGCGCTTTGAGGCTCACACGCCGACGCCGGAACAAGGCGCGCGCGCCTTCAGTCTCGCCCGCGCTGAACTCTCCCAGCAGCACGAACGCGACCGCCACGAAAAGCGACGCGCCCGCCAGCTTCAAGATGAGCAGGACGCCTTGCGCGGGCACGAGCGCCGCCAGCGCGTAGACCGCGAGCGAGACGAAGGCGCTGCGCCATAGCGTCGCCCCGTGCGGAGTGATGCGCCAGAGACGGCGTACGAGCGCGACCGATGCGAGCGCCGCCGCGCACGCAAGCGCCGTCGTGACGAAGGCCGCGCCGACCGCCCCCGCCCTCGGAATCAAAAACAGATGCGCCGCCGCGCCGGGCAACAGAGGCCACGCCAGATGAAACGTCCAGAGAGGCTTGCCCGCTGCGGTCAGGACGCTCGTCGTCACCGCGAGTAGGAGGAGCGCGAGCGCGCCGAAGATGAGCAGCCGCACGAGCGGAACCGCTGCGAGAAAATCCGCCCCGAAAATCAGACCGACTATCTCATGCGCGGCCCCCGCCGCCAGCGCAGCGAAGGGCAGCAGCAGAAACACCGCGCGCAACGACTGCCGTCCCGTCTCTCTCGCCGCATCGTCGTCGCCCTCGCGCAGCGCGCGGCTCAGCGTTGAGAGCAACGCGGGCGCGAGCGAGAAGGAGAAGAGGCTCGGCAGCAGCGCGAGGTTCTGCGCGACGCCGTAGACCCCCGCGTCCGCGCTCGTGCCGCCGAGCGCCTTCAGCATAATCAAGTCCAGACGGTTGAAGAGGCTCACGCACAGCGCGGAGGCGACGAGCGGCAGAGCGTAGAGGCACAGACGCCGCGCAGGATAAGCCCCGCGCATGAACATGCGTGGCCGCGCGTAACGGCGACAGACCATCAGCTCGACGAGCGAAGCGCAGATGCTTCCCCAGAGCGCGCCCACAGGCGACCCGCTGGCTTCGACGAAGACGATGACGAGTACGAGTCTCGCAATCCAACGCGCCGCGCTCGCGTACGCGCGCTCGCGGAACCGCCCCGTCCCGACGATGATGTTGCGGTGCGCCTGCGCCGCGCAGAAGAGCGGCACGTCGAGCGCGAGCAGCCTCAAGTAGCCCGACAGCTCCGGCTCGCCCAGAGCGTGGGCGAGCAAGGGGGCCGCTGCCCACAGCAACGACGCCAGCCCGAGCCCTGCGAGCGTGTAGAGCCGCAGCAACGAAGTGCCGACCGCTTGCCATTCACTGCCCGCGTCGCCGACGAGCTTGATGGCCGGCCTCGACAGCGCCGTCGAGACGAACGTCTCGACCCACACGACCAGCACGCTCGCCAGCGTCAAAAGCCCGTAGCCTTCCGGCCCGAAGCGTCGGCTGAGGAAAGCAGCGGTGGCGATGCCCGTCGGGACTAGCAGCGCTTCGGCGGCGAAGATGCGCGCTGTGCCGCCGAGCAGCCCGTCGCAAGGCGCGCCGCGTGACTTTGAAGCGAAGCCCTTCACTCGCCGCGTGCCTCCCGACGGTCGCGCGCCGCTAGGAATCGCTCGCGGTGGAATTCCATGTCGGAGAGTTTCGCCATCGACGCGCCGGGGCCGAGCGCGTAGCCTGTCAACTCGCCCGCTCCGTCGAAAGCGAGCCCGACGAGCAGAGAGGGCAGCACTCGCGGAAGAATGCGTCGCGGGCGGCCCGGCCTGCACAACTCTCGCGCGATGCGCGCACAACGCACCGGAGGGATGAGCGGCGAGGCGACGGCGAAGAGCGCCCTGCGCCAAAGGGGCCAGCCGCGCGCCCTCGAAGCTGCGAAGAGCCGCCCGCCGTTGAAGCGCAAGGTCAGTGAAGGCCAGCGCGCGGTGAAATTTTCGTGGAACGTACGCGCCTTCGGTTCGAGGTAGAGACGATGCCCGCGCGCGCGCAAGTCCCAGTGAAGGACGCTCTCGGCGTCGAGCATCGCTTCTAAACGGTCGCCGTATTCGAGCAGGACTTCGCGCTTGTACGAGCCGTTATGGCCGGGCAAGTGCTCGCGCTCGCCGCCCGCCGAAGGTTCGAGCCAAGGCGCGTACTCGATGAGCAGGTTGGCCCAACTGGTCGTGCTGCGCGGGTTGGCGTTCGACATCAAAGGCCCGACCGCCGCCCAACTTTCTCGATGCCTCTCGATGAGTGCTTCGGCCCAGCCGGGAGCCGGGAACGCGTGGTCTTCGACCAGCGCCACTACGGGGGCGCTTGCCGCGCGCACGCCCTCGGCCCTCGCCCTCGCGGTCGAAGTGATGGGGCCGACCTCGACGATTCTGTAACTGAGAAAGTCTCTCAACGCCGGTTCGTCGAGCCCAAGCCGCGCGGCGTCGGGCGCGACGATGACGACTTCCAGACTACCGCGCGCCTTCTGCGCACGCAGGTGCTTGAGCGTCTTTCGCACCGTCGCGAAGCTGTCGGGCGTGACTACCACGACAGACATCAAGGGGGACATCAAAGGCTCTTTGCTCCGGCTCATACCCTAGCCTCCTAGACGATTCTCACGGCCCTTCCGGTCTCGCTCGCGTCCAGCGCCGCCAGAGCGATTTCCAGAGCGCGCCTTCCATCTTCAAGAGTGCACTCGACGGGCTTGTCCTTACTGATGGCGTCGGCGAAATGACGCCACTCTTCAGCATACGACGCGACGTAATCGCCGCCGCGCCGCAACTGCCTGAAGAGTCGCGGCAACTGGGTGGCCGTCCGCTTCAGCCTTCGCAGGCGCGCTGCGGGCGAGCCGGGATACTGCGCCGCGCCGAACTGCTCAAGCCCGTCGGCCCTGTAGAAGGAGACGCGCAGCCAGCCGCGCTCGCCGTAGATTTCAATCTCGTGATTTTCGCCCGTGCCCTCGCAGAAGGCCGAGACGATTTGCGCGCCGCCCCGCGTCCTAGCATGCGCGACCGCCGTCTCGTCGGGCGCGACGCTAGAAGCGGAGACTTCTTCGACTTCGCACGACAGCAGAAAGCGCAGGAGGTCGAAATGATGCGAGCCCAGCTCGAACAGAGCGCCGCCGCCCGACTCGCGCCGCTTGCGCCAGTTTGCGAAATTGCCGCCGAGCCGTATGCCACTCGTGAAGACCGTGCGCACCAGCTTGACGTGGCCCAACCCTCCGCGCCGCACGCACTTGCGCGCCTCCCGCGCCAGACGATGCCAGCGCATGTTGAAGCCGACCAAGACCTTGAGCGACGCGTCTCTCGCGGCACGCTCTGACAGCCGCTCGCACTCTTCGATGCTGAGCGCGAGCGGCTTCTCGATGAACGTGTGCTTGCCCGCCGCGAGAGATGCCAGAGCGACTTCGACGTGAGCTTCGGGAGGCACGCAGACCGCCAGCGCATCGACGCCGCCCGCCTCAATCAGCTCTCTATAATCCTCATAGCGCCGCGCGACCCCGAACCGGCCCGCGACGCGTTCGAGCCGCGCGCCGTCCACGTCCGACAACGCGACGACCTCTACGCCCTGCGCCTGCCGAAGCGCGGGCAGATGACGAAGCTCCGTCACGCGACCGCAGCCGACGATGCCCAGACGAATGTTCCCCACGCGCTCCTTCATGGAACTCGTACCTCTTGCGGCTCGTCCCGAGCGTCTTCAATCCCTTCCACGGCGTAGACGAGAACCCTGTGGCCGGGAGCTTCCGAGAGACTGTGCGAGAGACGCAGGCCGGGATGCTCCGCCCCATCTTCGAGCAGTGTCCGCAGTCGCATGTGCCTGAAGTCGCGCTCGTTTACGACGACGTGTTTGACTCCCTCTCGCCGCGCGCGAGAGATGAGCGCGGCGTAGTCTTCGTCGGCGAGCTTGACGTGGCGGCCACCCGCGTAAAAGGCCGCGACCGGAACCGTGGACATGATGACTGGCGCGCGCTCCGCGTCGTGCTCCTTAATCCAAGCGGCGGCGCGCTTCTGCCCGTAATAGTCGCCCCACTTATCGCCCCTCAAGAGATAGACGAACACGGGGAGCAGAGACGCCAAGAGCGCCGCGACGACGAGCGACACCAAGAACTTCAAGCCGCCGCGCAGGGGAGTTCCACGCGTGCGCTGAAAGCTCGCCAGCGTCTCGTTCGTCCAGCCCTCGAATTCAACGACGCCCTTCGACACCCAGCAGAGCAGGAGCGGCAAGAGCGGCACTAGGAAGCGCACGTTTGGCAGCGTGAGCGCATAGCCCGCCAGCGTCGCCGCGACGAACGAGAACAGATACGCTTCGCGCAAAGCACGCTCGCGCGTCCAACGCTCGCGGAAGAGTCCGAGCGCGGCAAGCAGGATGAAGAAGACGGGGAAGAGCAGGTTGAACAACTCGTACTCGAACCGCAGCGCCTTCGTCATCTGCACTAAGGCATTCGTCGCGAAGGGCATCAGCTCGGAGATGAGCGCCGGGACAAGCGGCGCAACCTCGCCGCCAGCGCGACGGCTGCCCTGCAAAAGGTGCTCGGCGGTCTTGCCGCTGATAATCCATGAGCCAGTCTGCTGCCTGAGATAAAAAAGATACGGCCCCGCCAGTGATAGGAAGCCCGCGCAGAGCGAAAACGCGTTGCGCGCCGCGAGCCCGAGCGCGTGCGTTCGGTCGAAGAGCTTGCGTCCCGAGACGAGCGCGAGCAGCAGGAGCAGAAACCCCACGGCCTCCGGCTTCAGCAGGTAGCACGCGCCGAAAGCGGCCCCCGCCGCAAAGTACGCGCGAGCCTTCACCCCGGACAGCGCAGACCATCCGGCGAGCACGCCGCACGTAAAGAGCAGCGTGTACGTCGCCTCCGTGAGCAGCACGGTCGAGTAGTAGACCAGCACCGGATGGAGCGCGACTATGCACGCGCCGACGAGCGCCACCCTGCCGCCGTACCACTTGCGAATCAGAGCATACGCGGGGATGACCGTGAGGCTCCCGGCCAAGACTGAGACGAGCCGCCCGGCCAACTCCGCGTCGCCGAAGACGAGCGACGAGAGGCCGACCAGCAGAGGGTAGAGCGGCGGCCAGTAGGTGCTCAAACCCTCTCGCAGATTCCCCGCCACAAGGTTTTGCGCGAGCGTCACGTACTGCACGCCGTCCGGCGAGATGACTTGCTCGACGCGCCACACGAGCAGCAGCCGCAGCGCAAAAGCTACGAGCGTCCAGCAGAGCAGCGCCCGACATTCGCTCTCCCTACGAAGATGTCCCGGCGCGGCGTCAAGCATCTTTCCCGCCTCCCCACTTCGCCGACTGCCCGGCGGGCGACGCGGCTGCGTCATCGAAAGTCTTCCCGAACACGCGCGCCGAGTAGCAGAGGGCGAAGACCGCGCCGCTGTAAAAATAGTAGAGCAGCAGCATCCCAAACGCCGCGAGGGCGAAAGCCGCGCCGCGCCGCTCGCGGAAGAAGCGGAAGAGACGCAGGTTGAGCAGGAAGACCACCGCGACCGCCGCGACGGCACAGGCGAGAAGCGCGGCGGAGACGGCGGGGCGTTCGGGGAAGTAAGACAGCGCGAGCAGCGCGGACGAGAGCCCGACCAGCGCCGCCGAGACACGCTCGCGCACGCGAAGGTTGAGGTCGTCCGGCATCCCGCCGCCGCCCAGTATCAAGCGCGACCAAGGCAGCGCGCGCTTAAAGATGTCGGTGTGGAGCAGCGAGCGCAGCGTCCAGCGCTTCAGGTGCTTCACCTGAAGCCCTTTGTCGAGGACGATGACGCAGCCCGCGCGGCGAAGCCTGTGGCCTAGCTCGATGTCTTCGACGGACGAACTCCGAAACGCGCTCTCGTCGAAGCCTCCGACCGACTCGAACGTCGCGCGGCGCACGGCCCCACAGCCAGCCCAGAAAGTCTCGGCCCGCATGGACGATTGCTGGTGCGTGAAGTGGTGCAGGAGGTTCTTGTATTGCGAGACGAAGTTTGTGGCCTCGGGCGCGTCGTCGTAGGAGCCGAAGATTGCAGCGACGCGCGGCTGCTCTGCAAAGAACGCCGCGAGGCGCGAGAGCGTGTTGCGACGCACAACCACGTCGGCGTCCACGAAGAGCAGTACGTTGCCTCTCGCACGCTCCGCTCCGCGATTGCGCGCCGCCGCTGGCCCCGAGTTGCGTGGAAGTTCGAGTCGCTCAATCCCGCGCGCTCTGCAAGCCGCTTGTGCCGCGCCGTCGGTCGAGCCGTCGTCGGCGACGATAATCTCGAAGGGCTTGTAGTCCGACGCGAGCAGCGCGTCGAGGCAGCGTCCCAACTGCGGGCCGCCGTTGTAGACCGGCACGACGACCGAAATCAGCCTCTCGCTCTTCACTCCGTTGTCTCTCACGCTTCGTATTCGACGGCGGGCGCGTGCGGCGCGCGCGCCTTGACCCGCCCCGGAACCACGGGCTGACCCGAGGCCAGCCCGGCCAGCATCTCGCCTTGACCGTCGCCTCGGCTGCCACTCGTCTCTTCCTGATACTCGCTCTCCGTGTTCACACTCCAAAGGTCGTAATCCGCGCCGAGGATGTTTCTCGCGGCGAGCACGGCGGTCATCATCGAGTGATCCTGATTGTTGTACTTGTGCATGCCGTTGCGGCCTACGAGCTGTAGGTTCAGAAGCGTCGAGAGGAAGCCGCGCACGGTCGCGAGCGACTGCTTGTACGTCGAATCGTAGACGGGATACGCCTTTGGCACTCGCACGACCTTGCCCTCTTCAATCTCCGACGAGAGTGCGAGCCCGAGCTTCTCCAACTCGCGCTTGCCGAGCGCGACCAGCTCCTCGTCCGTCATGTTCCAGAGGCCGTCGCCCTCGAAGCAAAAGTATTCGAGCCCGAGGCAGGTCTTGTTCGGGTCTGGAACCATCTCGGGGCTCCAATTCTTGAAGTTCTGCACGCGCCCGAGCTGCACCGTCGGGTCGTGTATGTAAATCCATTGGTCGGGAAAGAGGTCGCCGCGATTGACGATGAGGACGACGGTGAGGAAGTCTCTATATTGAAGGCGGTCTGCCGCCGCAATCACCTCGCCGGGCGGCGCGGGCGAGAGCTTACGCACAAGCTCGCGCACGGGCATGCTGCTGATGAAGTGCGTGCCGCTTAAAGACTCTCTTCGCCCGCCGCGCGTGACCTCGACGGACTCGACCGCGCCACCGCGCCAGTTAATTTGCTCGACGCGCGAGCCGGGGCGAACGCTCCCTCCGCCCTCGCGCACAATGTCGGCCATCCGCTCCCACATCATGCCCGGCCCGAGGCGCGGGTAGTCGAACTCCTCCACGAGCGTCTTGACGACCGCGCTCTTCCCACCGCGCCTTCGCCCGAAGACTAGCTGCTTCAACACGACGGCCAGAGACAGTCCCTTGATTCTCTGTGCCGCCCACTCCGCGCCTATCTCGCTGCAAGGGATGCCCCAGACCTTCTCCGTGTACGACTTGAAGAACATCGTGTAAAGCCGCCTGCCGAAGCGGTTCGTGACCCACTGCTCGAACGTTTGCTCGGCCCGCGACGGGCGCGCGACGGCGCGCAGGTAGCTGAGAAGAATCAGGCAGCCCTCCATGATGCCCATCTTGAAGAGCATCGAGTAGGCGCGCAGAGGGTATTGAAAGAATTTCTTGTCGTAGTAGATTCGCGAGAGGCGTTTGCGGCGCATGAAGTCTCTCTCGGAGGGCAGGACTTCGCGCCAGATGCGCTCGGCGGCTTCGACCTTCGTGTAGAACCTGTGGCCGCCGATGTCGAACCGAAACCCTTTGTGAGCGACCGTCTTAGCGAGCCCGCCGACGACCTCTTCCTGTTCGAGCACGACGGGCGCGAGCCCCGCCTTGCAAAGCTCGTATGCCGCCGTCAGGCCCGCCGGGCCAGCGCCGATGATGATGACCCGAGCGCCTTCACTCTCTCCCATGTCCGTCACTTTTTCAGAGCGCAGATAAAGTGCAAGGACATACACGGACGCCTCAGAACCTTTTACGAACCGGGCCGCCGCGATGTCCTCATGTAGAGCGTGATAGCACCTTAAATGAATAGAGAAGAAATGAAAAGAGGAATTTTGTGCGGCGAAAGCACTTCCGGCAAGAGCGGCCCCGCCGCCCTGCGTGCTCCCGAAAGCAACGCGGAAAAAAGTCCTCGGAGGGTGATGCAATTTCGCGCCCGCCCGCGCGTTAGAAGGTTGAGAGCGAGCGAACGAGGGACTTTTCAGACAACTGTCAGTTTGAAACCACAGAGCCTTTTCAGAGACGAAGGAAGCAAGAGACATGGAATACTCACTCAATCAACTAATCGCAATCGGCGCGGCGCTGATGTTGTCCGCGCTGGCAATCAGCTTCATGTATCGCGACGCAGTCTCGCGCGCCACCGAAGCGCTGCTCGACGCCGTCGAACTCACGCTTGCGCGGCGCGCCGAGCGGAGGGTTACGCGCTCCGGCGACAAAATTCATATCACGGTTTTCGATCACGTGTAGAATGTGCCGGGAACGCCCGTTCCCGCACCAGCCGAATTTAACCCGCAAGAGGATTGACGAAGGATTGACGAAGGGGGCTTCAAAGCATCATGCGCAGACGTTCATACAGATTCTTACTAGCCGTTCAAATTATGCTGCTGGCGCTCGCGGGCTCGATGCCCGCAGCACTGGCGCAGACCAAGGGCCGCGCGAGGCAGCCGGGCGCGCAGCCCTCCAACAAGCCCGCGCCCGCCAGCGATGTGGACGACATTAGGATTCGCGTTCGGATGAGCGTCGGCGAGCAGAGCTTCGAGAGCGTCGAGTACGTGAAGGGCGCGCGCCAGCGGACTGAGATGTCGATGGCGGGCGGCTTCAAGACCATCATGCAGTGCGACCTGCGGCGCTACGTGCAGGTCAACGACCAGACGCGCACCTACACGGTGCAGCCGTTTGCCGGAGGGGAAGGCGACGGCAATGAGCAAGCAAAGACGCAGGCTGTGGCGGGTCAAGACGCGCAGGCGCAGGCAGAGAAGAGGCGCGGCGGCGTCGTGACCATCGTCAACACGCTCACCGACACGGGCGAGCGCAAGCAGATGTTCGG
>WUUC01106376.1_pt1 | contig 17409 bp, 13 predicted proteins | sample 6278441 | NCBI WGS metagenome assembly WUUC01 (sample SAMN13675441, study PRJNA597444) | soil metagenome | isolation source: soil | place: USA: Washington | collected 2017-10 | reverse complement strand
CTTGAATTTTCCGGAATTCAGTAGGAGTTATAGAACATACTTCCCTGAATTTTCTATTGAAATTTGAAAGGTTATTAAATCCAACTTCAATGGAAATTTGTGAAATGCTGAGATCATTCTGTTGCAATAATTTCCTGGCCTGCCCAATGCGTATTTCCGTTAAGAAATCTACATACGATTTTCGTGTGCGCTTTTTAAAATACCTGCAAAAAGAATTTGTCGTCATATAGGCAAGTGCAGCCACTTCTTCTAACGAGATCTTTCTATGGAACTCGTTCATGGTAAACCGATAGATGCTCGCAAGCTTTTTACCATCGATCTCATCAAAATCACTATAAATGCCGGAGGAGGCTAGGGGTTCAACATGGTTATGTTCAGATAAGATGTTTAAAATTTTGAGCAGTACGATCAATCGATCCATTCCAGTTTTTTTAAACATCAGCTTTATGAGCTGGGATATTCGAGTTTTAACGGGCTCTTGAATGAAGAGTCCTCTTTTAGAAAAGTTTGAAAACTCGTTTAAGTGGGCCATCTCGGGCAATGAAAGAAATTTATCACCGAAGGATTGCCATTCAAAAAAAACCGTAAGGGAATGAGCTTGACCCTCCTTGTTCGTCTCATAATATTTGCTGTCATTTCTAAAGACGTGCGGCAGGTTTGGGCCAATCAGAAAAATGTCACCAGGTTTAAAGGTGCCGATAAAATCACCTACAATAACTTTTCCTTCACTGCTTAATATTAAAGTAAGCTGTACTTCAGGGTGCTGATGTAAATAATCATAAAAATGAGTCTCATGATCTTCCTGCAAGCGGAACGATTCCTGCGATGTTTTTGGAATTTTAAAAGGTAGAATCTTCACACTAGATAGGTTGATACGGTATTAAATATTCAAAAAAAATCCTGCAGTATCAATGATGTAGGTAATATAATATTAGAGGTGGTTAATTTAAGGCAAAACTTAATGCCGTTTTACCTAAGGTCATACTTTCGAGTTTCGAGTTTAAAGTTTCGAGTTGGCACGGTCGAAAGGGACTAAGCTTGCACGCCGTCCCGCCGTTGTTGTTGTTGTGAGGAGGATTGCGCTCGGTCTCACCAACAACCCTTCACACTCGGATAACCAGCTTTTTAATGCATTTAAGTCACGACAGATACCAGAAAAATTTAGCCACGGCTCACACCGTTGAAAAAATGTGCTTAACGTAAAATATCCTGAAAAGCATAAATGTTTTCGAGTGCTGCGTTTTTATGAGGTTCAGTGATATCGGAAAACACTGTTATCCCAGTGCGTAGGGTTGTTGGTGAGCCCTTGCACTTGCGACCACACAAAGCCAACGACGGCGTGTAGGGGCAACATAAGATTTTTGCTATATCTTAGCAATTTTAGAGTGTGGTTTTATAGAGTCAGTGATATTAAAGAATACTATTATCCACGTGCTTAGGGTAGTTCGTGAACGCTCCCGCTTGCGACTACACAACACCAACAAGCGGCGTGTAGCATAGGATCGCCATGGGGTCAAAGAAGGAAAGTTATTGGTGGACCGTCCCACGTGCGATCAGGCAATATCAAGAACGATGTAACCTAAAGGAATGAATGGATAAATTTTTTGAAGTAGTTTCTCGAATATCCAGTCTGTCTACAGAAAGCAAACAGGCTCTATCAGTAATTTTAAAAAGGAAGGAATTAAATAAAGGAGATATACTGGTTCACCAAAATTCAGTTTGCAATTACCTCTATTTTATTGAAAGCGGCTTAACAAGGACTTACTATTATAACGATGGAAAGGACATAACAGACTGGCTTAGTCCGGAAAATTCTTTTGCCTGTTCTATTGTAAGTTTTATTTCTCGTAAGCCTGACAGGAGGCAAATAGAACTGCTCGAAAATTCTCTGCTTTGGTCCCTTCAATATTATGAAATAGAACACCTGTGCTCAAGACATCATGATATTGAACGAATGATCAGATATTTGGTAAGCTCAGGACTCGTTCAGTTACAGCATAGATTTGATGACCTTCATTTTGCCACTGCGCTTCAACGATACCAAAAATTCATCAAAGAGAATCCTACACTCCTTCAAAGAGTCCCCTTAGGCATCATTGCATCCTACCTCGGTATTACACAAGAAACGTTAAGCAGAATTCGTTCACAAGTTTAACTTTTTGACAAATGTCAAAGGATGCCGCTATAGGTCGTTATTCATTTGTTTAAACAAAATCAAAACGTATGAATACAATACTTTGGGTGGGCCAACTATATCTGGCTGTAACTTGCTTGTTTTCCGGAATCAGTAAATCGCTTTTTTCAAGACTAAAATTGATAGAGCAAATGAAGCAAACCGGTGTTGAGAGTTTACCCCTACCGTTGATGCGATTCATCGGTATTTCCCAATTGCTGGGTTCGGTTGGGCTGATATTCCCCTGGCTACTCAATGTGCTCCCATTCCTTACTCCTATGGCTGCTTTTGCTTTCGGTATGGATGTAACAATGGCTTCGGGTGTTCATATTCGAATAAGGGAATACAAAATCGCGGCTGTAACTTTTTTTACTGCCCTCGTCGGTTTTTTTGTTGCCGCAGGCAGATTTGATTCTTTAAACATCCTTTAAAACTCCACTACAATGAGACTCACACCTATAGAAAATCCTCAATCGCTACTGCTGAAAATTGCGTATTACATAAGTAAAAAACAATTTGGAAAAGTGATTGCTCCGCTCAAGTACATTTATTCAAGAAGTACTCCGGCCATGATGACTTCCATGAAGATATATAAATCGGAGAATAAGTTAAGTCTTCCGAAAGAAACAAAGTTACTTATACGGTATTATACATCACACCTTAATGACTGCCCTTTTTGTTCCAATAGCACTGAGTTTATGGCACAAAAAGAAAATGTTGAACTTCAGCAGTGGAAGGAGTTTATGAATTTCAGAAACAGCGATAAATTTTCTGAGAAAGAGAAATCCCTGCTGGCATACCTGGAAGAGGTGAACTTTACAAAAAGCGCTACCGACGAAACGTTTGCCAATTTAAAAAAATATTATTCGGACAAAGAAGTTATTGAAATTACCTGGTTAAACGCAACAGAAAATTATTATACTCTGTTGGCAAAACCCTTGGGCCTAACCTCTGACGAGTTAAAGTATAAAAAGCAACTGGCAGTCTGACAGACTGTTCGGTTGCTATCGCATCCGGAATGCTCTGACGCGCGGTTGAAGATGTTGTGTCGAGGGTTTGCGTGGTTCGCCAACGAACCCTACCGCAAATCGGGTAAACATCCTTCTTGTACATCATTTCGTCACTGATACTCTTAAAATTTCGCTTTATCTCCGCTGCACTAATTTGGTTTAAAAACATGTGTAAGGAGCAATATTTTAAGAGCATAAATATTTGATACCAGACTATAAGGGTAAGTGATATGAAAAATCCTGTTATCCAGGCGCGGAAAGTCTCAATGAACCATCTCGCTTGCGACTAGACAACGCCAACCACGGCGTAGGTCCATGATGCGTTTAAAAATAATAATAAAAATCGGCCGGAAGCTCACGAAGTACGATCTGAATAATGGGTATTCGTTCCTTCACTACCGTGAAGTTTATCCACATATAAACAATTTCATCACACTGATAAAATCTAGCTTTAACGACATAACAAAAAACCTTGAACAAAAGACAAAGAATGCGTGTAAATTGTTGTGACTTCTATTCAAGAAATATCGTCCGCTATTGATGGCATAGACATTGAGTGAAAAAAGTGGAGAGGTTTAACTGTTTTATTTTTGGTTCAAAGAAGGGCTATATAAAACAGATTATGCTATTGGGCGGCTCCGGGACAGAACTTGTTAATTGCGTTTTTTGCTCTCGTGAACTCAGGATTGAGAAAAGTTATACCAGCTTCCCGGATTAACCTTCAGCGATACACGACTTCACAGAGGCTGTAATTGACAGTCATTTGCTTTATCGAGCTTCCGGCCTTAGCTCGATCGGAATAGAGACGATTGAGGAGGTTGATCCTGCAGTAGAAAAAGCAATGGTTGCATGCGTTGCATGCGGCATAGAGGTCGCCAATCATTTCAAAAAGATTTACCTATCAAAGGAGGGAGGAACCGTCATCCAAGATTGGATGCTTTCTAACCTGGCATATATGCTAGTAACAATCAATTGTTCTCCTTCAAATCCGAGAGTAGCTAGTTTTCAAATTGAGTTGATTAAAAATATTCTGTCAAAGTAAAATGTTAGAGTGGCGAAACTTTCGGGGTTGGCAGTTTGCAATCAAAATGTCCGCAGCATGAATCATATTGAATTGATAATGCTGCTCATTTACTAGGTCGTTTAATCTCAAAGAATCCGTATTGCATGAGAAATTTTTAGGAACGCGATTGGTTGGCGATGTAAATTGCTGAGCAGTGTCATTCAGCAAACATATTCAGAGCCTATTAGAAATAGCCCCAACATACCTTTTGTTATCCACTGGATTACTTTATTTCGAGAATTTTAGATCTTAGTTGACGGAGTCTCACATAAAGAGGATCATCGTAATAGACACTGAAAAACATGGCCGATTCGATTTGCTTTATCTCAATTGTTGTTTCTTTGACCGGGTAGCCATAAAGCGTAAACGGCTTAATTTCGATCCATTTATTTACTTGCAGTGGATCATAAAAAGTAACTGCCGTTGCAATGAGACTAGTATTGTTCTTTAATTTTATTCCAATAGCGACCCCTGTTGCAAAACTGTCCATTAATATTTTTTCTATTGTGGAATTCATTATTGTAAAATCATTGATCAATCACTTCATGGAAATAAAAAACTTAAATAAATAGTTCCACTAGAGATGTACTTCAGCAATTTAATATTAGACTACCATCCAGGGCTGAAGTTTAGACCAAACACACCTTTTCCGAAATGATCACTACGCCATGGAAAAGCATAATATGGTTCGATCACCATTAAGCCGAAAATATTTATACGCATGGATACTCCAGTACTTAGGAATGGAACTCGATCGTTTTGTGACTCAGGATTCCATTTTAATTTTGGTTTATCAATCGATGTCCATGCAAGGCCGGCATCTGTAAAGAGGGCAAGCTCTGTAAAAAATAGTTTTGACTTTATTTTTGAAAGTCTTTCGGGGCCTGTTAATGGTATTCGCCATTCAGCATTGGCCACGAGTATGCGGCTTCCATAGATCTGATTGATGGAATATTCTTCGCCGCGTTCAGTTGAATAGCCGTCAATATTATCCAGGCTATTACCCCTTGTAAATGTTGGATACGCAAAGCTTAGTGGGTATATTCTATCGCTTTCTGCGTCTTTCCCAAAACGTCCGAAATGCATTAGTCGAAAAGCAATAGATGTAGGGTTAATAAATGCGTATTGTCTGTAGTCGAGCATTACAGTTTGATAGTCTAACGCGTCATATGTTTTCTGTAATTCTATTCTATAACGACTTCCTCGCATTGGAGAGGCAATTCCAAAGTATGAATTGTCAAAAACGTAGGCCGCATAGGTATTCCCTAACCTGTATCCTTTCGGCGCTTCGAGTTTTTCTCGATCTTCATGTATGCTATAACCGTTGTGGAAGTGATTATTAAATCGGTCAAGCCTGAATGAGTAGAATGAATAGCCTGACCCGAGCTCAAGTCTTCTCGTAGTTGAAAATGGTAGGTACACAAATGCTGTAACATTTTTATCATATGCCCGAAATACATCCAGCACCACATTGGTGGTAAATAAAGTATCTTCTTTGATGAGCAAAGTATCGGGCTTATAACCCATGGCTGCGGAACGATAAGGTGTATGAGAAATAGCAAAGCCCCAATTGATCCGGTTCTTTTGGTTCAGATAAGCGGCCTGACCTCCGAAGTCATATATTTCTCCATTAAGAGCAAGAGAGGTGAATACACGACGATGCCCCAGCATGTCGCCAAATAACATGTCGACTCCGCCTGCCATTCCTGTTCGCGTCCCGAATGAACTTGTTGAAACCCCAACGCCTACCTGGTTACCAATGTATTCCAAACTTAATTTGGATTTATAGGGACGATGTGCGACTTCAACTCCAGTTATACGCGTGAATTCAATATCCATTAAATAATTTAGCACGCTGTCGTTGCGATTTTTGGGTGGTAATATCCCTGCGGAAAAATCCACCTCATTTGTGCCTACCTCATTCGTATCAAATTCATGTGGTTTCGCCAGGTAAATAGAGTATGTATTATTTGAGAAATAGCTGTAGCTGATATCTCCTGTCTTAGATGACACGCTTAAAGCCGGCGAATAAGCGGTGATCCCACTAATACCTGTAAGGTAATTTGTCATTTGATAAATTTTACCATTCGAAAAATCATACGAATAAAGATTTCGGAATCCATCTCGGTTAGAGAGGAAGTAGAGGGACTTTCCATTCGGCGAAAAAACGGGATTAAGATTTTCGGCTCCGTGGAAAATGTCGAGTACCGTAACATCTTTTTGTTCCCGGTCAAACAGGCAGAGTTGAAGAGCTTTGGATTTATAGGTATTGCCTTTCGCTGGCCTGTCCGATACGAAAAGAATGAACCGTCCATCTGGAGACCACTGCGGCTGGATATCTGAATACCAATCATTGGTCAGCTGTGTCATTTTGTGGGTCTTAAGATTATAAAGGAAAAGATCACCCTGACCATTCACCATGCCTGAAACAACGATCTCATCTCCGTCAGGAGACCAGCAAGGATTGCTAAAATACGGAAGTCCAGAAATCTCAATAGACGTCGTCTTTCTTTTTGTGTCCATATCCACAATGGTGAGAACACTGTTACCCTTGCTAAAACCCACAAAGGCAAATCGATCGCTGAATGGCGACCAGGTTCCTGTCGATTCAATGTAACTGAAATCGTCAATGTGACTTTCGCGAGCTGTAGACGACAATGTCTTTAAAACTTTACCGGAGCGTGCATCGGCGAGGAAAAGATCAATTCCAAAAAAATTCTTTTCAGAGAGAAAGGCAACGTACTGTCCATTAGGACTTATTACGGGTGCAATATTAATCTCGCCCACGTTTTTTCCAAGTAACAGCTTTCCCACGAGGCTATCTGCTTTCAAGTCTTTGAATTGGCTGTAGTACTCCGAAAGATTTTTCTTCCAGGCTTCTGAGAAAGCTTTTTCATCAAGCCCTGTTAATTCTTTTATGGCTTTATCGTATCCAACCTCGGCTGTTTTCCGAAACAACGGATAGACAACTGTATCTCCAAATAAACCTGTCATGAAAGACCAGAAAGCCTGGCCATACCGATAAGGGAAATACTCGCTGTTGCGTGTCATATCTTTTAACGAGGGAAACTTGTTTTCCCGAAGAGCATCACGCATCCACATGGCTGTGTGCGGGTCTGTATTACCGATAGAAAGAAATTCGGCGAGACCTTCTACCATCCACAGTGGTAAATTTTGAATATCATTAAGCGAAAGCGAATCTTCTCTGTTTTGAAGCAACTTGTATTGGAAAGCATGTACAAGCTCATGACCTAGAACATGATTTGTCTGAGAATTAAGTTCCATCAACGGCATAACCACACGGTTTCGCAGCGCTTCAGTAACCCCGCCAGTGCCGATACCGACACTTCCTAAAATAGCATTCGTCTGCCAGAAGTCTGCATGATTAGAATATAAAATCACAGGATTTGGATCAGGGAAAGTATCCTTAAAAATGTTTTGATGGGCGCGATACCATCGTTCACTTGCGGAAGAAAAAGTTTCGACCAGCGAATCATTTTTTAGATAATGGTATAATTCAAAATGGGGACTTGTCTTTATTTTAAAATTAAATTGTTCGTAGTTCGCTTTATTTCTTCCAAACTCTTGTGAATAACCTTCCTTTTGAGGAAAGATCACTATCCAAGTAAATATTAATAAAAGTAAAATCGTATTCCGCCTCATGATTCACCTCCTGTCGATTTTTTGATTATACCAAGTAATTCATTGCTGCCGTGATCTGCTACACCTCTCGGCCTAAAAAATTCAGTAGATTTTAGGATTTAACTGCAAGCCTAAAGCTCAAGTTGAAGAGTAATAGGCTTGCAGCATTCACCTTTAGTTTTACATGCCGAATGCATAATAATATGTTCCGGGTACGCCTTCATAGACTCCCTCGATCATAACGCCGCCTTTTTTATTCTCGAGTTGCTTAGCCAGCTCATCCACTGACTTAACAGGCTTTCCATCCACAGCCGTGATGATGAAGCCTTCACGCATGTCGGTTTTGCGCAGTTTTCCTGTGCTGATTTTTTTTACCCGAACTCCTCCAGAAATATCAAGGTGCGCAGCTGTTTTCTTATCCACGTCTTCAAACTCCGCACCTAGAGGAGAGAGAATGTTGTTGTACTTTTCACTTTTTGAAGAAACAAGAGTATTATTTGGATTGCTTAACGCTACAGTAAACTCTTTCGTGCTTCCGAATCTATCAACTTTCAACTCAACCTTGTCACCAGGCTTATGCCGAGCAACTAACTCTCTTAATTCTGACGGGTTGTAAACCTCGCGGTCATTGATTTCCAAAATAACATCGCCAACTTTTAATCCGGCTTTGCTAGCGGCGCTATTCTCCGCAAGACTATCCACAAGCACACCTCTGGAAACCGACAGTTCTTTTTCTTTCACAACCTTCTCATCGACAGGTGTGATAAATACACCGAGCTGTCCTCTTTGTACTGAACCATGCTTAAGAAGATCTTCAACGACCTTGTTTACAATGTTTGAAGGAACTGCAAAGCCATATCCAGCGTATACCCCTGTAGGGGTGGCAATAGCTGTATTAATACCGATCAATCCCCCTTGAAGATTTACCAAGGCACCACCGCTGTTACCCCGATTTATTGCCGCATCAGTTTGAATAAACGACTCAATTGCTGACTGATCATTTAAAATATTAATACTTCTTCCCTTAGCACTGATTATCCCTGCCGTGACTGTCGAGTTGAGATTAAATGGGTTGCCTACTGCGAGTACCCATTCCCCTACCTTGGCATTATCCGAGTCTACAAGAGGCATTGTGGGTAAGTCTTTTGCGTCTATTTTTATCAGAGCTAGATCCGTAGCAAGGTCAGAACCAACTACGGTAGCTTTGAATACTCGGTTATCGTGAAGTGTGACTTCCACTTCATCTGCTTGATCAATGACATGATTATTGGTTATGATGTAACCATTGCTGTTTAAGATTACACCTGATCCGGTTCCTATTTGGACCATAGGACCTTCTCTTCCATCGGGTACACCGTATCTGAATCTAGGCCCGAAAAATTCTTCAAAAAAATCTTCGCCAAAATGATCCCTGAAAGGATCAGGTAATAGTCTGTATTGTTGCTGATCGCTATCAATGTGTGAAAAGGTAGACTTAATATGAACGACCGCGGGCATGACCTTTTCAGCTACGGCGGTAAAATCAAGCGGTACCACCTTGCCGGAATCGGCCACCGCAAATGCAACGTTTCGTACAGGCGGCGTATTTATATGTTCAATTTTTACCGCCTTATCTTTCTGAACGATTTGAAGAATGCCTAAAGTGAAGATACTTCCCAATAGGGCAGATAATACTATGGATAAGATTGTGCGATTCATAATTACCTCCTTCTTTAGTTAGTTTTTGTTTTATGTTTCTTTCTAATTAAAAAATGAGCTAATCAATTTTAGGGAATTGAACTTCTTTCAACTCCATGTTCTATTCTACGATCGTAGGCGCAGTGCAAATATCAAACTACGCACCAACTCTAACTTTGGCATCTTCAACTTCTGCCCTATGACATTTTTTTAGGTTCTTACGTTGGTCGACATTTTTGTGAATGTCAGATTGTCCCAAGGATGAGAAAAAATTTCAGTGCAAAATCGGTGAAACCAGGAACAAACTTGATGTCAATAAGCCTTTGGTCGTAATGAAATCTGTCGAAGCACTGCAGCATAGAGCAGGCGCTCGAAAAAAATTGACAGAGCGTTTCTAATCCAGAAGCTGAAAGTAAAACATAGTACTGAATGAAATTATAGACAATATCTTCACTTCTGTAAAATTACAGATCGTGTATAACCCGGACTTGAAGCCAAGGGCTTGCGGCTTGTAGCTTTTTCCTGAAAGAGCAAAAAGTATCTATCCATGGCGTAAGGAGTTATGGATGCCTCTGTATCTTAAGAGTTTTTAGACTCCCAGTACGCCTCTTGGAATAAGAAAGCGCGGATAACGCCTATCCATAAAGAAGTTAGCAACATGGTAGTTGAGATTACACCAAGTGTTAATTGAAATGAGAAGTCGTCAACCAATTTTAAACCTTTTGCAACAGTACAAAGCACCAAACTAAACTCGCCGATCTGCGAAAGAAGCGCGCCTGCATAGACACTGTTCTTCCAGGTTTCTTTAAGTAATCGAAATACAAACGTATTGATAACGCTGTTAATTATAAAAATGGCGAAGACAAGGACAAGGACGAGATAAAAATTATGCACTATAAAATCAAGATCAATCTGCAGCCCAATCGAAAAGAAAAAAATGGAAAGGAAAAAAACTCTGAAAGGAATTAAACTCTTATCAAGCCATCGGGTTGCTTCGGTTTGAGATATAATCATTCCGGCAAACATAGCTCCAAGCGCGGAAGAAAGGTGAAGCGTGCTTGTTATCCAGGCGAATCCAAAACATAAAAAAAGACCGACGAATACCTGCAGTTCATGATCAAGAGAAGCGGCGTTTAAAAAAGGCAAGTGGATTTTCTTTTTCAGAACAACCTTTCGAAGAAAGAGTATAAACAAGACCATGATAACAAAACCGAATATCACTTCCTCAAATTCAGATTCAGATTTTCCGAAAAGGTTTAGCACGATAATCATAGGCGCTATAAGAAAATCTTGCATTATTAAAATCCCGGTAGTGATGGTTCCTAGCCTTGTATTGATCTCTTTGTTCTTATGAAGGTATTCAAGTATGATGGCGGAGCTGCTCAGGCTAATAATAAAGCTGAATAGAACAATCTTGTCAGTTGGCCATCCCAATTGAGTACCGACCAATGTAATGAAGACGTAGCTTAGAAATAATTGAACCGCCGTTCCAATCAGCAGGGTTTTGCTGTTTTTTATGAGCGATGGTACTTCTAGTTCTGTACCTATAAAAAACATTTGCATGATGAGCCCTAATGCTCCGATCTGAGCAATAGCATTGACATCCGTAAAAAGATGAAGGCCATGTGGACCCAGTAGGACTCCAGCAATAATGTATGCAACAAAGTATGGCTGCTTGAAACGTTTCAACAGCCAACTAAGCAAAAGGATGCTGAGAAGCATCCCTGATATGCTTTTTAGTAAAGGCCCGTCTGACTCAATAAAAGCAAGTATCAAAAGTCAACGAATGGTTTAATCTATTTTTACAACGTTACTTCTTTACAGTTATCAATTGTTGGACTTTGCTTTTTAAGCTTTGCAACCATGACATTACCTTATTGGTAAGTTTAGTATTTGCTTCTTCGCCCTGGATTCTGATAACACTATGTGTTCCCTTTGCTTTTATTTTTGAAACGCGAATTGTCAATAAGCCATTGCGACATTTTGCTGTAATATTAGAAGTGTCAGCATCCACTGGCAATACAAAGGAGCGCTGAAAATGTGTGCTGCTGAACTCCTCGGCGTGCCACAGATTAATCTTTTTTTGTTTTTGTGCCGAAATTCTCAACACGGGTCCATCGACTTGTATGGTGATATCCTTTCGAGTCATACCGGGTACAGCTACTTCCATCCTGTACCAATTTTCCTCATCCCAAATATTTGCATCTAAGGAATTAAAAAAATCGTGTGCGAGTATGTCTTCAGCTGTTCTTCCAAAAAATGTGTTGCGAGCATCATTGAAGAGCTTTTCCAACGACTGAGTTCCTTTCACGAGCGTGTTCATATATCCTCCTTTCTTTTTTTAATTAAACGAATTTGCTTGTCTAACCGAAAAAGGCGGGAATACCGCCTCTCGTTAGGACACCGCGATTTGTTTAGCAGGCTTAGTCTTAGCCTCGTCTGCTTTTGGGATGGTGATCTTTAGAAGGCCATCCACGTACTGTGCGGAAATTTCATCTGCCTTAACTTGGTTTTCTGGTAATGAGAAGCTCCTTTGGAACGATTGATAACTGAATTCTGTACGTGTATAGTTACTCTCTTGTTTTTTCTCTTCGCGGTTCTCCTGCTGCGAAGAAATGGTAAGCACATTGTTATCCAGCTCAACTTTAAAGTCATCTCTTTTCAGGCCAGGAGCAGCAACTTCAATTTTGAAATCGTCGTTTGTCTCAAGAACATTTGCTGCAGGCAAGGTTGTGCGGGTAGACTTTCCGTTGGAAATCGATGAATCCAGCCAATCCCTTCCAAAGAACTCATCTAGTAATGTTGGAATGGCAGGGAATAAACTTCCATTTGTTTTAACTAAAGTTTTCATAGTTAATCTCCTTTCTTAATTTATGTTAAACGTTTTTATTTTTACTTTTTATTTTTTTACTCCTATGACGTCCGCTTCGTATCACATCCTGGACTTAATACGAAGGAAACCTATGTGCTCTAGACAAGAATTATGCAAAAACGTAAAAATTTCATCTTGGCGTTTACTCAGTAATTACTTGGTTAAAACTACCTCTTCTAATCTGTCAAAGTGTCGGCAACACAGGAAAAAATTTCATAGAGCCACTGGATAGTTAATTTTGTCACCTTATTATCGAGGTCATTCCCTACGTCGATACCGTTGCACTAGGACTTCAGAAAATCTTTTTTTTAAATCTGGGAGTAATACGTTGTTAGGAACCAAGGCATAAGATTTCTCCCTCTTAACATCATGGGGCATATTTTTGTGGGGGTTTATTTCTCCTTCCCGCCATGATAAAGTATGTCCGGCATTGGGCCTAAGACTGTGCGAATCGCTTAACCGCTGTTTTTCACCAATTCGTGTGTCTTGAAGATCAAGATGAACTCTAGTTACGTCAGGTGCTGCAGCAATATACTTGTCCAGCGAAAACCCGGTCGGCCGTGTTCCTTTTAATTCATGAGCCAACAAGCAAAGCAAAAGAATCAATACTAGTTTCATTTCGTCCTCCTTCCTCGCGATAGATTTACCTAAACCAAAAAAATAAACAAGGCGGGTGTTGCCCGCCTTGTTGACTTAAGCCACCTTTATTCGTTTCGCGGGCTTAGTCTTCGCATCCTCTGTCTTTGGAACGGTAATATGAAGAATGCCGTCAACGTATTTAGCGCTAATCTGCTCACCCTTCACTTTGTTTTCAGGCAACGAAAAAGAGCGCTGGAACGATTGATAGCTGAATTCTCTACGGGTGTAATTACCATTCTTATCTTTTTCCTCATTGCTAACTTCCCTTTCGGATGAAATAGTGAGAACATTATTTTCCAATTCAATTTTAAAATCATCCCGCTTCATGCCAGGAGCTGCAACGCTGATCATATATTGATCGTTGTTCTCCTCAACATTGACAGCTGGCAAGGTTGAACCGGATGTTCTCCAATTACTTAACGTTGAGTCCAACCAATCCCTGCTGAAGAAATCATCTACTAAAGAGGGTATGGCTGGGAATAAATTACCACTCGTTTTAACCAGGCTTTTGTTTTTCATAGCTCAATCCTCCTTTCAGTTTTTTTTAATTCTATCAATTACATAATTTCAGTTAGGTCGACCAGACCATTTGAATCGCGACTCCGAACTGTATTGTTCAAATTCTGTACCTCCTAAAAACGGCCATAAATTTTTAGTAGTCAGGCCAGAAATTTTTGTCAAAATTTCATACTAATCGCGACAATCATTCATTACCCTGCAAATTTGTACATCAACAAAGCAACGCTTAGCTGTCTGCTAGTTGCAAATGTAGTTGGGTAAAGAGACGAGAAATAAATTCAGTTTTAAAAACCAAGGGTGATCGAAAGTGGAGCATTTCGTGTAGGCGCGTACGTCGCGTTTTATTTTGACAGAGCTACCTCTGAAAAATTTTCATTTGCGAGAGACAAGTTGACATAATCGATCAAACGCCTTGGCAGTAATGGAACAAAGACAAAATGTAATTCATAGTGAACCGAAAAAAATTTTAGTAAGCTTAAGATTTGCATATTTATTGATAGTAGCATACATGATTTGATGACTGTAAATTGGGGTGTGCCATGAATACCATTAAACTAAAAAGCGATGGTCATTCTGCAAGGCGGAGGGCTATTGATAAAATAAAACACGGAGTGTTGTTTGGAATTGTCCTTATAAGCACTCTAATGACTACCTCATGCAATAAACAAAGTAAGAGTCAAGATTTAGCTGATTCGAAAAAAAAGCCAACAACAGTGTCCAAAGACACTTTAAATAGGCCCAAAGTGAGTATCAAAGTAAACAGACGTTATGATGACAAAGGCAATGTGATAGGATTCGATTCAACATATTCTTCCTATTACTCAAATGTTCAAGGTGATACAACAAAAATGGACAGCCTATTTGATAATTTCGACAGATACTTCGACAAGAATCATTCTCTCTTTTTTGGAGACAGATTGGATAGACTATTCTTTAATGACTCGCTTCGCTATCCCGACTTTTTTCACGACGACTACTTCTTGAAACGGTACGAATTGAATGATGATTATTTTAAAGACGTGATGAAGAAAATGGATTCGATTAAGAACCGTTTTTACCTTGACCAAAGTAAAAGACAAAAAAAGACCGCTGCATCAAAGATCTGACTTTATATGCAAAGGGTCTTCTGTTAGCGGCCTGTAATATTTGGTGACTAAGATGTTTCGATTTTAAAATCTTAAAAAAATGAATCAATGAGCAACAGCGAAAAAACAAGATCTTCGATATACTTTATTGTAATGCTGAGTTTTATTGTAGGAATGCAGATGTTATTGTATCCTGACGTATCGGCGTCGAAGGAATTAAGCTACAACAAGTTTATAAAAAAAATTGAAGATGGCGAAGTTGCAAGGTTGGTTATTTTTGAGAATAAGATCATTGGAGAATTTAAAGAAGAAAAAAAGTCATCTGAGAGTCATCTAACGGATGCACCGTCCGCTCCTTGGCGCTTGCGAATTCCATCCATTGAGGCACAAGTAAAAAGACAATTTATTGTAAACCGTATTCCCTTATTGGAGGATAAGGATCTTTTGCAGAAACTCTTGAAAGCGAAGGTTGATTTTAAAGGTAATTTTGAATCGAATGGTTTTCGAAACTTCTTCTTGAATTCGTTGCTTCCGGTGTTGTTCTTTTTTGGTATTTGGTTTCTGTTAGCTAGGAAGATGGGGTCGGCTAATCCGATGCTTGAGCTTGGTAAAAATAAAGCCAAAATTGTAGCCGATAAATCAAAGAACACCATAAGATTTGCTGAAGTAGCCGGAGTGGATGAGGCTGTGGAGGAAGTAAAGGAAATAGTTGAGTTTTTAAAAAATCCGAAAAAGTATACAATTCTCGGTGGTAAACTACCTAAGGGAGTTCTGTTAGTAGGTCCACCGGGAACAGGCAAAACGTTGTTGGCTAAAGCAGTTGCAGGTGAAGCAGGCGTGCCTTTTTTTAGCTTGAGCGGCTCCGATTTTGTGGAAATGTTTGTCGGTGTCGGGGCGTCACGTGTACGTGACCTTTTTGATCAGGCGAAAAAAAATGCACCCTGCATTATTTTTATCGATGAGATAGATGCTATTGGAAAGAGTCGAGCGAAAGGTGCGGTTTTCAGTGGAGGATATGATGAGAGAGAAAATACTCTGAATCAACTTCTTGTTGAAATGGACGGATTCGATCCCGGCGTTGGTGTTATTATTATGGGCGCGACAAATCGTCCCGATGTGTTGGATTCAGCTTTGCTACGTCCTGGACGATTTGACCGGCAGGTGCTGGTCGATAAACCAGACATGAAAGGCCGCGAAGCAATTTTTAAAGTACACACGCAAAAGTTAAAGCTTAAAGAGTCGGTAGACCTCAAGCGCCTCGCTATCCAAACACCTGGTTTTGCAGGAGCAGAAATAGCAAATGTTTGCAACGAAGCCGCTATCATAGCAGTTCGAAATAATCATACAGACATAACATTATCTGACTTTGAAGCTGCCATCGAGCGTGTGATTGCTGGGCTAGAAAAGAAAAATAAGATCATCAATGAAACTGAACGGCGCATTGTTGCCTATCACGAAGCGGGCCATGCCATCATCGGATACTTTACACCTGGAGCAGACGAGATTCAAAAAGTATCTATTGTTCCAAGAGGAATAGGAGCGCTAGGGTATACGTTACAAATGCCGTTGGAGGATCGTTATTTGATGTCAAAGTCAGAATTGATGGGGAAAATGAAAGGCTTGCTGGGAGGCCGTGCCGCTGAAGAAGTTATGTTTGGCGAAGTGTCAACCGGTGCTTCAAATGATCTTGAGAGGGTGATGCAATTAGCAAGGAACATGGTGACGGTTTACGGGATGAGCAATAAGCTTCCTAATCTGTCCTTGGTTAATCGCTCTGGTCAAAATTTTCTCGGTAACGGAATGCAGCTAGAACGACGATCGGAACATATGGAGAAAGTTATTGACGAGGAAGTATCAGCTATTATTACGCAATGTTATGAGGATGCCAAAGCGTTATTATCGGAGAAAAAAGTATTGCTTCAAAAACTGGCCAATAGGTTGCTGGAAAAAGAGGTAATAAATGCTGAGGAGATAAGACAAATCCTTGGGGAGAAAATCCATGCTGGACAGGAGCATGAATTTGTTAATGGGTAAGACAGATAACGAAGAAAAACGATTTACAGTGACCACGCCGAAATTCCGTCATTGTCAGGAACCGCGGTGTAGCTCTAACAGTTAGAAATGCCCACGCAGTAATGGCAGTAATGTTCAAGAAATTTGTAGGCTCCACATGATGAGATAAATGCTCGCAATGATGTATAGGAAGCACGTCATTGTAAGTAGTCGGAAAACCTCAGGCCACAAAGCAATCTCCATACTATAGGATGCGTCAGCAAAAACCTGCGCAAGTACCTACGAAGTGGAGAATACAATAGAAAAAGTCTGCCGCTTCCGCATTTCAAAGTGAGAAGAGGGCTTCGGTCAGCATAGCTCCACCTTGGCGCTCTGACAAGCAATTCCTTGGCTACGAAGTATAAATAGAGAAGCCTGTATTTGTAAGAGACCGGTTTAGTTCATGTGTAGAGCTTATCTAGTGTAGTTTGACAGTTGGTGATGCCCACGCGGGAAGAGCAGTGCTGTTTAGAAATTTCGTAGGCTCGCCATGACGAACACAAGGGGAAGCCTGTGTTTGAAAGAGGCTGGTTTAGTTCGCGTGTAAGTCTTTACTTGTGTAGTCTCACAGCTGGGAGGCCCACGCGGGAAGAGCTGTGCTGTCTAAAAATTTTGTAGGCTCGGCATGGCGAACACAAGGGAAAGTCTGTGTTTGAAAGAGGCTGGTTTAGTTCGCG
>WUUC01222981.1_pt1 | contig 17413 bp, 15 predicted proteins | sample 6278441 | NCBI WGS metagenome assembly WUUC01 (sample SAMN13675441, study PRJNA597444) | soil metagenome | isolation source: soil | place: USA: Washington | collected 2017-10 | reverse complement strand
TCTGCGGGGTCTGCGGGGTCTGCGGGCCGGCCGTGGACGATGCGGCGGTGCGCCGGGGTCGCTGCCGCGTGGAGTCCACCCTCCGCAGAGCGGCTCCTCGGGGGCGCTTGTTGCTGCCCGGGCGGCGCGAAGGGCCTCACCGGCCGGGGCGGGTGCGGAGCGCCCCGGCCGCGTAGGCGGGGGCAGGAGGACCGCGCCGGGCGCTTGCCCGGCGTGTCCTTCCGGCCGGACGCCGGGCTCGGCGCGGAACTGGCGCGGCTCTGCGCGGCGGGCCCGGCGTGGTGCCAGAATGAGGGGGCCCCGGCCGTTTCGGCGCGTGCCGCCCGCGGCCGGGTCCGCGCGGTGGGGGGCACGGGCGCCGCCCACCCGGATGATCCTGTCCGTCGGCGGAAGGACGGCCCGGGCAGCGGGCTGGTGGGCGACGAGGAGTCGGCATGGGTGCTCTGAGCGCCAGGGACGGGATCGTCCATGAGGCCGGCGTCGTGCGGCGCGCGGGGACATCGGCACGCTCGGCTGCCTGCGCCGGAGCCCGGACAGCCCGGGCCGGTTGCCGTCTTGCCGGGCCGGCCTGCCGGCCACCGCGGCGGCGGGCTGCGCCGGGATCGGGCCCGGCGGGGGGCCGTCCGGCTCGTCGGGGAGGTTTTGCCGCCGGGTCGTGTGGCTGCTGCCGCACGGCCGCGGTACCCGTCCCGGGCCGGTGCGCGGCGGGGGCGGGAGCCCGGGCGGTGGCTTCGCGCACGCGTGCGCCCGGCGGTGCTGCGGGAGCCGGGGCATCGCTCTGTCGTGGGGACCCGGGTGCGGTCGGATATGTGACGGCCTTGTAAAGAACCGTCTGCCCGGTATATTTTTGGGTGGTGTTCGTGCCCGGGCGTCGGGGCCGGGTGGGACGGGGCAACGGGGAGGCCCGGATGGCGAGTGGGACGAAGACGCAGGTGTTGATCGTCGGGGGAGGGCCGGTGGGCATGCTGCTGGCCGCGGAGCTGGCCGGATACGGGGTGCGCACCCTGGTCATCGAGTCCGGGGCGGAGGTGTCCGGGCATCCTCGGGCGACCACGCTGCATGCCCGGACGGTGCAGTGCCTGGTGCGGCGCGGGCATCTGGAGGGGCTGGCGGCGGCGGCGGACCCGGCGGCCTTCGGCCGGGTCTTCCATTTCGCGGGGCTGCCGGGGCTGGCCATCTCGGCGCCCGCCGCGGAGCCGGAGCCGATCTTGAAGTGTGCGCAGGAGGAGCTGCAGCGCCATTTCGAGAGGCGGGCGAGGGCGGCCGGTGCGCGGGTGCTGCGCGGGCACCGGGTGACCGGGGTGCGGCAGGGGCCCGACGGGGTCCAGGTCACGGCGCAGGGGCCGTACGGGCCGGTCGGCTGTGCGGCCGGGTACCTGGTGGGGGCGGACGGCGCGCGCAGCACGGTGCGGGAGCAGGCGGGCTTCGCCTCGCGGACCTGTCCGGCCACCGTGTCCGCGATGGCGGGCGACGTCCGGCTCGCCGGGGAGGCCTGCCTGGGGCCGGGATGGCACCGCACCCCGCGCGGCTGGCTGGTCGCCAAAAACGTCCCGGGCGGCTTTGTCCGGCTGCGGACCCTCAACTGCAGCGGGGCGCAGGGCGAGCGCCGGCTGCCGCCGACCCTGGAGGAGCTGCGCCGTGAGGTCTCCTGGATCGCCGGGCGGGACATCGCGATGGAGGCGCCCCGGTGGCTGAGCCGGTTCAGCGACTTCTCCCGCCTGGCCCGGTCCTTTCGGGCCCGGCGGATCTTCCTGGCGGGAGACGCGGCCCATGTCCACTTCCCCGTGGGCGGCCAGGGGCTGAGCACCGGCCTGCTGGACGCGGTCAACCTCGGCTGGAAGCTGGCGCTTGCGGTGCGCGGCGGTGCGGGCGCAAGGCTGCTCGACAGCTACGACCAGGAGCGCCGGCCGGCCGCCCAGCGGGTGATCGACAACACGCGGGCGCAGCTCGCCCTGATGCGCCCCGGTCCCGAACTCGACCCGCTGCGCGCGCTGTTCGGCCAGCTGCTGGCGGCCGGGGGGGAGAGCAGCGCGCTGGCCGCCATGGTCAGCGCGCAGGACACGGTGCTGGCGCCGCTCACCGCGCGGTCCTCCCCCTGGGAGGGAAGGTTTCTGCGCAACGTCGGCCTGGCCACCCGCCAGGGGCCCGCCGATGTGATCGGTCTGCTGCGCGGGGGCCGGCCGCTGCTGCTGCTCTTCGGCGAGCCGGGCGGCTATCAGGAGCAGGCGCGGGGCTGGGCCGGTCTGCTGCGTACGGTGCATGCCGCGCCGACGCCCGAACTGCCGTGCCAGGCGCTGCTGGTGCGGCCCGACGGCTATATCGCCTGGGGGCCGGCCGGGGATGGGCTGGACGCGGCGCTGGCTGCGTACTTCGGCGCGTCCGGGAGCCGGCCTGGCGTGCCGGCGGGCACGCCAGGCCGGCTCGCCGGGTCCGTCAGCTGACGGCGGCCTGGGGGGCGGGCGGTGCCAGGTGCTGCACCTCGGCGTAGACCGCTGCGCCCCTGCCCTGGGTGATGTCCACCGCGGCCAGCACCGAGGGCACGACCACGCTCGGCAGCACATGCCGCAGCAGGGCGCTGACCCGCCGGGGCAGGTCCTGGTAGCCGGACAGGGTCTCGGACATCGCCTGGATGCCGGCGAAGCAGCCCACCAGGACGTCGGCGGTCTCGGCCGGTAGGACATGCGGGAGCAGCTCGCCCTGCGCCTGCGCCTTCTCCAGCAGTTCCAGGCCCACGTCGGTCCAGCGCGTGAACGGGCCGGTGCGATCCAGGCCCTGGGCCTGTTGGTCGAGCGAGAGCCTCACCCCCGCCCTGACCATGGGGTCGCTCTGCAGCCGGTAGGCGTGCAGCACCATCGTGTCCACCAACTGCTGGACCTTGCACGGGCGGTCGGCGACGGGCCCGCGCTGGTCCTGCTCGGCGAGCACCCCCTGGGCCAGGTGCTCCTTGGAGGGGAAGTGGAAGTACAAGGCCCCCTTGGTCACACCGGCCGCGTTGAGGATCTCGCTGATCGTCGAGGCCTGGTAGCCGCGCTCCTCGAAGACCTTCGCCGCCGCGGACAGGATCGTCTGCCGTGTGCGGACCGCACGGTCCTGCTTCGCCATCTCGGTCTCCTCCCATCAATGAGCCCGGACCCCTATAAGAAACCGTCCAGTTTGTATCTTATAGAAGATGTCGGTCCGCGAGAACCTCGGGCGGTACCGAGTTCAGGGAATGGGGCCGAAAAGGATCGTGACGGGAAGGGGCAGTCGATGAGCGGAGCGTGGCGAAGCGCCGGTGCCGCCGGCCGGGGGCCGGAGCGGGGGGCGCCCGTGATTCTGGTGAGCGGGGCCACCGGGACGGTGGGCCGGGAGGTCGTCCGGCGCCTGCCCGCTGCCCTGCGCGTGCGCATCATGGCCAGGGATCCCGGGAGGGTCACGGGCGCGCCTTCGGCGGAGAGGGTCGCCGCGGATCTCGGCGACGAGGAGGCGCTCAACCGGGCGCTGGAGGGGGTCAGCACGGCGTTGCTCGTCACCAGCAGCCCCGGCGCCGGCGATGACGCCCGGTTCGTCCGTGCCGCACGGTCGGCCGGAGTGCAGCGGCTGGTGAAGCTCTCCGCGGCCGCCGTGCTCGACCGGCAGGCCGGTGACCTCATCACCCGGTGGCAGCGCGCCAACGAGGAACTGCTGCGCGGATCGGGCCTTGAGTGGACCCTGCTGCGTCCGCGTTCCTTCATGTCCAACGCCCTGTCCTGGGCCGAGTCCATCCGCGGCGAACGCGTCGTGCGGGGGCTTTGCGGGACGGCGGCCAACGCCTGTGTGGACCCCCGGGACATCGCGGAAGTGGCCGTGCGTGCCCTGACCGAGGACGGGCACGCGGGGAAGGCCTACACCCTGACCGGGCCGCAGGCGCTGACCGCCGTCGAGCAGACGCAGCGGCTCGGCCGGCTGTTGGGCGTTGCGCTGCGTTTTGAGGAACTGAGTCCGCACCAGGCGCGCCGCGCGCTGGGCAGGCGCTATCCGGCGCCCATCGTCGAGGCGCTGCTGGAGAGCGCGGAGCGCCAGCGGGCCGGCGCCAAGGCGAAGCTGACGGACACCGTGCGGGCGGTGACGGGCCGCCCCGCCGGCGACTTTTGTACGTGGGCCGAGGACCATCTGGCGGCCTTCGCGGACCGCGGCGGGCGGCGGGACGGGGCCGCCGCGCCGCCCGGGCCCGGGCGGTAGCCCGGCCGTTCAGCCGGGGGGAGCGGCCACGGTCACCGTGGAGCGGAACACGGGCGTTCCGTTCTGGTGACCGGTCACGAGCACGGACTCCACCGGGTCCGTGCCGGCAGCGGGGATCCGGCACGTCTCGATCACACAGGGACTGTGGAGTTCGGTGTAGCGCTTGAACTCACTCGTGATGTCCAGCGGCATGCAGTCCCGCCCCACCGTGGCGGCCGTGGCCTGGCGGGCGGCCTCCAGCAGCATCATGCCCGGCACGTGGTCGACCGGGTGGTCGAAGAGGACGGGGTGGCGGGTGTCCATCCGCAGCTGCCAGCGGCCGGGTTCTCCGGTGGGGGACAGGACGACGTCCATGGGTGATGTGCGCCCGACGGTCTGCGGCGGCACCGGGGCCGTCAGCGCAATGACCCGCGGCTGGCCGTCCGCGGGGAGGTGGGCGGCGCGCAGCCGTCGGTAGACCACCGGGCTGACGCAGGTGAGCGAGCCGCCGCCGGTTGCCGCGAGTTGGCCGTCACGGCGCATTTCCACCGTGATGCGCAGCCCCGTCAGGGTGCCGCCACGCCGCTTCACCTGCGAGACGACGACGTCGAGTTCGAGCGCGGCCGGTGTCCGGCCGACGTCGAAGTGCCCGGGGCGGGCGCTCACGCCGAGGTCCCACACCAGGAACTGCCTCTCGAGAGGAACGCCGTACTCGGCGTGCGCCAGCAGGATCCCGGTCTGACGGATCGTTTCGGCGGCGATGAGCGGGTTGTAGCGGTCCTCCATGGTGAAGAAGCTGTGCCCGCGCGGCCACTGGGCGGACACGGTGAAGCGGTCCTCGTCGCTGCGGTCCCAGTCGGTGAGCATGACCTCGGCCACGCTGGCGCGGTGGACGAACTCCTTGGGGACCGTGGTGGTCAGGGACGGGTAGTGGAAGACACCGCTCACCGTGGGCGCCGCGGCGCCCACGGTGAGCGGTGTGCTGGGTATGGGGCGTTCGACACGGAACGTGCTCGCAGACATATCTGTTCCCCCTGAGCCGCGGTGGCGTGAAGTGCGTGGTTCCTTCCTAGGCCTGAGAAGATACATACCATCCGGTTTAGTTTCTAGCGGTACGCAGGACTCCGGCTGCACGGGATATGGAGCGGCTTCTTCCATGCGTCGCCCCTGGTGTGCGTTCCTCCCCCGGGTGCCCGCCTGAGCTGCATGTCCTTCGCCGCGACGGGGCGCGCGCCGCCCCGGTCGCCATCCCGCCGGCGCGCTTCGGGTGCCCCCGGCGGCGGCGTACGGGCTGCCGGCCCGGCCGGTTCTCGAGTGATGCCAAAGCGGCGCTTGAGCGTCCCGGCCGACCGTGTCTGCGAGGCGGGGGAAGGGAGTTGGCCGGATGGAGAGGGCGCAGGCCGCGGTCCGGGTGGAACGCGGCCAGGTCCGCGAGGACGAACTGGCCGCTCTCGCCGCGGCGTTGCTCATGGTGCGCACGCGTGCCCGCAAGGCGGCCGGGCGGCCGCCGGCGGCCGCCCCCCGCTGGTGGAGGCGGCCGGAAGGCTACCGGGCGCCCGGCAGTTGGCGATGACGGACCCCGGCCGGCCCGGCGGTTCGATCCCCACCGTAAACCGCCTAAGCGGTTTGTTATGATGGTTCTGGACCCAGGGCCGGACCGCTCGGCGCTGCCTCGGGAGGGGATCCGGCATGGCTGCGACGACTGACCGCCCTCCGGTCGGGCCGGGGCCCACAGCGGTGCGCGGACGCGTGGCGCAGCTGCGCGAGATCCGTGCGCGGGCGAGGGCGGGCCCGGGCGGGAGGGCGACGGAAACGCAGCCTGCGAAGGGCAGGCTGACGGCGCGGGAGCGGATCGGGCTGTTGCTGGACCCGGGCTCGTTCAACGAGGCCGGGCGGCTGCGCCGGCACCGGGCGGCCGGCTTCGGCCTGGAGGCCGAAGAGCCGTACCCGGACGGTGTGATCACCGGCTGGGGCACGGCGGGGGGCCGCACGGTCTTCGTGTACGCGCACGGCTTTTGGGTCTTCGGCGGCGCGCTGGGCGAGGCCCACGCCGCGAAGATCCACAAGATCATGGACATGGCCATCGCCACCGGGGCGCCGCTGGTGTTGTTCAACGACGGCGCCGGCGCCCGGATCCGGGAGGGGGTGCGTGCGCTCGCCGGGTACGGCGGCAGCGTCCGGCGCAACGCCACGGCGTCCGGGGCCATCCCGCAGATCTCGGTGATGCTCGGCCCGTGCGCGGGCGGCGCGGCCTGCGGCCCGGCGCCGACGGACGTCGTGTTCATGGTCCGCGGGACCTCGCAGATGTTCCTCACCGGACCGGACGTGGTCACGGCGGTGACCGGCGAGGAGATCACGCAGAACGGGCTCGGCGGCGCGGACGTCCACGCCGAGACCAGCGGCGTGGCGCACGTCGCCCACGACGGCGAGGAGACCTGCCTCGCCGAGGTGCGCTGCCTGCTGTCCCTGCGTGCGCAGAACAACCGCGAGGCCCCGCCGAAGGTGCTCGGCGGCGACCCCGCGGACCGGCGCAGCGGCGTCCTGCTGGACCTGGTGCCCGCCGACGGCAGCCGGCCGTACGGCATGACCCGCGTGATCGAGGAGATCGTCGACGACGGCGAGCACCTGGAGGTCCACGAGCGCTGGGCGCGCCACGTCATCTGCGCGCTGGCCCGCCTCGACGGCCAGGTGGTCGGTATCGTCGCCCATCAGCCGCAGAGCCTCGCGGGCGTGCTCGGCATCGAGGCCTCGCAGCAGGCCGCGCGCTTCGTCCGGATGTGCGACGCTTTCAGCATTCCCGTCATCACACTGCCGGACGTCCCCGGGTTCCTCCCGGGCATCGACCAGGAGCACGGCGGAATCATCCGCCATGGCGCGAAGCTGTTGTACGCCTGCCGCAACGCGACGGTGCCGCGCATCTCGCTCATCCTGCGCAAGGCGTACGGAGGCGCGTACATCGTGATGGACAGCCAGTCCATCGGTGCGGACCCGACGTACGCCCGGCCGCCGAACGAGATCGCCGTGAGGGGCGCGGAGGGCGCGGCCGGCGTCATCTTCCGCCGCCGGATCGCCGAGGCCGGGGATGCCGAGGCGGTGCGGGCCCGCATGGTCAAGGAGTACAGGTCCGAGCTCATGCACCCGTACCTACGCGGCGGAGCGCGGCCTGGTCGACGACGTCATCGATTTTGCCGGGACCCGCGGGGTACTCATCCGGTCCCTCGCGATGCTCCGCACCAAGCAGGCCGACCTGCCCTTGCGCAGGCACGGCACCCCCCGCAGTAAGCCGCTGGATCAGGCACAACCCGAGGGCCGGCCGGTCACGCCGCCGGCCGGCCCCAGTCAGGAGCACCGCCATGGTGAGGCAGGAGCGGGCCGCGCGCACGCGGCAGGCCTTGGTGCGAGCGGCCGCCGAGGTGTTCGCGCACGACGGCTTCGGCGTGGCGTCGCTCAACTCCATCAGCCAGAAGGCCGGGGTGAGCAACGGCGCGCTGCACTTCCACTTCGAGAGCAAGCAGACCCTGGCCCGCGCCGTGCAGGACGAGGCGGCCGCCGCCGTCCGCACCATCGCCGCCCCGGCCCCGGCCCGGGCCGGCGGGCCGGAGCCGCTGCAGCGGCTCATCGACGCCACGCACGCCCTGATGGGACGGCTGGACCGGGACGTCGTGGTCCGGGCCGGTTTTGAGCTGGCAGGCGGCTCGCCGAGCCGGGACGGCGCGGCGGACCTGCGCGGACAGTGGCAGGGCTGGGTCGAGGAAGTGCTCAAGGACGCAGAGCGCGAGGGCGTGCTCGCCGAGGGCGTGTCCGCGGCCGACGCCGCGGTCGCCGTGGTGGCGGCGACGGTGGGTTTCGAGCGGCTCGGTGCCAGCGACCGCAGGTGGATGTCCGCGGCCACGATCGGGCAGTTCTGGGACCTGCTGCTGCCCCGGCTGGCGTCGGCCGAGACCCTCGGCCGGCTGGTGCCCGGCGGGACGCCGGGCACCGGGCCCGGCCGGACTTAAACAGCGCATCTGGTCTGTTAAAGGACCCTGAGTCGCTCGACTCAGGGTGGAATCTCCCCGGGATCTCACCCGAAGCGAGGCGCCCTGTCGCGGTGCCCGTTCCGGAGATCTCATCATCTTGCCTGCTCAGGCTGGTCTACCCGGGCTTGAGGGCCAGTCTAGGCGGGTCAAATAAAACAGCTTAGACGGTTTGATATTGACAAACCGTCCGTACTGTTTTTTACTGGATCGTGCCGGGCACCACACAGGGAAGTAGGGGGAGACGGCGTGGACATCGACGTACTGGGCGCACTCGACGTCAGGGAGAACGGGGCCTCGATCGCCCCCACCGCACCGAAGCCTCGGCAGGTCCTCGCCCTTCTGGCGCTCCACGCCGACCAGGTGGTGCCGGTCTCCGGGCTGATCGAGGAGCTGTGGGCGGGCAAACCGCCGCGCAGCGCCCGCACCACCCTGCAGACCTATGTACTGCAGCTGCGTGAACTCATCACCGTCGCGCTGGAGAAGGACACTCCCGCCGCGGGTGAGCCGCCGCGCAGCGCCAAGGACGTGCTGGTGACCTCGCCCGGCGGCTATCTGCTGGTCACCGGCGGCGGCACCAGCGACGTGCGCGAGTTCGAGCGGCTCGCGGGCACGGGCTACCGGGCCATGGACGCCGGGGACTTCCCCGGCGCCGCCCGCAAACTGCGCGAGGCGCTGAGCCTGTGGGCCGGCGCCGCCTTCGCCGACGTACAGATGGGCACCCAGCTGCAGATGGAGGCCAAACGGCTGGACGAGAGCCGGCTGTGCGCCCTCGACCAGCGCATCGACGCCGACCTGCGGCTCGGCCGGCACCGGGAACTGCTCGCCGAACTCACCGTGCTGACCAGCCGTTACCGCAACCACGAGAACCTGCACGCCCAGTTCATGCTGGCGCTGCACCGCTCGGGCCGGCGCAGTGAGGCGCTCGACGTCTACCACCGGCTGCGCGGCACCCTCGTGCGGGACCTCGGCCTGGAGCCCTCGGCCCGGCTGCGCCGGCTGCAGCAGTCGATCCTGATGGCCGCGCCCGAGACCCCGCTGTCCCTGGACCACCCGACGCCCGCGGCGACCCAGCTGCCCCCCGCCGGATCCGGCAGGGGCCGCATGGCGCAGGTGTGAACCGGTGACGGGCTGGCCGGGGGAACCAGTGCCGGAACGATCCGAGAAGAGCCGCCACCGGCTGGTGCACGCCGGGGCGCACCTGTTCGGCCTCACGGGATACGCGAACGCCCCCCTGACCGGCAGCGCCGGCGCGGCCGGGGTGACCCAGGGGCGCTGCACGTCCACGTCGCCTCCACACAGGGCCTCGCGGCAGCGGGTGCGGCAGCGCGGCCACACCCACTGGCGGGCGTGGACCCTCCGGAAGGATCCGACGCTGCGGGCCGCGTTCCGGATCACCGGCGGGCGGGCCGGGAACGACCATGCGGCGGGCCCGGATTCCACCGGATGCGCCTCGCGGCCGGCCGGCATCTGCTGCGCCGGGCGCGTGCCGCGGGGAGGTGCGCCGGCAGGACGCGCAGGAGCGTGCCGAGGCGATGGACGACGCCGCACTGGGCGGCGGCGAGGCGCTCGCGCGGTGGCATGACGTACGACGAACTGTCCGGGCGGAGCGGCGCGTTGCGGGACCTGATGCCGCCGATTGTGGTGCCGCCGGGTGCCGGGGTCCGGAGACCGGACCTTGGCACCGGTGAAGGATCCGGCCACCGGTGGCTGCGGGACGAGGGAACCGGCCACCGGTGGCCGGCAGGAGTGAACACCTTCCTGCCCCCCTCACTCCTTCGGAGTAGGGGAGCAGGCCGGGCCCCCTCCCACGAGCCATACCGCGGGCCCGGGTTCACCGCGGACGGCGATGTGCGGCCCGACCGGTTGAGCAGACAATTTCCCACCACAGACCGGGACCGACCCTTGAGAGAGGCCCAAAGATGACCAGCGACCCGCGTACGGCAGCGCAGCCGGCGCTCCCGGTGCCCGGTGGCGGCGACCTGCTCGGCGAGCTCATCACCGTGCTGGCCGACGCCCTGGGCGTCAAGGCCGAGGCGATCGACCCCGAGCAGCCCTTCCACCTGCTCGGTCTCGACTCCATGCTGACCGTCGAGTTCGTGGCCGTCGTCAACGCCCGCTACGGCACCCGCATCAAGGCCACCGCCCTGTACGACCACCCGACCCCCGCCGCGTTCGCCCGCCATGTGGCCCCCCAGCTCGGTGTCCTCGGCCCGCAGCCCGCGCCCGGCCCCGCGCCGGCGCCGGCGGCCGGCGCGGAGCAGGTCGTCGACGTGCTGCGCACAGAGCTCGCCCGGATCCTGTGCTGCGAGCCCTGGGACATCGACGCCGACGCCGCCTTCCACCTGCTCGGCCTCGACTCCATCCTCGGCGCGGAGTTCGTGGCCGTCGTCAACCGCACCTACGGCCTCGACGAGCGGGCCGTCACGCTCTACGACCACCCGAGCCTGAACGCCATGGCGGCCTACGTCGCCTCCCGCACCGGCCTGCCCGCCGCCCGGACCCTGCCGGGGCCCGCCCTGCGGTCCCGGACCCAGGCGCCGTCCGGCCCCGCGGGCCCCACGGACCTGGAGGCACTGCTCGACGCGGTCCGCGACAACCGGCTCAGCGTCGACGAGGCAGCCGCCGTGCTGGCGGGGCGAGCGGCCTGAGACGGGAGCGCACGGCACCATGGACAACAGGGAGATCCTGACCAGGTTCAAGAACGGCACCCTGGACCGGCAGCACGCGGTGGCGCTGCTCACCGGGGCGCCGCTCGCGCCTGCGCCACCTTCGGCGGCGCCCGCGCCCGTGCCGTCCGCCGGCGGGGAAGCCGGCCGGCCGGCGATCGCCGGCGGGCCGGTGGTGGTGCCCGTGCCGTCCGGGACCGAGGCGGTGTCCTCGCCCGTGACGGCGGACGACCCGGCGCACGCCCGCGTCCCGGCCAGGCGTGCCGACGCGGACGACCGGTTCGCCGTCATCGGTATCGGGGGGCGCTATCCGCAGGCCCCCGACCTGGCGGCGTTCTGGCACAACCTGCTCGAGGGGCGGGACACCGCGGCCGCCGCGCCGCCGGGCCGGGATGCCGGACCTGCCGGGGACGGCGGTCACTTCCTGGAGCACGTGGACGAGTTCGACACGGCGTTCTTCGGCCTGACCGACGAGGAAGCCGTCCTGACGGACCCTCAGGAACGGCTGTTCCTGCACACCGCCTGGGAGACGCTCGAGGCCGCCGGCCAGGCCGGTGCCCGGCTCGACGCGCTGGTGTCGGCGAGCGGCCGGCCGCGCAGCCTCGGCGTCTACGCGGCGGCCGGCTCCCACGACTACCTGCTGCTCGCTGCCGGGCAGTGGACGCCGGGACGCGCCCTGCCCGCGGCCGGTCACGGGAGCCTGCCGGGCCGGCTGTCCGCACTGCTTGACCTCAGCGGCCCGAGCCAGTGCGTGGATGCCGGTGAGTCCTCCTTCCTCGTCGCCCTGCACCAGGCGCTTGCCGCGCTGCGGGCGGGCGAGTGCGCGGCGGCCCTCGTCGGTGCCGTGGAGCTGCGCCTGCACCCCTCGCGCCAGGGCCCCGGCGCGGGGGAGGGCGTCGGCGCGGTGCTGCTCAAACCACTGGCCGCCGCGCAGCAGGACGGCGACACCGTCCACGCCGTCATCCGCTCCACCGCGGTCGCCCACGCCGGACGAAGCGCGGGGTACGGCTGTGACGACCAGGACGGGGCCGCAGGGCCGCCTCCCGCCGAGGGCGGCACGCTGCACGAGTCCGGCCAGACCGTGCGCGCCGGCGTCGGGGATGCCGGGGCCGCCACCGGGGCCGCGGCGCTGACCCGGGCCGTGCTCCAGGTGCGCAGCGGGACGCTCGCCGCCGCCGGCGCTCAGAGCGGAGCCGGTCCCTGGGACCGGCCGCGGCGCGCCGATGGCGTCGAAGGGCCCCGCAGGGCCTCGGTCGTGGTGCGGGGCAGTGCAGGCACCCAGGCGCGGGCGGTCGTCGAGGAGCACCTGCCCGACCCCGGCACGGGCGCGGAACGGGACGCGGCGGGCGCAGCCGGCGAGGACGACGGACAGCCGCAGCTGGTGCTGGTCTCGGCGCCCACCTTGGAGCACCTGGCCGCCACCGCACGACGGCTGGCGGCCTGGCTCACCGCGCGCGGCCGCACGGCCGGTGCCCTGCCCGGCCTGGGCGCGCTGGCCCGGGAACTGCGGTGTGGCCGCGCGGCCCTGGACTGCCGGCTCGCCGTGACGGCCCAGGACAGCGCCCAACTGGCCACCGCACTCGACGAGTTCGCGGCCCAGCCGCAGGCCGCCGCGGACCGCGGGCGGCGGCCGGCACCGGTGACGGGACTCGCCCGCACCGCCGACACCCGGCCGCGGCCGGGCAGCGGACCCCTTCTCGACGACCTGCCGGAGACCCGCGACTACCTGACCGCCCTGTGGCACGGCCACCGCTTCGAGCAGCTGACCCGGCTGTGGCTGGCCGGCGTCGACGTCACGCGCGCAGCGATCCCGGCCGGCCCGGTGGTGGCGTTGCCCACGAGCGCACTGCGGCCCCGGTCGCTGTGGCTCGGCCCGGACGGCGCGGCCGGGACGGGCACGGCTTCGGAGCGGACACGATGACGCTCCCCGCACCGGATGGGGGCCGGGCCGCGCCCGCACCGGTGAAGCTGTGGATCTGCGCCAACGACGACCTCGCCCCCGCCATCGCCGGGGTGCTCGCCACGCACTGGCTCGATGAGCACGAACAGGAGACCGCAGGCAGGTTCCTGTTCGAACGCGACCGTCGCCAGTACCTGGTCGCGCACACCCTGGTGCGGCGGGCGCTCGCGCTGGAGGCCGGACTGGCCGAGGCCGAGCTCGTCATCTTCCGCTCCTCGCGGGGGCGGCCCTTTCTCCAGCCCCCCGACGGCGGACTGCCCCGGGGCGGGCCACAACTCGACTTCAACCTCTCCCACGCAGGCGGCTACAACCTGCTCGGCGTGATGCGCGGGCAGCGCATCGGCGTGGACGTCGAGCGGCTCGCCCGGGACGCGCACGCCCTCGACACCATCGTGGAGACGTTTGCCCCCCAGGAACAGGAATGGGCGGCCAGGGCCGCGCCGGGACATTCGCGCGACCGGCGCGTGCTGCGCCTGTGGACGCTGAAGGAGGCCTACTCCAAGGCGCGCGGCCTCGGACTCGGCCTGCCCTTCGACGAGTTCGCCTTCGACCTGGCCGAGGACCGCGGGGTGAAGGGATTCAGGCCGCCCGCGGACGACCGGTCCGGGCGGTGGCGGTTCGTCGAGCTGGAGCCCGTCCCCGATGTGCTGGTCGCCGTCGCCGTGCAGGCCGCCGACGGGCAGGACCCGGTGCTCCAGCTGCACCACGGATTCCCCTGGGGCAGGGCCGCACCGCGCCGGATCGCGCTGCCCGAACCCCTCGGCGGCCCCCCGCTGGCCGGGGCGACCGCCCGCTGAACAGGGACGGGGCCAGGGGGTTTCTGATGGATCTTGGTGGGAGAAGGAGCGGCGTTCGGTGCCGGCCGGACGTCCTCGCACGGGACGTACTCGGGCTTTCGGCCGGTGCGGCGAGAGGGCGTGACGGGCGACGCGGGGCGGGGGGCACCTGCCGGCCGGAGCCTGGGGCGGGGACTTTCGCAACACGCCCTCAAGCGTGCCGCAGAAGGCTGTGATCTGGGCATTTCCCTTGTATGCGTGGGGTGTTGAGGGCTGATCCGTTGTGGGCGGAGACGTTCACGGGTCTGCGGATGCGGCAGTTCGAAGGCTTGTTACGGGTGGTGGGGGAGCCGGGCGGAAACGGTCCTGGCGGCGGGCGGCCGTGGTGCCTGCCGCCGGCGGAGCGGGTGGTGCTGGTGGCGGTCTGCTACCGCACCGACCTGACCCTGCGGCAGCTCGCGCCGCTGCTCGCCGTCTCGCCGCCGACGGTGTGCCGGGTCATCCAGCGGCCGCGTCCCAGGCCTTCGCCCGGATGAAGAACTACAAGATCCTTCTGCAACACGCTTCAGCGGCGAGGGGACGGGGCGAGCGGGGCGGCGGCGTGATGGCCGGCCCTCAGGGCCTCGAAACGGCGGGTCAGTTCGCGCAGTTCGTACGACAGCTCCTCCAGCCGCCTGCCGATGCGTGCCATCTCGGCCGCCCCCAGGGCCGGGCCGTCGTACGCCGTGTCCTCCGTGTCCTTCGCGTACGCCCGGTATTCCTCGTACCCCCCGGAGCCCTGTTCCCGTACGGGGGACGGGGGCGGACCGTGGCGCAGCAGGGCCGCGCGGCGGCCGCGCAGGGACGGTCCGGGGTCCACGCCGAGTTCGGTGGCGAGCCGCCGGCGCACCCGCTCGTAGACCGCGAGGGCTTCGGAGCGGCGGTCGGCGCGGTGCAGGGCCACCATCAGCAGGTCGGAGAACCGTTCCCGCAGAGGGTGTTCCTCCGCCAGCCGTTCCAGCTCGCCGGTGATGCCGTCGGGGCGTGCCGAACGCAGCCTCGCCTCGTAGAACGCCTCCAGCGCCAGCAGCCGCTGCTCCTCCAGCCGGTCGGCCTCCGCCGCGCAGATCGGGCCGCCACGGCAGTCCGCGAGCGCCGGGCCCCGCCACAGGGACAGCGCGCGGTCCAGGAGCGCGGCCCCGCGGTCGGGGTCGCAGGCGGCTGCGGCGCGTCCCTCGGCGGACAGCCGGCGGAAGTGCTCGGCGTCGGTGCTCGCTTCGCCGAGCCGCAGCAGATATCCCGTGGGCTCGGTCACGATCGTCTCGCGGACCGCCGGGCCGTCCGGCGGCCCGAGCAGCCTGCGCAGCCGGGCGACGTGCGCCTGCACGGCGTTGGCCGCGCTGCGCGGCGGGCGGGCGCCCCACAGTTCGTCGGTGAGCCGTTCGACGGAGACGGTGTGTCCGGCCTCGACGGCCAGTGTGGCCAGCAGGGCCCGCTGCTTGGCGCCGGGTGGTACGACACGCGACCCGGTGCGCGGGTGGTGCACCTCCACCGGGCCCAGGAGCCGCAGCTCGCTGCCCGCCCCGATCACCGGGCACCCGCGACCGCGGCCCGGGCCCGCAGCGCGGTGTGCACGTCGGCGGTGACCTGGGCGGCCAGGGCGGCGAGGTCGTCCTGGAAGTAGAAGTGGCCGCCGGAAAAGACCCGCAGACCGAGGAAGTGCTCGGTGCGGTCGGCCCACGGGGCGATCCGCGCGGGGGGCGCCGCCCGGTCGCGGGCGCCCGCGAAGGCGGAGAGCGCGACCGGCAGCGGGGCGCCGGCCGGTGCCGTGCGCAAGCCGCGCAGCACGGCGAGGTCGGCGCGGATCGCCGGCGCGAAGACCGTCCACAGATACGGGTCCGCGAGCACCGGTGCGGGGGTGCCGCCGAGCGCGGCCAGCCGGTGGCGCAATGCGTCGTCGGACAGCGCGCTGTCGAGCAGTGGGGCCGTCTCGTCGCCCGGCTGCGGGACGCTGAAGGCGGAGATTCCCAGCCACACCGGCAAAGTCAGTCCTTCCGCCAGAAGCCGGCGGGTCAGCTCGTACGCCACGAGGGATCCCATGCTGTGGCCGAAGAACGCGAACGGGGTGCGGTCGTCGGTGATTTCCGGGGTGAGCAGGTCGAGGAAATGGGCGACAAGGGCCTCGCCGTCGGTGAGCGGCGGCGTGTCCAGCAGCGGCCCGTGGCCCGGTGCGTCCAGCGCCCGCACGCGCCAGTCGGGCGGAAAGTGGTCCGGCCAGTCCTGGAACATCAGACTCCAGCCTCCCGCGTGCGGGAACACGAAGAGCCGCAGCCCACCGCCGGTGCCGGGCTCCTGCGGGCCGCCCGGTCCAGGGCCGGTGCATTCCATCGCGCCTCCGTCCGAACAGCGGTATCCCGAATGTGTGTCGGAATGCACCGAACGATATCCGCGCGATCACCGAAGGAGTGGAACCAGGAGTTCACTCCGAGTATTTGTACAGGCGTTCTTTAGTGGCTCAACGCCCCTTGGCAATACCGCACTTGGAGGTCGGCTAGAGGGCCGCTACAGAACTTCGCTTGCTGGAAACGGGCCCGGCTAGCGTCACTCGCGGCACAGATTTCTGGCCAACGAAAGGAACTGGACAGAGAGCTCGACCACTACGGAGGACACCGTGAGGATTCAGGTTCTGGGTCCGTTGAGTGCCGAGGTCAACGGGGGATCAATCGTTCCTACAGCGGCCAAGCCGCGGCAGATCCTGTCGCTGATGGCGCTCTATCCGGGGCGGGTCATGCCCGTTCCGATGCTCATGGAGGAGATCTGGGGGACCGACCCGCCGCAGAGCGCGCTGACCACCCTGCAGACGTACATCCTCCAGCTGCGCAGGAGGCTGGGTACCGCGATGGGCCCGAGCTCTCCCGCCAGCGCCAAGGAAGTGCTGGCCACCCGGCACGGGGGGTATCTGCTGCAGATCCCCGAGAGCTGCGTCGACGTGCACGAGTACGAGCGCCTGGCGCGGGAGGGGCAGGTCGCCTTCGAGGCGGGGGACAACGAGGTGTCGGCGCAGCGGCTGCGGGCGGCCCTCGACCTGTGGACGGGGGCGGCCCTGGTCGACGTGCGCGTCGGGCCGATCCTGGAGATCGAGGTCAGGCGGCTGGAGGAGAGCCGTCTGGGCACCGTGGAGCGGCGCATCGACGCCGACCTCCGACTCGGCCGGCACGCCGAACTCATCGCCGAGCTCACCGACCTGACGGCCCGTCACCCCCAGCACGAGGGTCTGCACGCGCAGGTCATGGTGGCGCTGTACCGGTCGGGGCGGCAGGCCGGGGCGCTCGAGGCCTACCGCAAGCTGCGGATGCGGCTGATCGACGAGCTCGGGGTGGAGCCCTCGCCGCAGTTGCAGCGGCTGCACCAGGCCATGCTCGCCGTCGACCCGCAGCTGGACGTGCTGGCGGGACCGCGGTGCACCTCGACGTTCGACCTCTTCGCCGCCTGACGCCCACCCTCGCGGCGCCCCACCGTCGCGAGTACGTGGGCGGTGACGGTTTCGCGCCACGCGGGCCGCGTGCCGCGGCGCGCGCGGCGGACCGACTGCCTTGCGGCCCGCCGTCCACGACGCTCCTTGCCCCCGTCCCCGTTCCAGAGGAGCCTGACGGGTCCTCAAGCGCTTCTCCAGGCCGGTCGGTGAGCCTCGGGGCAAGGAACGCCTCACCCCGAGGCGACACGGGGTCCGCCGAAGGAGGCCGCGCATGCCCGACGACCGGCCCGTGACGCTCTACTGCTTCGCGCACGCCGGTGCCGGCGTCGACTGCTTCCGCCGCTGGCCCGCCGCGGCCG
>WUUC01001875.1_pt1 | contig 17419 bp, 18 predicted proteins | sample 6278441 | NCBI WGS metagenome assembly WUUC01 (sample SAMN13675441, study PRJNA597444) | soil metagenome | isolation source: soil | place: USA: Washington | collected 2017-10 | reverse complement strand
TGCATTGTGCCAACCAACAGGCCATGCGATGCAAATCACCGGTAAAGCTTTGAAAAGTTTGAACTGGCTCGTGATCACATTCTGCTGGCACAGCCACTACATGAAACTAAGAACCAACATCAATCCCGGCAGCATGGGGATGAATGATGGGCATACCTGCTTTTTGCTTTGTATGATGCATAATATTCCTCCTCCTCAATAGACACTGAGCGTCAAAGGAAAGGACTACGGAAGTATCGCCTTCCTGAACGGGATCTCCTATACATTAAGTACAGAGTCGCCAATGTGGGGTCCGCTACAATCCCTGAGCCACATTTTTTTACGGGGTTATACCACCAAAAAGCTAACGGCTACTTCCTTCGACACATTAAGCATATCCTCTGCGTCAGGGAGTTTCTGCCATTCAGGGCAAAGTGTTGCTTTTAGGCGGTTTTTTAAAATATCTCGCTCCATTTTGAGACAGAGACTTTCCTTACTCAACCTGACTAATTCTTGTTGCTGAGCCTCTAACTCATGGTGTTTAGCTGGAAAATTCCCTGATAACTCTTTGAGCCATCGGCTGCTATTTTTGCCATTTATCCCTAAGGCTCTGTCAGCCTTGGCCTGGGTATTGCCTTCTTCTGTAACCAATTTTAATGCTTCCATTTTGAACTCTATTGGAAATTTCTGAGTCGTTTTGGTTTTCATGAGACACCCTTTTTAAGTGATTTAGAGCTTACTCTATTTCTCTTAACTTAAGTGTCTACTCCTATTAGATCAGAATACCCAGTCGCCCTAATAAACAAAAAGTTTAAATTTTTGCAATATTTTATTGCTAATTTCATCTATTTTGTTATTATTCTGGTCAATATAGTTTCTTATATGACTGTTACAGTTATAACATTGAAACATAAAGGTAAGGTTATCGCGCGCTATTGAATCAGGGCCAGGCAGCGGCCGCCAGATCTCAGCAAGCGCTGAAAGATGAAGCGTACACCGGTTGCTCTTCAGTGGTTTCAGCACAAAAAACAGACATAACGGAGCTATCTCATCCTCATTGATACACCACTTCGGAACCTTTATGAACACTAATGCAGAATACCTTGAGCTACTTACCAAAAAATTCCTTACCCCTGTAACACCCTGGTTAAGTAAAATCGCTATTACCGATCCATTAACTCTTCCTTATGATGAGCTACGACATGGAAACAGTATTAATGAATTTAGCAAGCATCCTGAATTTCCAGCATTTAGTGAAAAATACTATGCACTGCTCAAGCAATTATTAAACACTGCCGTAGTGCTCCAACTGCCTAGTGATAACTTGAAAAGCCTCATAAGCAATGTAAATACTTTTGTCGAACACCTTTTTAATCCCGGTTACTGTGATGTGTATCCAGCGCTGTTATGGAACAGTGTCCGGGAGCATTTAGAGGCCGTGGTTGTATTGCTAAGGAGTGAGCAAATTTCAGCGGATCGGCGCTTGGAAGTGCTTAAAACCCTTGGTCCGGATATGACAGAATGCCCTGGTGGTGTGCTTACTAAGCTCCAGAATGTTATCGGCACTTTACTGAGCCATGATACCTCCATCCTAGTAGCAAAGGAGAGACTGACAGAACAATTGGTGATCCACTTTATTCAGGAGCGTCAGCTTTGCCATATTCCTGAGATGGAAGTCCACTATGTAAACGCTTTTATTAATAATCTTTCCGATAAACTGGGGCTGGTTCTACGATCACATGAGAGAGCTGTAAAGACAGATCATCATACTATTCAACAAAATGCAAAAACGTGCATGGACTATGTTACCCAGCGACTCCCGGGCGCTTTGGTAGATTATTTAGCGGATAAATTAGAGTCAGAAGCCCGCAAGCTGTTTCAAGCCGGGAAGTTTATAGCCGACAACTACCAAGATTTTTTATCGTCCAGCCTCGGGAAATTTTTTGACCAGAGCGAGGTAATGAGCGCCCTGTTGGTGGAAGGTGATGCGATTGGGGAGTTTGCTCTACCCAGTGACAAGCACCTGCTAAAATTAGAAATAGCACGCCACTTGATGCGGCAACAGTGGTTGCAGCCACATGCTGACACACCACTGGTCGAGGTGCATCAGGGTACGCTATATGCTCTGGCGGACCGTTGGTTTTGGTGGCAAAAGCAAGAGGGTTCATCTAACCAGCAACCCCGACCTGCTACTGAGGCGGAGGTATTAGCGCTTTTCAACACCGTTACTCAAACCTCGCTCAACCCGCTATTGTGCAACACTGCGGTTAATTACATCATCAATGGCAATGATGATCAAGCACGATTAGACCTTGGGAAGAGGTACCTGGAAGGCCACGGTGTAGCTAAAAATGCCGTAGCAGCAGCCAAACTGTTTAAATTAGTCAAACGAGATAGCCCAGCGTTTGGCGATGCTCAAGAAAAACTTGGTGTGATTTACCAGCATGGGCTGGGGGTGCCACAGGATTACCAAAAAGCAGGCCAATACTACCAAATAGCAACCAAGGAGCGCGATAACCTAAGAATGCTAACCGCTGGGGAGATGTACTGCAAGGGTTTAGGAGTAGCTATTAATCATGTAACAGCGGCTAACCTTTTTAAAGCAGTCAAAAAAGATAGTCAGGCGTTTGGTAAAGCCCAATACAACCTTGGGGTTCTTTACCAAAATGGGCTAGGTGTGACACAGGATTACTTAACCGCAACCAAATACTATCAGCTAGCTGCAGATAGTGGCTATGATCCGGCACGATTAGCGCTTGGGTCGATGTATCTGGAGGGCATTGGAGTAGCTAAAGATGAAGCAGCAGCCGCCCAGCTTTTTAGATTAGTCGAAACCAGGAGTCAGGAGTTTACTCAGGCACAATACAACCTTGGTGCTATGTACCAGAAGGGTCGAGGTGTGCCACGTAATTACCCAAAAGCAGCCAAACATTATCAGGTAGCCGCCGATCGTGGCTATAACCCGGCACGATTAGCGCTTGAGTCGATGAACCGGGAGGATAGTATGGTATCTAGTGAAGCAGCAACGTCCAAGGTCTTTGGGGTGGTCGAAAAATTGAATCATGGTATAGCCGCCTGTAGTCTGCTGGGAGATCAATCCCAAGGGCTAACTAGCCCAGAAAATCACTGCGGTGGTAACAATTGTGATATTTATCCAACCAGTAGCACCGGCTCTTTCCCGCGGCAGCGCAGCAGGTGATACCAATGGTGTTCGTCAGTGACTCTGCTATCACTGTTGCCAAGGCTGCTAAACAAGGCACCAGCTAAGGATGGTAAATTCAAGGAGGAGCACCCAGGGATCTGGTCAGTTTTGCGCGCTGTTTAATATCTACTGTACCCATTCCAGCCCCAGCGTGAGCTGTGGTGGAGTGGGTATCTGCTCTTAGTGAAAATTCGAAACTTTTTCTGTTCTTATTTAACTCACTTTTTCCAAATAACCAGTCACAGGATCAAAAGCCAGACACTCTAGGCGATCAAAATAGGGACAATTGAGGTGATCGTTGACTCTTAGAACAGTGCTCGATGCGTTAACCTCTATGGAGATCTATACTGGACACTGGACCATACTCTGTTTAAATTCAGCTATGCCTACCGAACTACTGATTAATGTCCTACCCACTGAGATCCGCATAGCCTACTCTCTGGATGGGAAATTGCTCGATCTGCTGATTGTTCGGCTCCAGCAGCCCAGCCTGGTTGGAGCCATTTATCGCGGCAGGATCTGTCGACTATTGCCTGCATTACAGGCAGCTTTTGTAGAGATTGGGACTGTCCAAACTGCTTTTTTACCGGTGCGTAACGTTCAGGATAAGCCCCCCTTACAGCGCGCTCAGCACGGTATGCCGCCCATTTCAGCAATCAATCACTGCCTGTACGAGGGACAATCACTGTGGGTCCAGGTGATGAAGGATCCCTTGGGCACTAAAGGACCTCAGCTCACCACACGGATCACGCTCACCGGTCGCTATCTTGTGCTGCTCCCCCAACAGAAGCGTATCCAGGTTTCACGCCGCATCAATAGCCTCCCTGAGCGTGAACGACTTATCAGTATTGTCACGACCTATTCTAAGGGAGCGCTGGGATGGATGATCCGCAGCGCAGCCACTGGGGCGGATGCTGCTGCCATGGCTCATGAAATCGGGCTGCTGCAACAGCAGTGGCAGATGGTGTTACAAGCCGATCACGCAGCACAAGGGATCAAGAAGCTTTATGATGAGCCCTCCTGGATACAGCGCATCATGTACGACTACGCCACTGCCGATCTGTTGCAGATCGTGGTGGATTGCCAGACCATTGCAGCACAGTTAATGTCGTTTAGTCGACAGTGGATGCCAGAGATTTGCCCTAAAATTAAGGGATATCAAGGACCTAAGCCGCTGTTTCAACACTTTGGGCTTGAACCAGCGATTCAGGAAGCTTTAGGGCATTCGGTAGCCTTGCCTAGTGGGGGCTATTTGCTGATAGAACAGACCAGTGCTCTGACAACGATCGATGTGAATAGCGGCAGCTTTGTCGGTGCGCGTGATCACGCCATGCTGATACTACAGACCAACCTTGAGGCCGCTCAAGCGATTGCTCAGCAACTCCGCTTGCGTAATCTCGGGGGGATTATCGTGATCGATTTTATCGATATGTTGCAACCCACCCATCAGCAGCAGGTCCTAGCAGCATTGCAGCAAGCTTTAGCCCGTGATCGGGTTCAAACAACCCTTGGGAGCTTCTCACCATTAGGGCTGGTCGAGATGACACGTCAGCGTGTGCGGGATAGCTTAACCGGACATCTCGGTCAGATCTGTCCACGTTGCCGAGGTTCTGAGATTTTCAAGGATGCTCCCTGGCTACCATCTGATACCATTTAGCGTTATGATGGCCGACATGGGATCTTTCTGATACGGTCTGCTGTGCAGTCACCCCATTCCACTATCCGCAACCCCTTACTATAGGTCGACTATCATGAGTGTAAGCGCTGTCAGTGAACAGCTTCTGATCCCTTACGGATTAAATCAACAACAGCTATTCACTGGCTTGACCCTATTGGCAGAGCGAAACATTGATTATGCCGATCTCTACTGCCAAGCCACTTGGCATGAACAGTGGGTCATGGAAGAGCGCATCATTAAGCGGGCAACCTATAATATCGATCAAGGGATAGGGGTACGGGCAATCTGTGGTGAAACCACCGGCTTTGCTTACGCCGATCAGCTCAGTGTCTCCACACTACAACAAAGTGTACTGACTGCACGCTGCATTGTACGCGAAGCAGGACAAGGTGCCATTCGCTCTCTGGTCACTCATCAACCTCAAACTTACTACTCCGCCGTGAATCCCTTGCAAGCGCTGAGTCGTGAAGAGAAAATTGAGTTGCTCCATCGGGTTGATCGGGCGGCCCGTGAAGCTGATCCACGCGTTTGTGAAGTCACCGCCACCCTCGATGGCCTCTACGAACTCGTACTCGTGGCCGCTACTGATGGTACTTTGGCCGCTGATAGGCGGCCGCTAGTCCGTCTCTCCATCACGCTGTTAGTAGAGCAGGATGGCTGCCGTGAACGGGGTAGTGCCGGGGGCGGTGCGCGTTGTGGCTATGACTACTTTTTACAGCCAGTAAATGGGATCAATCGTGCCGAAAGTTACGCGCAAGAGGCAGTTCGCCTAGCCCTTGTGAATCTACAGGCGATCCCTGCCCCTGCAGGGACATTACCTGTGGTGCTTGGACCAGGGTGGCCAGGTGTATTGCTACATGAAGCGGTCGGTCATGGGTTAGAGGGGGATTTCAACCGTAAAGGATCCTCGGTATTTGCTGGTCGACTCGGCGAATTAGTAGCATCGCCTTTATGCACCGTGATTGATGATGGGACCCTACCAGAGCGCCGCGGCTCATTAACCATTGACGACGAAGGCACGCCGAGCTCCCGCAACGTGCTTATCGAAAATGGCCATCTCAAAGGCTACTTGCAGGATAAACTCAATGCTCGACTCATGGGAGTGCCTGCTACGGGTAATGGTCGTCGTGAATCCTATGCACATCTACCCATGCCGCGTATGACCAATACCTATCTGCAGCCTGGTCAGCAGAGCCCTGAAGCGATCATCGACAGTGTAGCGTATGGCCTCTATGCGCCTCACTTTTCTGGCGGACAGGTCGATATTACCTCAGGCAATTTTGTATTCAGCACTTCCGAAGCTTATCTGATTGAGCAGGGGCGTTTGACCAAACCAGTTAAAGGCGCGACCTTGATAGGCTCTGGAATAGAGACTATGCAGAAAATCTCTATGGTGGGGAATGATTTAGCGCTCGATTCGGGTGTTGGGATCTGTGGTAAAGCGGGCCAAATGGTCCCGGTTGGAGTTGGGCAGCCGACTTTAAAAATAGAAGCAATGACCGTCGGCGGAGTTACCTAAAGTTTTGGCAATGCTAAGTCCTGCTAATCCAGCTGATCTAGAGCCTCCGGTAGCTGCTCTAGATCGCTCTCTTTCTCTTGCTCACCGCTACTTTCTTTAATAATAAAGTCATTTGATTGAAAGTAAATTTCACGAACGTTCAAGTAACTGTCTGAAGACTGATTCAGCAGGGCTTCTTGCGACAGCAGCTGAGCGCGCTTTTCGATACCTTCCAATACCCCTTTGCCGATTCGTCCCCATAAGGTGAGAGCAGAGAGTGGAAAATAGTAGAGCTGCTCGGTAGTCTGCCCTAATAGCTGTCGAGGCGTTGTCGATCCATAGGCTGGTACTACTAGGTAGGGCCCATGGCTAACCTGGTAATATCCGAGCACATGACCTAATGTGTAACGTGGGGTTTTTGGCAGCCCACTATAGCTAGCAATATCAATCAGGCCACCCAAACCACCAATAGTGTTGATTGCAAAGCGGGCAAGGTGCCTTAACGACTGTGTTAATTGGGCCTGTAGTAAATAGTTCAGTGCGATGGGCACTTCATCTAAATTACCGAGCACATTGCCAATTCCCTGCCGGAGGGGGTGTGGCAGGCAGTGATGCCAGATGACCGCCATGGGGCGGAGTAATAGGGGATCTAAGAGACGATAGTTTAGTTCCCACATCAGCCGATTAAACGGTTCTAGGGGATCTGAGCGCTGCCCGACAGCAGGCTCCTCTGTTTGGTGAGGCGGTGTTCTTTTCTCTGTGGCAGCCAGGGGCCGATTGGCACAGCTGGTAATCACTATCGGAGCAACCAATATCAGCAGTCGTAAATAGTGGTTTAGCTTGGTAAGTTGAAAAAACATGTATGATGGGTGACCGTCGTGATGCGGCTCATTCTGATAGGAACTCATCTCTAGCTTTAGTAAAAACTACAGAGGCTGGGTAGTCATTGACTCATTCCAAAAGTGTACCATAGGTGAGATCCTAAAAAAGTTACTCCGTTGGTGACCTTCACCCTAAATAGGGCATGGGAAGTCGGCAGTAGTGTTTGAGTTAAAACCATCAGGAGATTCTGATCCTATGCTAAACCTTTGGGGGGTTATTTTTTTAAGCACTGACACAACTAATATTAGTAACATCCTGTATATCGGTTCATTATACCACTTTAAAACAAGATGTTATAGCTTAAAACAAAATGCTGTAACATTTCAGCCTGAAGATCTTATTCTGCTTGGTCAAAATAGCGGATGATTGAAGACTTTAGCTCAGAGCCTATCCTGAAAAACAGAGCCCCAACCATGACGCTGCTCTTTACTGATGGCGTTTCGTTTCGTGATCTGACATAATGGTCAGTTTTAGACAATAAATGCTGGCAACACTCAGTCAGTGTTCTATTGTCCTGTTGAGAAGGAGTTAGCATGCCGGTGATTACGCTTGCCGATGGCAGTCAGCACCACTACCCCAATCCTATCTCTCCGGTAGAGGTCGCTGAAGCTATCAGTCCCAGTTTAGCCAAGCGTTGCCTAGCAGGCCTGGTTAATGATCAAGGGGTAGATGCTGGTGATCTGATTGAACGGGATGCTACCCTGATTATTATCACGCCAGAGATGCCAGAGGGGTTGGAGATTATTCGTCACTCTTGTGCTCATCTGCTAGGCCATGCGATTAAGCAGCTCTGGCCAGAGACACGGATGGCTATTGGACCCGTTATCAAGGATGGCTTTTATTACGACGTTGATCTCGATATGCTACTCGATGAGCAGGCCTTGGAGCAGCTTGAGATTCGGATGCGGCAGCTTGTTCAAACGAACTATGCGGTCGTTAAGGAGCGAGTCAGTTGGCAGGCTGCCAGGGATGCCTTCGTGCAGCGTGGAGAGCCCTATAAAACCGCCATTTTAGATGAGAATATTAGCCACACGGACCGGCCGGCGCTCTACCATCATCAAGAGTATGTGGATATGTGTCGCGGACCCCATGTCCCCAACATGCGCTTCTGCCGCCATTTTAAATTGCTCAAAGTGTCTGGCGCGTATTGGCGTGGCGACAGTAACAACAAGATGCTGCAGCGGATTTATGGGACTGCGTGGGCCGATCAAGCGGCCCTTGAACACCATCTGCAACGTTTGGCAGAGGCTAGCAAACGTGATCACCGCAAAATCGGACAGCAGCTGAACCTTTATCATATGCAGGAAGCAGCCCCAGGAATGGTGTTTTGGCATCCAGATGGTTGGACCCTGTTTCGCCAATTGGAAACCTTTGTTCGCACGCAACTGGCGGCGCATCACTATCAGGAGGTCAAAGGGCCTATGATGCTGGATCGCCAGTTGTGGCAACAATCTGGCCACTGGGAAAAGTTTTCCGAGCAGATGTTTACGACGTCATCGGAAAATCGTGACTATGCCGTTAAGCCGATGAACTGTCCTGGGCATGTGCAGATTTTTAATCAGGGATTGAAATCCTATCGGGATCTACCGCTGCGCTTAGCCGAGTTTGGCTGCTGCCATCGTAATGAACCCTCTGGTGCACTGCATGGTTTGATGCGAGTGCGGGCCTTTACCCAAGATGATGCGCATATCTTCTGTACTGAAGCTGACATTCAAGCAGAAGTGAGTGGTTGTATTAAAATGGTGTATGATACCTATGCAACCTTTGGTTTCAAGCGCGTCGAAGTACAGCTCTCAACTCGACCCTACCAGCGTATTGGCTCTGATGCCGTTTGGGATTGTGCTGAACAAGCCTTAGTTCAAGCGTTGCACGGCCATCACCTGACCTTCCAGCTTCAACCGGGTGAAGGCGCATTTTATGGTCCGAAAATTGAATTTACCCTCTATGATTCGCTCGATCGGGGTTGGCAATGCGGGACAATCCAACTTGATTTCTCGCTGCCAGAACGTTTAGGGGCGACTTATGTCGGTGAAGACAATGAACGACATGTGCCAGTGATGATCCATCGGGCTATCTTAGGATCACTCGAGCGGTTTATTGGTATTTTGATTGAGGAATATGCTGGGCATTTTCCAACCTGGTTAGCGCCAGTCCAAGTCGTCATGATGAACATCACAGATAATCAGGTAGATTATGTTCGTCAAGTTCAGCAACAATTACAAAATGCAACTATTCGCGTAACATCGGACTTGAGAAACCAAAAAATTGGCTTTAAAATCCGCGAGCACACCTTACGTCGAGTTCCCTACCTGTTGATATGTGGCGAGCAGGAGAGGCAGCAGCAGCGTGTTGCTGTACGAACACGTTGTGGAAAGAATCTAGGGCAACTTGAGGTGGGGCACTTTATAGAGCTGCTACAGCAAGAGATTAGTAGCTATCGTTTGCAACTGTTGGAGGAATAGAGCATTAAAGGCGGAAAACGAATCCAGGCAACGCGCCCTAATCGCATTAATGAAGAGATCCGTGTGAGCCATGTTCGCTTAATCGATTTGGATGGTGAACAGGTTGGCGTGGTCAGTATCAACGAAGCGTTAACAAAGGCCGCAGAAGCGGGTGTGGATCTCGTTGAAATCAGTCCGAACGCTGAACCACCCGTTTGCCGTATCATGGATTACGGTAAATTCCTTTATGAAAAGAGTAAGTCTGCAAAGGAACAAAAGAAGAAGCAAAAAATTATCCAGGTCAAAGAGATTAAATTTCGACCGGGTACTGATGAAGGCGATTATCAGGTCAAACTACGCAACCTGATACGCTTTCTAGAAGAGGGAGATAAAACTAAAATCACGCTGCGGTTTCGTGGTCGTGAAATGGCGCATCAGCAGATCGGCCTTGGTATGTTGAATCGCATTAAAGAAGATCTCACCTCATTGGCCGTCGTTGAATCGTTTCCGTCCCGGATTGAGGGTCGGCAAATGATCATGGTACTGGCCCCTAAGAAAAAATAGCCAATGGAACATGAGATCTATGGGAAAATCGGTTTTATCGACTTCCTCCGATCAAAGTAGTTGTTCTGTTGTTACTAACAATGCGGAGTTTTATTCATTATGGCCAAACAAAAAACCTTAAAGAGTGCTGCCAAGCGTTTTAAAAAAACGGCTTCTGGAAAATTCAAGCACAAACAGTCTCATCTGCGTCACATTTTGACCAAAAAATCGGCGAAGCGTAAACGCCATTTGCGTTCAAAATCCATGGTCTCTCCCGCTGATCACGCTCAAATCGTTGCGTGCTTACCTTATGCATAATCACGCTTCATCTAATTTGAGAAGGAGAGCACAATGGCTCGTGTAAAACGGGGCGTGGTGGCCCGTGCCCGCCACAAAAAAGTACTGAAGCTAGCGAAGGGATATTACGGCGCCCGTTCACGAGTTTATCGGGTTGCTGTGCAGGCAGTAACTAAAGCGGCCCAGTATGCCTATCGCGATCGCCGGCAGCGTAAACGCCAATTTCGCCAATTGTGGATCACCCGCATCAATGCTGCTGCCCAGCAGAATGGCTTATCTTATAGCCGGTTGATGAATGGTCTCAAGCGGGCTGCTATAGAAATTGATCGTAAAATTCTAGCGGATCTAGCCGTCTTCGATAAACCGGCATTTGCAGGTTTAGTTGAAAAAGCTAAATTGGCGCTCGCTTAATTGGATAAGCGTTTAGCACTCTTCCATGCTGTTGGAGGAGTGGTTTAGTGGGGCCACGCTAGGTGTTTTCACTATAGCCGCGGTTGGCTTCAGTCGTGTGGTTAAATCGCTGGGACTGCGATAGCCGCAATGCCACCTTAAAAACCTCTCACTCTGAGAGGTTTTTTACTGATCGGGGAAAGCATGCAACATCTCACACACTGGGTGTTTGAAGCGCAAATGGCGATTGATGGTGCGAAAGATATCACTGCACTTGAACAAATCAGAGTGCACTTTTTAGGGAAAAAGGGGCTGGTTACGCAGCAGCTGGCTACTCTAGGGGGGTTAGCACCTGAGGAGCGTCCAAGGGCAGGCCAACAGATTAATCAAGCAAAACTTGCGATTCAAAGTGCACTTGGACAGCGGAAGCTGGCTCTGATTGCCGCAGCTGAGCAGGCGAAACTTGCCATGGAAAAGCTCGATATCACACTACCTGGCCGACGACTGGATCAGGGGGGCTTACATCCGATAACCCGCACTATTGAACGGATTGAATGCTTTTTTAATGATCTGGGATTTACCTCAGTAACTGGCCCAGAGATAGAAGATGCGGAACACAATTTCGATGCCTTGAATATTCCAGAATACCATCCTACCCGTGCAGATCATGACACATTTTGGTTTGATGCTCAGCGTCTGCTACGCACCCAAACCTCGAATGTCCAGATCCGCACTATGAAACAGCAGGCTCCTCCTCTCCGCATTATTGCCCCAGGAAGAGTCTATCGTAATGACTATGACCAAACCCACACCCCAATGTTCCATCAAGTGGAGGTGTTGATGGTGGATACTCATGTGACTTTTGCTGCCCTCAAAGGGATCTTACACGACTTTCTGATCCATTTTTTTGAAGAACCCTTATCCGTGCGGTTTCGCCCCTCCTATTTTCCCTTTACCGAGCCCTCGGTGGAAATCGATATTAGGCGACCGGATCAGCGATGGCTGGAGGTGTTAGGTGCCGGCATGGTGCATCCCAAGGTCCTAAGTACCGTGGGTATCGATCCAGAGATCTATTCCGGATTTGCTTTTGGAATGGGTGTGGAACGGTTAGCGATGTTGCGCTATGGTGTGGCCGATGTGCGCACTTTTTTTGAAAATGATGTTCGCTTCTTACAACAGTTCAAATAAGTGAGAACGATTGCGTATGAAATTAAGTGAAGTGTGGTTGCGGGAATGGGTTGATCCTCCGATCAGCTCGGAAGAGCTGGCTGAGCAGTTTACCTTGTCAGGCTTGGAAGTGGAGCAGCTCACCAGAGTTGCTGGAGACTGCCTATTTGATATCAGCGTAACCCCGAATCGGGCCGACTGCTTAAGCATTGCTGGCCTGGCACGTGAAGTAGCGCTATTAAACCAACTGCCGTTGAGTGCACCGACAACAGTACCTGCTCTAGTGACTATTGAAGAGGCAGTCTCTATTACGGTCGATAATCCGGCTGCTTGTCCTCATTATTTCGGGCGGGTACTAAAAAACATTGATGCTCAGGTTGAAACACCCTTGTGGATGCAGCAAAAGTTGCAGCATTGCGGCATTCGCCCGACCCACTCTATTGTGGTGGATATCACCAACTATGTGCAAATCGAACTGGGGCAACCTCTGCATGCGTTTGATTTAGCATCGATTGAAGGTGCAGTGACCGTTCGGTTAGCCTACGCTGGTGAAGAAGTCACTGGGCTTGATGAACGTCATGTGCTGTTGGAGGATGACACCTTAGTGGTGGCTGATCAAAATCAAATACTGGCCATAGCTGGGATTATGGGTGGACAGTCGTCTGCGGTTCGACCCTCTACTCACCAAGTGCTGTTAGAGAGTGCTCACTTCGATCATCGTGCTATTAGCGGACGGGCTCGACGCTATGGGATAAGCAGTGAGGCTGCCCATCGCTTCGAACGTGGCGTTGATCCGCTACTTCCAGAACAGGCATTGGAACGTGCCACAATATTATTATTAACATATTGTGGTGGTGATGCCGGACCGCTGATCTCTGTTGCTACCCCAGCAGCTTTTCCCCAACCCCTCACCATTCATCTGAACCACCATACTCTGGAGCGGCTGATTGGGCATCACTTTGATTCCACCTGGGTTGCTGATCAACTGACAGCAATGGGCTGTCAACTTCAGAGCGTTGAAGCAGGTTGGCAGGTGGTTCCGCCCACTTGGCGGTTTGATTTGGCCTTAGCTGTGGATTTGATTGAAGAGATAGCGCGGATTTATGGCTATCATCGGATCCCAGCCTGTATACCTCAGGCCCCATTGAATTTTCAAACCCACTCTGAGAAGAAGTTACCACTCAACCGTCTGAGAACACTATTGGTTGACCGCGGTTATCAAGAGGCGATCACGTATAGTTTTGTCGATCCAGAGCAGCAGCAGCGGCTACATCCGCAGCAACCTGCTTTAATCTTGCCGCATCCTATTTCTGTGAAACTCTCAGCCATGCGGTTATCATTATGGAGCGGTTTATTAGGTGCACTCCTCTATAACCAACACCGCCAGCAACAGCGGATACGGCTATTTGAAATGGGGCTACGGTTTATTCCTGATGACCAGGCGGAACAGGGCGTTTTACAGGAGCGCGTCATTGCCGGCGTGATCAGCGGTGATCGTGATGAAGCACATTGGGACTTGCCTCACCACAGCGTTGATTTTTTCGATATTAAAGGAGATGTAGAAGCACTATTTGCACTCGCCGGCCACTCTAACACGCTACAGTTTAAACAGTCGTCTCACCCGGCGTTACATCCAGGGCAAAGTGCTACTATCTATCTGCGGGGTGAGTTGATAGGTTACCTGGGAGCACTACATCCTACGGTTGAGCAACAGCTGGAGATTCATGGTCGTACGTTGGTATTTGAGCTGTTGGTCGATCCATTGCTACAATGCTCAGTGCCGCACGCTCGTAAACTCTCACGTTTTCCAGTTAACCGTCGGGATCTGGCTGTAGTGGTTTCCGAAACGGTGTCTGCTGAATCAGTGCTGGAATTATGTAAGGAAATTGCCAAAGACGAGCTGCTACAGATAAAACTATTCGATATTTATCGCAGCGAAGCGGTTCCTAGTGGGTATAAGAGTTTGGCGATGAGTTTATGGCTACAGAGTAGTAACCGCACTCTAGGAGAAGGCGAAATGGCTGAGATAATATCGCGAGTTGTTACGGCATTACAACAACGATTCCAAGCAGCCTTGAGGCATTGAACTATGACGCTAACCAAAGCCGATATGGCTGAAAATTTATTTGCAAAATTAGGGCTTAGCAAACAGGATACCAAACAGTTTATCGAAACTTTTTTTGAAGAGATTCGAATCACCTTACAGAGTGGTGAACAGGTAAAATTATCTGGATTTGGTAACTTCGACCTACGAGATAAGAGTCCACGCCCTGGACGTAACCCAAAAACCGGAGAGAACATTCCGATTACGGCGCGGCGTGTGGTGACTTTCCATCCCGGTCAGAAGCTAAAAAACAGAATCCTGTGGCAACAAGCACGCTATGAGCATTGCGGCTAAGCAGCATCATGAGATGAAGCCTGCTTCATGCCGGCCTAGGCAGATAGTCACGTCACTACAGACGACAGCAGGTTATCAAGGGGCTGATGCCCCAGCTGGCAAATCCGACTCAGGCCGGATGCGTATTGCATGCTGACCCTTAGCACCCTGCTGTAAGGTAAAGCGTACCTGCTGACCGGCTCTAAGGGTACGGTAGCCTTCCATTTGAATCATAGAGTAGTGAGCGAAGACATCCTCTCCACTCTCAGAGTGGCAAATAAAACCAAAGCCTTTACCATTATTAAACCACTTGACAGTACCTCTCTCCATACCACTACAATCCTTTATTAATCCCTTAACGTTTATCAAATAACCTAACTGTCCTTACTTTAATAGAATTTAGCGCCACGTCAAGTAGTTACTTCTGCCAATGTGTAATCGTTTGAGTAGAATAGTGGCTAAGGGTACCCTTTCAGCTAGGCGAGATCGTAAGGTAGAGTGAAGCCCTGATGTAAGCTGTACTAGCTTAACTATGTTTCACTCATGTGGTTTGAAAACAGTAGTCAAAAGCAGTTAGAGGGCTCTTTTTAGAGTCCGAAAAACTGGGCAAGATCATCCCTTAACGACAGCGGAAGATGATCCGCCCCTTAGAGAGATCATAAGGGGTTAACTCTACGGTGACTTTATCACCAGTTAAAATGCGGATATAGTTTTTACGCATCTTGCCGGAAATATGGGCTACAATAACATACCCGTTTTCCAGTTCGACGCGAAACATGGTATTTGGCAGCGTTTCTAAAATAGTCCCCTGCATCTCAATACACTCTTCTTTAGCCATTGCTGCTCCGTAATTTCATACTCTACACTGAGTCAGCGCAGATGATGCCGAAAAACCTGGGTAGTGTAAAGCGTTACAGAAAATGAAAGAGTAGCCGTTACCGCAGTGTTGTGCAGCTTAACACCTATGCCATGCTGTAATGACATAGGTTTCCTTCGAGAGAATCGTGAGATTAAGAGGTCTGATAGTGATAGGGGCGATACCAGGGTTGCCAGAAATTTTGCTCGATGCGTTCCTGCAACTCGGATTCGCTCATCACAGCAGTCACCACTCCCTCCTGCTGTGCAACTTTAGCCACCTGTAAAGCAATAGTACGTGAAACTTGTTGAATTTCATTAAGAGGTGGCAGCAGTGACCCTTCTCCTTTTTGTGCAAGTGGCGAGCACGCTGCTAGCGCCAAACTGGCGGCTAGTAACATTTTTTGAGTCACCTGGGTGGCCTGACTGGTCAATAATCCCAGTCCAAGCCCAGGAAAGATATAGGTGTTATTGCACTGTGCTATCGGATAGGACTTGCCCTGGTACTGTACAGCTTCAAAGGGACTACCAGTAGCCACCAAGGCAGCACCATCAGTCCAGGCTAGCAGATCACGTGGATGGGCCTCCGCATGCGAATTCGGGTTAGAGAGCGGCATGATAATCGGTCTAGGGCAGTGGCGATACAGCTCCCGAATAACCCGTTCATCAAACAGATCAGGCTGTCCAGTCACACCAATCAGCACAGAGGGCTTTGCGTGATGAATCACCTCCCATAAGGAAAAGTGATCACCCTGTCGTTGCCAATGTTGCACCGACTGACTGCTTTGCCCTAAGGCTTGCTTAAATTTGGGCAGATGGGTTGACTGATCGGTTATCAGCCCCCGACTGGCGACCATAAAGAGTTGGCTGCGCGCTTGCTGCTCAGTTAACCCTTCTGCCTGCATCTGCGCGATAATCAATTCCGCAATTCCACACCCTGCTGAACCAGCACCAAGAAAGACGATACGCTGCTGGGAGAGCTGGTTACCAGCAGCACGACAGGCAGCGATCAGCGATCCTAGGGTAACAGCGGCTGTTCCTTGAATATCGTCATTAAAGCAGCAGAGTCGCTGTTGATAGCGGTCAAGTAGTGCAAAGGCATTTTTTTGGCCAAAATCTTCAAATTGTAGCAGTACCTTAGGCCAATAGCGTTGGATAGCTTGAATACACTGCTCTACAAAAGAGTCGTATGCAGCTGCCTCAATGCGCGGCTGTCGCCATCCTAGGTAGAGTGGATCACTCAAATGTTGGGGATTATTGGTCCCGACATCGAGTAGGATGGGCAGTGTGTGCGCGGGATCAATACCCCCGCAGGCCGTATAAAGAGAGAGTTTTCCAATAGGGATCCCCATACCACCAGACCCCTGATCGCCAAGTCCCAAGATACGTTCTCCATCAGTTATTACAATCACACGAATGTCTCGTTGTGAGAGGTTTTGCAGTATGGTATCTAGATGATGACGGTTCGGATAGGAGAGCATCAATCCACGGGATTGGTTATAGATATGTGAAAATTTTTGGCATGCTTGCCCCACCGTTGGTGTGTAGATAACTGGTAACATCTCAGTAAGATGTTCTTGGAGCAACCGATAGAACAGGGTTTCATTAGTATCTTGTAGGTTTCTCAGGTAAATATGACGGTCCAATGCCTGATCAATTTGGCAGAGCTGTTGATAGGCTCGGATAGTTTGGGTGTTGATCGACTCTATAGCTTCTGGCAGCAGACCGTGGAGATGAAAGGTAGATCTTTCCTCTTCGGTAAAAGCGCTTCCTTTGTTAAGCAAAGGATTTTCCAATAAGGCGGATCCAGTCATAGTCGTGTAAAAGGGGGTGCTATTCATCATTTTTCGATACCCAAGAGAGCAATTCTACAAGTCGATTAGCATACCACAATTGATCAGCCATTAGCCCCTCGGAAGCTGGATAGAACAGGGCCTACGCATGAAGAATTTGTTGCCAACCTTCATAAGTTGTTTAAAAGATATCGCATTCTTGCGCATCAAATTTTCATACGTAGGCCCTACCCCCTGTACTAAAGAAAAACTGATCTGCCCTTGAATTAGTGCACACCTTGTTTTCAAATGTAAGGATTGAAAATGAGGTTAACATG
>WUUC01201816.1_pt1 | contig 17420 bp, 23 predicted proteins | sample 6278441 | NCBI WGS metagenome assembly WUUC01 (sample SAMN13675441, study PRJNA597444) | soil metagenome | isolation source: soil | place: USA: Washington | collected 2017-10 | reverse complement strand
CGCAGGCCGATAGCGCTCACCCAGCAGCAGCACCACGCGCCGCCGGATCTCCTTGTCGTCCGGGCGCCATACCCCACCCCGGTACACCCAGAACGTGCCGGCGGCGTCCAGCAGCACCGGGCCGCCCGCGGTCACCGCGTCCGCGAGCTTTCCGGCCTTCAGGCCGTAGTCCGGATGGAAGAACGACGCGCCGGTGGACCAGCTCACTCGCAACCGTCTTCGATGGCGCCGAGCAGGAAGGCGCCGACGTACTGCGCGTAGATCGGCGGGATGGACTCGCGAATGCCGTCGCGGTTCATCCACGGGACGCCCATGTCGGCCCGGACGTAGGGCACGTTCGAGAAGTTGCCCACGGCTTGGTAGAAGTCGCCCGGCCGCAGGGGCCGTCCCATCTTGATCTGACGGACAGCGTGCGGCCGGTGGACCGGAGCCACCAGCCCGGCATTGCTTTCGAACAACCGGTGGCGGTAGGTGCGCAGCCCGAACATGTCGCCACACAACTCGATCGGCGCCTTCAGCGGCGCCCCGGGCACGTTCTCGATCACGTACGGCTTGCCGAGCGCTTCGAGCACTTCCCGCACGGCGTCGATTAACAGCGGGTGCTCGCGACCCTGGATCCGCTGCGCGTTGCTGTAGCCCTGGCACGGCGGCGACGCGTGCACCGCGTCCACCTGGTGGCCCAGCGAGTCCAGCGCGGCCAGTGCGTCCGCCAGGATGAACCGGTACGGGTACCGCGGTTGCGGGTCAATATCGACCCCGATCACGTCGAAGCCAGCGGCGACGTAGCCGGCTGACGCCCCGCCCTGGCAGCAGAACAGGTCAAGCAAGAGCGGCTTACTCACGAATCCCCCTCATGTTCAGGTACCGCATAATGACCGTTATGGTGTAACGCCGTGCCGCAGGTCGTTCACCAGACCTCCGCACCGCGTACAGAGGTAGTCGAACCCTTCGTCAAAGCGATGCGGCGCCAGCGCGGCCCGGCCACGCGTCACCGCGGCCTCCGCGGCGTCCAGGTCAGCACGACGCATCACCGGACCGCACAGCGGGCACATCCTCGGCCGATGCTCGTGCAGCCCGGCGGCGTGCGCCTCACGCATGATCGACTCCCGTTCGTCGCGCAGGTCGGACGCCAGGGGTCGCTCCCAGAATTGGCCGCCGACGAACACCCGCACCGCGGCCTCTGTCTGCCACCGTTCGGCCTCTTCCCGGCATCGGGCCGCGTAGCCCTCTTGCAGCCCCGCGAGGTAGAGCGCCATGCCGCCCGGGGTGACCAGCGGACGATCGCGCTTAGACGGCATGATCACCCCACGCGAGTTCGCACCCCGGAGCCTGGCACGTACCGCCGGCGTCGTTGTACTCCTGATAAGGGTGATCCGGCTCTGCCCGCCGCACCACGACCCAGCCTCGCGACCTCAGCCGCGCGGCATCCTTCTCGTCCCGCTGACGCATCAACGTCTGCGTCGCCCGTGCTGTTCTCATGGTCGAGAACATAGCACGGTTGACGGTTCCGTCAACCGTGTGCCATGGTGGGCCGCATGAGAGAAACCAAGGCACAGAAAACCACCCGGGTGAGCATGCTCGCCGCGGACTACGACGACAAGAGTCGCCAGCTCAGGAAGCTGATCAAGGAAGTTGACTCCCTCAAGAAAGAGATCCGCGAGACGGTAGACCCGGGCGCCTACGGGGAGTGGATCATCGGGACCGGCACCCCGCGGGAGATGCTGGACCAGGAGGCCGCCAAGAACGCCCTGACCGCAGCCGGCATCGGCATCCCGACCAAGATGTCCGCCGCCCCGATCACCATCACCCACGTCGCGAGCACCAAATGACCGTGATCCAGCCGTTCGAACGGCCCATCACCGGCCAGGCGGAGCAGGCGCGCGCCGAGCGCATCGCCTACCTCCACCACTTCGCCGACTGGCTGACCGCCCACCCCGAGGTGCCGGTACCCACGCAGGTGATCGCGCAGCACTTCGTCACCGACGTGGACGAGGCCGACGAATACACACGGATCATGGGCGCCCTGTCGATCATGCTCAAACTGAACATGCAGGCGTCCGAAGGACTCACGACCGTGCAGGGCGAAGTGGACATCTGCACGCAACGCCAGCACGGGATTTCCGTCGTCTACCGGGTCGCTGCCATGAAGGACGATCAGCCCGTCCGCCGCTACATTCCCCCGAACGGAGTCTGATCCTTGATGCAGCTCAACGGCCCGATCAGCGACAGGATCCGCAAGCTACTCGCGTCCGGCAAGCTTGATCAGAGCGCCATCCACCCGGGCCGGCCGGCGTCTCCGACCAAGGCGACCAAGGTGCCGAAGGGTGTCAAGGGACAGTCGCTCGGTAAGCGCGGTGGCAAGAAATGAGACAAGAGCATTACGTGCGCCGCTACAACAAATGGGTGCCCGAATCCGGCGCCACCTACGTCCGCCAGGCCAACCCGATCTGGCGTTGGCTGGCCGCCGCCGCCATCGTGGCCGCCCTGTCCGCCCTGATCATCGTGGCGTCCATGTACCTCGGCGCCGGCATGGCCGACAGCTACGGCCCACTCATCACCGTCACCCCGTCACCGACCCCGTACCCGGACGGATGGACCCCGTGACCCGGCTCCGCGCGTTGGCCGCCGCCGCCGCGGTCGCGCTACTGCTGACCGCGGGCGGGTGCGACAGCCCGGAAGGCACCCGGTGCGGACAGGACGGCGGGCACCTGTACAGCAGCGAGCACGGCAACTTCACCTGCCGCGACGGGAGATGGCAACGTGGATAGGGCGACCAGCGAGCGCATCGCGTTCAACCTGTCGGTGTTCGCGGTCCCCGTCATCCCGGGCCCGGACGGCGCACGCCGGCCCCCGCGGCTAGGCGAGCCCGGTCACCTCGAACGGCTGATGAGTGCCAGCCCTGTCGGATCCTGGCCGTTGGCCGACCGGTGGCGCGACATCAGGCGTTAGTCTGAATTCGCGCGGATCCCCCGCACGCGCAACAGCCCGGTCACCGTGAGGTGGCCGGGCTGCTGTGCATCCTTGGCGGCGAGTCATCACCGACGCAGAGCTTACGCGTCGATGCCGCCGGATGGCGGGGTGAGTTCCGCGATCGCGGCCAGGATCTTGTTCCGGGTGTCGAGTTGCGCCGAGTCGAGCCAACGCATGATCGTGCCCATCGTGACTTCCCGGCCGTCCGGCAGGGTCACCTTGCGGGCCCACACCTTCTCGGCCGTGGCGTTCGCGATCTTGTCGATGTCCTCCGGACTCACCACGTCCCACTCCCTGATCTCTTTGCTCACGTTCGCGCGGAACGTGGACATGTTGAACGTCGGATCGAACTTCGCGCCGGGCTGGTGTTCTTTGTGGCCGGCCACCCGCCCCGTGGTTACCGCCCAGCCGGGGGCGTCGTGCCGGACCAGCGCGGCCACCCCGCGCACGTACGACTGATACTGCACAGCGGTCCACGGCTCCGTCCCGCCGGAGTGCTGCGCTTCGACACCTAACAGCGCGTCGTTGCCGTAACCCTCGTTCGGGCCACCCCATCCGACACGGTTGTGATTGCAGGTGCCAGACGCGACGACGTGCCAGGCACCCGATCGGGACAGGTAGAGCTGCGCGATCGGGGGCGGCGCCGACTCCGATCCCTCGAGCAATACCCGAATCTCGTCCGCATCTCTCGAGGTCCGTGACCCAGCAGTGTGGTGGCAGGTGATGCCCCGCACCGGGCCCCACCCGTCAGCGCCGCGGGTACGCCACCCGGGCACCTCGAACACTGTCAGGCCGGCGTCGCGGAGTACGTCCGCGAGCCATAGGGCCCTCACCGGAGTACGCCACCCTCACGCTGGGGACTGGCGTTTCCGGTGTCCTCCGACCGTTGACGGTCCAGGGCCGCGGTCACGCCGTCCTTGATCCGCTTGTCCAGGTTGCCGTTCGTCTGATTCTGCGCTTTGCCGGCGTAGACCGCGGCGGAACCGGACACGACCAGGGTGACCAAGTTGACAACGGTGTTCAGGAACGAGCGGACTTCGGTGGCGTCGGCGCCAACGGCGGACAGCCAGGCCAGTACGCCGATGATGCCGAGGAACGCCACGGTGAGGCAGACCCACACCGGGGTAGGAATTTTAGACACTGATCCCCCTTCGATAGATCCCCAGCGTACGCGCCGGGTCTGACACTTCTTAGAACGTGCGTCGGATGGTGAAACTGCTCTGTGGTTGCACCGTCGTGTTGTTCGCCACCGACACCGCTTGGGCCCATGACAGGGCGAGGTTGCCGGCCACGGACACGGTGATCGTGGCGCGTTCGCGGGCCAGGCCGTACGCGCCGCCGGCCGCGATGTCGTAGATTGCGTCTTGGTCGTCGGCCCGGTAGGCGCCCTGTTGCACGTCGGTCACCGTGGATGGCGCGGCCACGTTGTTGACACCGGGGCCCATGCAGGCCCGCAGGCTGTTGTCCCACGTCCCGGTGAACGACCACCGGGTCTTGATCTTCTGGGTGTTCGTGGTGGTCAGGGTGAAGAAGAGCAGCAGTTCAATGTCGAACGTGCCCACCTCGAGGGGGATCAACGACAGGTCCGGGTCGTTCGCGTAGGCGATCGTGGACAGCCGCGCCGTGGTTCCCGCTTTCTCGTACAGCCGGGCCCGGACGCTGTTGATGTCGTCCGCGTAGATGATGTCCCCGCCAGCAACCATGATTTTCTCCCTAGTGCCCGTAGCGGCCGGGAGTCGCGATGTGCACCGGCTCCCCGATCAGGTGCGCCTTGGTGATCCCGTTGATCGACCGGGCCACCGTTGCCGTCTGGGTGAACGGGCCGACGCCGGCCGCCGCGCTCATCGCGGTGACCCTGATCTGCTCACCGGTCACGACGAGATCGTATGGCGTGGCCGTGGTGGACCAGAGATCGTTGCGGGTGGCCGCGGTGAATGTCCATGCGGTTTGCACGGTGTCGCGGGCCACGGCCAGTGTGCTGGCCCGCACGTCGTAGCGGAACGCGGCGTCAGAGTAGCGGCCGGCGTCGTACGGTTCGTACGGCTCCGTCGCGAAGTCGAACGTGCGGGTGATCGCGCCGATGGTTTCGGTGATGCCGACCACGAGCAGTCGCACCGGATACGGCTCGAGATCGTTGACCTGGATCAAGTCGCCGGGGCGGGTGTTCTGACAGGCCGTTTCCAGGCCCGGACTCTTCAGCAGGTCCACGGTCACCGACGCGAACCGTGGCCGGTCAAGGGTGCCCTTGATCAGACGCCAGTTCGCGATCTGCTCCAGTTGGTCACCGGTGTCCGCGACGTTCACATCGGTGGTGGAGACGTAGGTGCCGACGCCGGCCGGGGGTGGTTGCGTGGACATGGACCCGGTGGTCAGCGCCGTCGTGTACTCCGACCCCGACCGGTTTTTGATCGTGACCACGTTCGACGTGTTCAGATCGTCGATGATCTTGTCGTAGCCGGCGAGGTCCACCCCGTACGTCAGCGTGAGGATCGGGGTTTGCCCGATCATGTCGCGCCGCGGGCGGGCGGTCACCGCGATGTCACCCGGTTCGTCGTAGATCATCATGTCGTCGGTGCGGACGATTTCCTCGAGCAGGTTGATCAACGTGTCCGGCTTCTGTGCGCCCATCTGCTGCGTCTGTTCAGCCACGCCGTACGAATAGCGGGTGATGCCGGACTCCGCGCACAGCCGCAGGAACCGGGTACGGGCCCGCTCGCCAAGGAACCCGTTGAAAGACTCCAGGGTGTCCGAGCCGAGGATCTCGTCCAGGATCGTGGTCATCCCGTAGATGTGCGACATCCACCCGTTCGACAGGGCGGCGTTCCCGACCACCCGGAACTGCGTCAGCGCGCCGATGGTGCCCGCGAACGTCGGCGCCCCGAATCCCCAGAGCAGCTCATCGTTTTGCTGATACCAGTACAGGTCAGCGGTCACCGTGCCGCCGGACGCCGAGCACTTGGCCCGGAACGTGGTCCACTCCGTGGGCGGGGAGCCGAACCCGACCGCGGTGGAGAACAGCGACGTACCCGTGGCGTCGTCCACGTCGAACCGGTACGACGTGTCGTTGATCGACCAGTACCAGCGGTACCCGTTGCTGGTGGTCCAGTTGATGATGCCGACGTACGTGCCGCCGACCGGTACCGCGGCCAGCTTCAGCGAAAACGACACCTGCCAGCCGGCCGTGTCGGACGCCGCAACGAACCGTCCAGTGATCAGCGTGTCCGTTGCCATCTTGACCGCGGACGCCGCACCTTGCGGGGACTCCGCCTCGTCCAGGGTCAGCGAGCTGTAAGCGCCGGCCGGCCCGGTGGTCGAGTTGGCCAGCGTGTTGGCTTCCCGATCATCCTCGAGCGACCAATGCCCGATCCGCCGATCCCGGGATGAGATCAGCCGATACATCGGGGACCGCAACGGATCCGTCCACGTACTGATCCGCCGGAGCACTCCCTCCGCGACCAGCGTGGTGGCCGACCGGCCACGGTTCGCGCCGGGCTGATGTTCGACCGTCCGGGCCGGCGTCCACGACGTTGCCTCAGCCCACGTCCGGACAGCGGTACCCATCCGGAACCGGGTGCGGGTGTTCCGGCCGGCCACCCCGTACAGCACCGACTCCGGATTGGACGGGTCGTACGACAGGGTGTCGTTGTTGATCTCCACGGTGGCCTTGGTTGGCCGCGGCCAGGCGCCGCCGGGATCCTGCCCACGCTGGATCACCGCCGGCCGCGCGGAGTACGTCGGCACGGAGGTCCACACCCCGCCAAGGAACATCTGCACGTCAAGATCTTGAGGCGTCGGCATCAGCGCACCAGAATCCCGAGCGCTTCCGGCCGGCCGCCTTTGCGACCCATCGCCTTAGCGATCGGCCCGATCAACGCTTCACCCAGCTCACCCATGTCCAGGCGCACCCATTGCTCCCCGCCGGCGCCCTCCGATCCGGTGTTGACCACCTCGCCTGCGCGGAGCAACGCCACGGTCGGGGTGCCCTTCACCCCGGGCACAGTGCCGCCGGAGTGGAACGTCGGCAGGTTCGGCACGCTGAACCCGTTACCGCCGATGCCCGGGATCCAGGCCGGGAACGTGAACGAGAGCCGGCCTACGGTGTTGTTCCAGGCCCGGGCGATCAGGTTGAACGCCGACTTGAACGGCCGGCTGATGAAGTCGGCTACCCGGCTGAACGCCGAACTCAGCCAGCCCGGGATCCGTTTCAGGTAGTCCCACGTGTTCGACGCCGCCGTCTTGATCCACTTCCAGGCGGCGCCCCAGGCCCGGGAGAACCAGTCCGTTCGCTTCGCGATCAGCACGATCACCGCGATCAGGGCGACGATCCCGACCACGATCCAGGTGATCGGGGACGCCAACAGGGCGGTGTTCAGCAACCACTGCACGCCGGCCCAGACCTTCGTAGCCGCGGAGGTGATGCCGGTCTGCACAGCGGACGCCGCCGACGCGACCTTGAAGTTGTTCGTCGCGAACACCCCGAGGTCCATGACACCGGTGAAGCCGGTCACGACGGCGGACGCCTCTTCCATCTTGGCGCCGAACTGCCCGATCGCGGTGTCCTCCCCGAACGCCGTGGTGATCGCGCCGCCGATGTCCCCGATACCGCCGGACAACAGCGACGATTGCGACGACAGGTAGTCGAGCTTTTCGCCGGACGAGTTGGCCGCATCGGTGATCCGCACCGCCATCACATCGGACGCGCCGCCCACCCGATCCATTGACTGGACGAGTGGTTGCTCTTTACCCGCGAACGTCAGCGTGACTTGGTTCGCCATCAGGACACCTCCAGGCCCGCACCGGTCGCGAGCGCGGCCAGCCCGGACTCCATGATCTTCTGCACGTCCTCGTGCGTGGCTTCCAGGCCGGGATACAAATACCGGCCGCGGGTGATGAACGGCCGTTCGACAGACTTGTCGGGCCCGACACGGCCACCGAAGTCGAGCCACGGCATCCACGGCGCCGCCCGGCCGCCCATCGACGCGCGCGCTTCCCGCTGCGAGGACTTGGCCTTGACCGACCGGGCCGCCCGCCCCGTCCGCCGGGGGATCTTCGGGACCGCCCAGTCGATGACCACGGTAACCGCGGAGTTCAGCATCACCCGCAACTGCTTGGGCAGGTTGGCGTCCATCTGCCGCAGGCTTTTCTGGAACTCTGCCAGCCCGTCAACCTTGATCATCGGGGTGCTCATCCGCTGGCCAGCCTCTCCAGTTCCTCCTGTTGCGCCTTCCGCATGTAGAAGCGCGTCCAGTGCACGAACTCCGCGTTGCTCATCCTGTCGATCATGTCTGCGCGGAGCATGCCCAGCTCACGGGCCAGGAAGTATTCGAATTCTAGGCCGGACGTTTCGTCATCCAGCGCTTTTGTAGGCGCCCTTCCCGGCGTCCGGTGTCAGCCCGCTGATCACTGCGATGGCCTGGCTGATCGGCTGGATCTCCCGGGCCGACCCCGGTTCGTTCTGCCACTGCACGACTTCATCGATGGTGAACGGCGGATCCGTCAGCCCGAGATGCATGAGCAACGCCTCGCCGGCCGCTTTCCCGTGCTGGTCTACCTCCGTGTGCACCGTGAGGGTTTCGGCCCGGGTGAGTGGCCGGATACGGAAGTCGCCCACCTCGGGAACGGACACCTTCCCGTCGTCCACCCGCGGCCGGTTGAGCAGCTTGCCCTTGTCAGCTTTCGTCATCGGATCCCCCAACTTGGTTACGGCAGCGCCGTGGTGATCACGGTGCCGTCGATCTCGAACTCTGCCACCCAGCCCACGTAGTCATCGACCGGCATGCCCAACTCGAACTTGGTCAGCACCGCGTTGAACGCGTCATTGGGCTTGCCCGAGCCCAGCCCTTCGACGTTCAGCACCACCGCGACCGTGGTGCCGATGAGTGGTTGCAGCGCCAGTTTCGGGCCCACGCTGACGGTGTTGTCGTACTTGCCCGAGCACACGTACTTGTTGTCGAGCAGGCCGCCGCCCTTGCGGTGCGCCGTCTCCCCGTACCCCGTCGTGTCGTGCACGTCCGCCGCCGTGGTCAGCGTGCCAGCCGACGTGTACGGGCTGATGTCCTTGGTCGCGACAACCACTTTTGCCAGCCGGCCATGTGATTTCGGCATCCCTAGACCACTCCTTTCCCGATGATCATTGTGTGGTACATGGCCGACAGGTACGGGGTGTCCTGATAGCTGACCACCTCGAACTCAATCTTGGTCACCGTCACGTCGTCCGCCGTCGTCCACCCGTACGACTCCAACTTGGCCGTGACCGACTTGACCCCGGTTTCCGCGACGTACGGCGCGAGGGTTTCCACCGCGGTCCGGGACTCCGGCTTGGCCGCCAGGACCAACACCATCAGGCCCTCAATCTGCGTGGACCCGACCCCGTATCCGCCATGCCGGTTGACCGACTCGGGCAGGGTGACCAGCGCGCCCGGGATCCGGACCTGCTCACCCCACTTGCCCACGCGCAGACCGGTGATCGTTTTGAGCGCCGTCTCGATTTCCGTTCGTACGGCCATCGGGTCCATGTCAGCCCACCCGCCGCCGGCGTGACATGCCGGCCAGGGACACCGACACGTCCGGGTCCAGGCGGGCCAGCAGCCGCACCTCGGATCCCTCCGTGGGAGATCCCGCCACCCCGTACGGGCTGTCCCGGCGGGAGTTCCACCGGTTGATCTGCAACTTGGCCGCGGCCACAATCTGCGTCGGTACCGTGGTCCAGCCCCATTGCGCCACCACGGTCAGCGCGGCGGGCGCCCCGGGGTAGGACAACTCCGGTGCGTCCGCGAACCCCAGCGCCGTCCAGGGCCGGCCGTTCGTCGGGGCGTTGTCGGGCAGTAGTACGGCGCCGGACGAGGCGTAGGCCACCCCGCCCACGGTCAGCCCGACTGCCGTCTGCACGTCGTCGATCGGGCGGATCCACATCCCGGTACCCGGGTCCCATACGGCCGGCCGCCGGTAGACCCGGGCCGCCGGGGCGGCGATCTGACCGAACTGCCTGTTACACCGGTCGTCGATAGCGCGCGACGCCGCCGTGATCCAGTTCCCGATCTCCGTGTCGTCCAGCGCGTCCGTGACGCGCAGAAACGCCTTGGCCTCTACCAAGGTCAGGTAATCGGGTTTCCAGGGCACGGCGGTATCGCCTTACTTCGAGTCGGCCGGGGGACCGCTGATACCGGGCTGGCCGGCCACAGCCGGGTCAATCTGCCCGGGCGCGACGGATGGGTACACGAAGTCGACGCCGTAGCGCGGTTCACCCCGGTCCGGGATCACCGGGACGGCGGCCGGGGCGGACGCTTCCTGGATCTCCAGGCCCGCCTGATTGCCCTCGAGCATGCCGCGCACCTCGTCCGCGGTCACCTGCCGGCCGCCGACCGTGGTCACCCCGAACGTCTCGAGGTCGGCCAACTGGCCCTGTGAGAGCTGAAACGTGTGCGCCGGAACAGCCACCCGGTTCGCGCCCGCGGCCGCGACTTCACCGGTCAGCCGGTCCCGTTCTGCGGTCACCCGCTTCACCTCTTCGCGCAGCGCGTCACGCTCCGCGGCAATCTCTTCCTTCGTCTCTGACATCGGAACTCCTTACGTGGCAACGGATTCGGGGACGTGGCGCGCGCTGGCCGGGGCGACCGGCCAGCGCGCAGGCCCGGTTACGCCGGGTCGTAGACGATCTCTCGGGTACCCGCGAAGTCGATGATGCCCATCGCTTTGTAACCCCAGATGCCGATGTCCAGCCACGCGACGCGCCACTCGATGTCGATCCGCTCGGGCGCCGACGCCGCCGCCCACACCTTGTCAGGGTCGAAGGTCCACGACGACGCCGCGACGGTACCGGTGGCCGCGGTCGCCCACGCCGGGATCCAGAGCATGCCGTGCGCGTCGATCGCGGTATACCCGTCCTCCACAGTGCCGGACGCGTTGGTCGGGCCCAACTGCGGGTACAACGCGCGGCCGGCCGTGTCCTTCGCGGCGACCATCGCTTTGTACAGGTCGATCTGGGTGAAGACCCGGCGGAACCGGTTCCCGCCCCGGATGTACTGCAACGGCACCAGCGCTGCCTTGATGGCCTGATCCAGGGCCGAATCGACTGCGAGCGCGGTGATCGTGATGTCCGGGATCGACGCCGCGTTGGCCACGAACTGCGCCTGAACGTACGCCTCCAGGGCCTCGTAGTAGGCACGGACCATCTGCCGCCACAGGATCCCGTCCATGGCCGGGTTGCCGATCTGGTCCACCGCCTCGCGGAGCACCTCGAGCTTTCCGGACACCGGCGTCGGGGTGATCGTCTGCGTGGTCACGGTGAACGCGCCCGGCGTCGGTTCCGTGCCGGACACGTGGTCGGCCACCAGACCGGACGACGTGTTGTACTTCGGGAGCGTGAACGGGGTGATGTCGTCCAGGCTGCCCTTCTCCACGGCGTTCCACATCGGGTACCCGTAGTCCATCTGATCGACGTACAGGTCCGGCCGCTGACGGTTCGGGTTTAGGCCGGCCACGTTCGCCGGCGTGACCGCGAACCCCATCGACGCCGCCATCGGATCGGGCGCCTGAGAGAGCGCGATCTGGCGGGCACGCTCACGCGGATCCGCGAACACCTCCTTGATGAACCCGGACAGCCGGTCCTTGGCCGCCTGGTCACCACGTTTGGCCGCGTTCACCAAGTCCTGCGCGAACGAGTGCGTACCGCGGCGGAGCCGGCCAGCCGAGTCGAACACGTACGGGCGGGCCTCGTTCACCTGCGCCGGACCGTGGTGCGGACTGACCGGCACCGGGCCGCCGCCGAGCAGCGCCACGCCGGGCTGAACCGCGGCGCCGGACATGAACGCCTGGAACGCCTGGAACGCGGCGTACTGCTCAGGCGTCGGCGGGGCGGGCGCCGGGGCGGGCGGAACGGGGACCGGGGTGCCAGGCGTCGGCGCCGGAACCGGGGTAGTGGTCATCTGCGCCTGGAGCGCGGCGAACGTGGCACAGGCCATGTTGGGCGCGTGAGCCTTCTGGCAATGCGGGCACTGCACGGGGTTGCCTCCTGTCATGCTCGCGGCCACCTTGGTCACGCGCGCGTCGTCGAATGCGGGAAGGTACGTGGAACTTGTTTCGCGCCACGTCGCGCGCAGCACCCGGATCACCCCATCGGACGTGATCTCCACGTCGCCGTCGTCCGGGTTTTCACTGAAATCGACGCCGATGGACAGGCCGTTGTACAGGCCGTGCTCGGCGTCGTACAGCAGTTGATCACGGGCGAACTTGGCCGGACTGTTCGGCGGGGCGTCGAGCACCGCCAGCTCCACCATCGGGCCGGCCGCCGAATCGGTGATCTTCCGGTGGAACCCGACCGGGGTCATGTGGTCCATGAGATGCGGCATGCGCGCCGGGTCGGAGTACTCGAGCGAGCCGGGGGCGAAGCTGTACTTCAGCCCGTACTTGTTCGCGACCGCGTTGTACGGCACAGCCAGACCGGTAATGGTGCGGCCGGTCGTGTCCACGGTCGGCGCCGCCGGGGCGTCCGCGAAGTCGGACGAGTTGAACACGAACGCCGGCCCGGCTCCGTCGAAACGGCGCGGTGTGATGTCACCCAGCCGGATGGCCGGCCGGTGGGCGGACTCCACCTCGGCGGGCGCCGGGGCGGCCGGGGCGCCGGCGCCCATCGCGCGCCGGGTCACTTCCGGGTCCACGCCCGCCTGCTCCCCGATCCAGATTGCGTCCACCACGCCAAGGCCCTTCAGCTGTGTCCAATATGCGGCCTGTTCCGCGGGCGCCGACTTGAGGTAGTTGGTCAGGTCGAAGTCGGCCCGGTAGCCGCGCTTCGTCACGTCACCCATCGACAGCCGGTCAGTGAACGCTTTCATGTACGGCGCATACGTCCGGTTGATCTTGTCTTGTTTCTTGTCCACGCTGTTGAAGTACGTTCGCGAGGTGACCGCCACGCCAAGGTCTTCCGGATCCACGCCCATGCCGTTAGCGATCGACAAGTGCGCCTGCTGACGGAGCTCCACCAGGGTGAGATCCCGCGGCGACGGGGACGACACGTCCGACCGCTTGACGTTCGACGGCACCCACCCGTACGGCCGGGTCTGTCGCATGGCTCCGTACTCGGCCAGAAACTCGTCGATTTCTTCATCGGACAGGCCATCGGTGTCGAGATCATCGGCGTCGGTGAAGTACTCCCGTAGCGCCGGGTTGGCCGCATACATCTCGGTCAGCGTGTCGAGCCGGCCGGCAATCCGGATGGCCCGGGCCTGCGAGGTGAGCAGCGCCGGGTTGGGAGAGTCGAAGCGGATCATCATCGCCGCCGGCCACTGCACGTAGCCGCGACCATCCTCGAAGTCGATCCACACATACCGGTCGGCGCGGTCACCCGCGGGCAGCTTGTGATTGTTCGGCGGATCCAGGCGCACCCGGTTCGGCGGGATCCGCTTGACCGCCATCGGGTACCGCTCGAAGTCCAGCGCGGTCACCTGCCACCACGCCACCCGCTCGAAGATCAGATCTTCGATCGTCATCGACATGTGGACCACGTTCGGCACGTCCGGGTCGAACTGCCGGAACAGCGGCGCGTCGATCACCGTGGAACCGAGGAACTGACGCAACGGCAACGTCGCGATCGAACACAACTCATTCCGGCCGCGGAGCACCGCGGCCACCTGGAGTGCCGCCTCACGGGTGACCGACGTGCCGTCGCGCATCGACATGATCACCCGATCGACCGGGCGCGGCGCCGTGTCAAACGTGTGCAGCGGCGCCATCTCGAGCACCAGCGGGGACGGCACGCGCAGAGCATCCATCGTCACGTCGTACGCGCGCCGCGCCCATCCCCACATGATCCGCAGTGTACGTCCTTGTAACCTGCGGGAACGTCAGCCGACCGGACCGGGGTGCACGCGTGTCGAACGCACCCGCGGCGCCGGCATCGTCCGGGCGAGGTAGACCGCACCGGCCGCGGCGTACGCGGCGTCCACGTGCGCACCCGCCCGGGCGAAGATCCACCCGCCGCCGGACGGTAGCCGCTCTGCCCCGCTGACATGATCATCGAGTAGGGGATCGTCGGACCGGGCCAGGGTGTTCGCCCGGACCTCTTTCTCGAACCCCATACAGACCGCCGGCGTGTCCCCCCGGATTTCCTCCACGGTGACGCCGCGCGCCCGGTCTACCGGCGTGCGCAGCTTCGCGGCAATCGCCGCGGCCGGCCCGTTCGGGAACCATCCCGCCAGCCGCGGTTTGATCATCCGGAGCAGCCCGGGCCAGGCGCGCTCGGCGTCGGACGCCGCGGTCGGCCCGGACCACGCACGCACAAGCTCCACCCGGATCCGCCCGTCCGGCATCACCTGTGCGGCGGCGATCGTGACGTGCGCCCCGTCCGGACTCACGTCGATGCACAACGCGACTCGCTTGCGAGCCGGATCCAGGGGCCCGGGGTCCAGGGTCTTGGCCCACGGCTCCGCGGCCACGGCCGGCCGCAGCACCTTGACCCGGATGCACATGCGTTCGGTTTTGAACCCGTTCAGCGCGTCGCCGCCCAGCTTCTTCGCGCGCCGCGCCGCCGCCTGAAGCACCTCGAGATCCTGGCCGTAGCCGACGCGCGGATTGGCCTGCAACAGCGCGTCCACGTCCTCCGGATCGGCGTCCGGCGGCGATGACCACTCGAGCAGCCCGAGCCGCGGATCTCCGTCGCCCGTCTCGATGAAGTCTTGTGCTTGATCTTGGAGATCATTCAGCACCACCGACCGGGAGTCGCCCGCGTTCGACAGCGCCCAGATCTGCGCATCAACCGGTGAGCAGGCCGGCTCGAACGCATCCCACGCCTCATAGGTCCGGTGCTGGCGCAACTCGTCCGCGATGCCCCGATCGATCGTCAGCGACCGCCCGCCCTCGGCGTTGGCCGCGGCGATCATGTACCGGCAGTCAGAGTGCGTCCAGGATTCCGTTTCCCCGTTCGTCGTGCGGAACCACTTGCGCCCCGGTTCGTGCTGCGCGTCCAGCGACCGCGTACGCCGGACCAGATTGACCGCCTTCCGCCACGACTCCCGGGCATAGGGCAGCTTCGTCGAGGTGCCCAAGATCAGCGGGATCCGCTTGCGGAACTGCCAGTAAATCGACAGCACCACGGGCAGCTCTGTCTTCCCGTTCTGCCGGCCGACCAGCAGCAGCACGATCCGGAACCGCGGCCGGCCGTCCGGCAAGAGCTCCCCGCCGTGGACCACCGCCCACTCCTGCCACGGGAGCAGCGGACGGTTGATCTCACGCGCGAAGTCGATCACCTCGAAGCCGTAGGACGTGTCCGGGGTGAGCTCGCGGAGCGGCGGCGTCCACACCCGCGGTTCCGTCCGGCCGACGATCCGGGCGCCCGGGTCCAGGCCCGGAGGAATCAGATCTGTAATCGTCACAATCTGTCACGATCCGGGACGGCGGGGAGAGGGATGTGGGACAGGGCGGGGTGTCCATGGCCCCCCGTCGCGGGAAAAACTGCGGTCGCGGTCGCGCGTGAATCTCAAAACATTCTGAGATCGCTCATCGAGAGGGATCGATGTCACTTGCCCACCCCACAGCCATTGCATTGCAGCCCCCGGTTCCACCGCATCACGACCAGATGGTCAGCGGCCACCGGTGCCAGCCCATCGAGATCCCTGTGCAGCGGACACGGTGGCAGCAGGTCGTACGGGTTGTATCCACCACGCTCTATGCGCTGTGCCTCAGCGTCAGGGGTGAGTGGCGTCATGACGTCGGCCCACGGGTCCAGTTGGTCATCGGGTTGCATGGTGGATCTCCCTTACTCGTCGGTTCCCCCACGTACAGATTGCATGGTGCACACGCTGCCTGGAGGTGAGTGGGCCAGTCGGCCCGACAGCCGGCGCACTTGGCCTTGCCGTGCATGTGGTGCACGTGCCCACCGAACAGGGGCGCGTCGATGCGGCACACGCCCTCGATCCTGATCTGGCAGCGGTAGCGGTCGCGCTCCAGCACCTTGGCGCGGAGCAGGCGCCATCGTCGGCTCGAACCACCTCGCCACCCCTCACTCATGATCTTGACCTCTTTCGTCGGTGCTGCTCTTCCTAGGGCCTAGACCGGAAGATCAGATAGAGAGAAGCGCGGGCGTGTGCGTAGATCCTGAGCACATGTGCACCCTGGAAGTGCACCTCTTGACACATGGCGTCGCGCATGCAACGCGCGGGGGAACGGATTCCAGAACGGCACCCGTGGTGCACATGTGCTATTCCCCCAGCTCAAAGGCCATTTGATCATCGTAGGGTGGTGCGTCGGGTGCACTTAGGTTGTGCTGCTCACGCACCACGTTCAGCCAGCGCTTGTCCTGCTCCTTGATGAACACGTGCCCAGAGATCCGCAGCCCGAAATAGCCTCGCTGGCCGCGCTTCACCGCGTACCGCATCCCGGCCTGCCTCAGCAGTTCGTTGATGTGCTGCACGCCCGTATGCCTGTTCGGGTCGCCCGAATCGTGCACCTCCCACTCCCTAAACGCCTGGACAAGAATGGTGCCCTTATTCCACGTGAAATCGTCGCGCACGGCCACAGAATCGGGATCGTTGACCCACCGAATGACACGATTGGCCTTTTCCGCCAATTCCGCATGCGCTGTATCCGCCGATTCACCACGCGCGAATTGCCCTTCATTCATGAGGTCACGGAGCGCGCTCACGGCCTTGACCGCGATGCCGGCCAACTCGTCCGGCGTGGTGCACCTCGCGGACAGCGTAGGGTCTGGTTTCGTTGGCTCGTAAGGGAAGTTGACCACCTCCCATCGTCGAAGCCATCCCTTCGAGCTGTCCGAAGATCCGATCATGGCGTTAGCTGAGAAGATCGCCTTACCCCAGAAACGGAACTTGAACGGGTCACGTCCCTTTCGCTCGGCGTCGATATCGTCGTCACCCGCCAGTTCTTTGATCCGTCCCGTGTCCTCGATGAATTTGGCATCGATGTCCCCGCACACGTTGGCCAATTTGCCGTGCAATTCGGCCGTAGCGAACTGCGTCTCAGCGAATCGGCGTAGCGGGATGGCCGAGAAGTTGTCATCCCCCAGCAGGGCCCGCACTACGTTCAGGAAGACACCCTTACCGTTGCCGCCGCCGCCGGTCAGCAGGAAGAGCCGTTGCAGCGGATTGCCGGACATCATCAGATAGCCGAGCAATTGCCACGCCCGATTCCGGTCATCCTCAGGCAGCACGCTGTCCAGGAACGCATCGAAGGCCGGGCAGGTGGCCAGCGGATCCCACTCGATCGGCAGTTGCACGCTGGACAGGCAGGCGTCATGGTGCTCGATCAAGAACGGGTCCGGGTCGCCCCGCCACCGCAGCAGCCCTGACCGCATGTTGATCAGGTCGGAGATTGCTCCAACCTCGAACTCAGAGCACGTGCCGGCCAGCACCTCGATCACCGCGCGCAGGTGCGCAGGCCGATAGCGCTCACCCAGCAGCAGCACCACGCGCCGCCGGATCTCCTTGTCGTCCGGGCGCCAT
>WUUC01238607.1_pt1 | contig 17422 bp, 19 predicted proteins | sample 6278441 | NCBI WGS metagenome assembly WUUC01 (sample SAMN13675441, study PRJNA597444) | soil metagenome | isolation source: soil | place: USA: Washington | collected 2017-10 | reverse complement strand
GCAGTGCGCTTGCAGCTTGCACACGCGTCATGTCCCGGACCAAGGTTGCCGTCGCAAGCCGCTCGCGCACCGAGCGCGCCGCGATCACAGAGTGGCTCGAAGAAGGCGGGTACCAAGTGCTGCCGATCTTCGATGCGGCGATGACGGCGCGTGAGCTGGAGGCACTCGGCTTCGAGGTGCTGCTGATCGATGCGGAGCTCCTCGAGGTCGGCGCGCTGATGCACGTTGCCCGATACCGCGCCACACCGCGACCGGTGATCGTGATTGGCGACGCCGACCCGGATTCGGAAATCGAGGCCGAGCGCAAGGGCGCGAGCTACCTCGTGCGTCCGCTGGAACGGTCCGCGCTGCAGTTTGCGGTGACGCTGGCGCTCGCCGAAGGCCGACCGACACGCCGGTCTCCTCGTAAACCGCTGCCGGGCGTGCCTGCCGCGGTGGACGGCATTGCAGCGCGCATCGTTGATGTCAGCTACGAGGGTGTCCGCGTGGAACTACCGGCCCGCGAACGCGCGGCGCTGCCGGCCGCGTTCACGCTGAAGGTGCCGTTGCTCAGCACCGCGCTGCTCGTCCAGCGCGTCTGGGTTGGCAGCGACTCGAGCGACGAGGACTCGGGCGTCCTGTGGTGCGGCGGCGCGCTCACGCGCAACCCGCAACGCACCGAGATCGCGTGGCGCACGTTCGTGGACAACGGGCCCTCGACAGCCGCCTAGCCGTCCTGGCAAGAGCGAAGGGGCTGCGAGACGCGGCACCGTTCTCCGGAGGCGACGCGCGGCACCGCCGCGTGCAATCGTCGCCGAACGCCGATACAGTTAACCGATGCCGCGCCTCATCGCCGCGCCGGCCGTCGTGCAGGCCGCCGGCACCCCACCCAAACGCATCGAGGAGTTCGCTGGTCGCGTGAACTCCGGTCACGGCTCGGTCAGCGTCGCGCGCATGACGTCACCCGCCGGCTGGCAGGAACCAGGACAGCGGCCGGAATTCGAAGAAATCACGGTCGTGCTGCGCGGCATGGTCCGGGTCGAACACGAAGGCGGCGCGCTCGCCGTTCGCGCCGGCCAAGCCGTGGTGACCTCGCCAGGCGAGTGGATCCGCTACAGCACGCCCGAACCCGGCGGCGCCGAGTACATCGCCATCTGCCTGCCTGCGTTTTCGCCGGCGACGGTTCATCGCGACAGCGACTGACGTCGCCAGGTCTCTAGACCGCCGGCTACGTTGATTCGTCGGGCATCGACCGATAACCACCATGATGCCCGGACCTTTTGTGACCGTCGGCCTGCTCCTCGCCTCCAACGTGTTCATGACGTTCGCCTGGTACGCGCACCTCCGCGAGCTCGCGGCCCGTCCCTGGTTCATTGCCGCCGTCGTGAGCTGGGGAATCGCGCTGTTCGAGTACTTGCTGCAGGTGCCGGCGAACCGCGTGGGCTACGAACATTTCTCCCTGGCGCAGCTGAAGATCATCCAGGAGGTGATCACGTTGTCAGTGTTTGTGCCATTCGCCGTGTTCTACATGGGGCAGCCGATGACCATGAATTTTTTGTACGCCGGCCTGTGCCTGATGGGCGCCGTGTTTTTCATGTTCCGGTGAAGCGCGGCCTCACCGCGAGCCCGCTTGCGGTTTCTTTCCTGAGTACTCGAGCATCTGCGTCGTCAGGTCTTTCGGGTACGAGATCTTGACGTCCGTGATCGTTCCGCTTTCGTCCGTCACGGGCGTGAGCTTCGGCATGACGAACCCGGTGTAGGAGCTGAGGTTCAGCCTGTCCACGCGCGCAACCACTTCGTCCCGCTGCTTCGGATCGAAGTGAATGCCGTGCTTCTCGAACAGCGCCCGCGCCGCTTCGTAGTCACCCTCGGACTTGATCCGCTGCACGTCGGCGAGTAGCCGAGCGACGCCCTCGCGGAACGCCTTCGGATCCACCAGCACCAGGTAGGTCTTGCCATCGCGGCGACGCTCCTCGATGGCCTTCGTGTTCTCCATGAGCCAGCGGACGATCATCTGCCGGTTCCTCATGTGGTCTTCTTCGATTTCGTTGCGGTCGCGCACGCGTCGCAGTTGCACGAGCGCCTGACGCGTGTACGCCTCGTACTGCGTCCTCGCGATGTCCGCCTGGTTTGCCGCGGGCATGACCTTCAGCTCGACGAGCTTCGGGTCGCCGACGAAGTACAACGCCACCAGGTCGGCACGACCTTCTTCGAGGGCGGAGTAATGCTCCTTGATCGCCTCTTGTGGCGGGACCGTGAGCCCCGGCGACGTCCGCCCCGAGGCATGCCCGATCACCTCGTGCAGGTCGGTGTGGAGTTCGCCGACGAAAGCGCCCCACTTTGCCGCGCGCGCCGCCTCGTCGGGCGACCAGGCGAACTCGCTCCGCATGCCTTCGGGAGTGGCCTTGTCGGCGGCCTCGATCACGTTCGAAAGCGACACCGACTTGCTGCCGTGCGACTCCCGGATCCCTTGATCGTTCGGCAGGTTGATGCCGATCGCCGACACGGGGCCCGCATCGCCCGCCTCGAACACCACGTCTATGGCATTGGCGACGATCGCTTTGACGTCGCTCTTCCGGTACTTCGGATCCCACGGCATGTGGTTCTCGAACCATTGCGCCTCGTTCGCGATCCGCCGGATGCGATCCGTCTTTTCCTTGTTCACGAAAAACACCACGCCTTCCCACGATCCCTTGATCCCGCGCGGATCCAGGTAGACCTCGATGAAGCCGTTGATCGTGTCCACCGGTGAGTTCTTGTCCTCGACCCACGCGATGTCGTACTTCACGCGGTCGTCCTGCGCGCCGGTCTGGTAGAAGCGGATGAGCGCTCGCAGCGCGGCCGCCATGGGCGCGGTCGCGAACGGAATGGCGGCCTCGAGATGTTTCGTGATCGTGGCGATCTCCCTGCCGTACCGGCCGTTGATCCGATACACCTCCTCGACGAGCGTGCCACCCTGGTTCACCAATCGCGAATTGAGACCGTATTTCTCGCGGAACCCTGCGACGTCTTTCATGCTGACGTTCACGTACAGGTTGTTCGCGCTGCCCGTCAGGATGTCCTTGCCCGCTGGCGGCCTCTTGTTCGTCACGATCGGGTCCACATCGGGATCGAAGAACATCGGACCCAGGCGCGCGAGAAAGGCGCTGTCCGTTTCGCCCTTCGCCATGCGGAACGAAGCGCCGTTCTTCACGGCGGCACGCACTGCGTTTTCAAGCGCCGCCGGCTTCAGGTTCAACACGAACTTTCGCGCGGTGAGGTTGTTGTAGGGACCGTTGTTGATCCAGAACATTTTCGTGTAGCGCTGAATTTCCTTCAGCGTCGCGGGCTCGACTCCGTTGGCATGCGTGAGAAGTTCCTCGAGCAGATCGCGCATCTCGAGCGCGTAGCGGTGCTTCTGGTCGAAGAAGATGTCGCGGCCCGCCAGCGCCGCCTGGTACAGGTGCCAGATCAGTGTCTTCTCTCGAAGTGGAAGCGCATCGAAGCCGTCGGCATACAACTGCACAACCGCTGCGTCATCGATGCGTTCGAGCAGGTATGGCTTGTCGGCACGGTTGGCGGGCTGCTGATCCGATGTAGATGCGGGAGATGTGATGGCGAGCGCGAGCGCGCCCGTCAGGAGCAAGCAACGACACGTCAGCATTGACAGCACCCCTTCAGAATCTCTAGCTTAGCGCGATGCTGACGGACGGGCTGATCATCCGGCGGGCTGAGCCACGCGATGCCAGCGCGGTGGCCGCGCTTGGCGCGCGTACGTTCGCGGATACCTTCGGCGCCGACAACACGCCGGACGACATGCAGGCCTATCTGGCGCAGACGTACGGCGAATCACAACAACTCGCCGAGTTCACGAATCCCGACATCGTCACATTGCTCGTCGAAGAACGCGGAGCACTGGTCGCCTTCAGCCAGGTGCGCCGCGGACCCGCGCCCGCGTGTGTCACGCTCCTGTCGCCAGTGGAACTCTGGCGCTTTTATGTGGAGCGCGGGTGGCACGGGCGCGGTATCGCCGCCGCTCTCATGGACGCGGCTCTATCCACCGGGCGCGAGCTCGGCGGGTCGTCGGTATGGTTGAGCGTGTGGGAAAGAAATCCCCGCGCGATCGCCTTTTATACAAAGTGCGGCTTCTCTGACGTCGGTTCCAAAGTGTTTGTCGTCGGAACTGATCATCAAACAGACCGCGTTATGGCGCGCGAAATCCGTCACGAGCCCAGCCGTTTAATTTCATCCGTCAATTGGTACGGCTGATGCTCGGCATCGCCCAGCGACGCACCGAACGTCGCGGGAGGAAGAACGATGCTGCAGAGATTGGCTGTTGTCTGCTGCGCGGCGCTGATCACCGTGGCCTGCGGACAGACGGACACGGGCATCACGACGGCAGTGAAATCGAAGTTCGCGGCTGACGATACCGTGAAGGCGTATCAAATCGACGTGACGACCGAAAACAAGGTCGTGACGCTCGCGGGAAATGTGGAGACGTCGGCGGCGAAGGAGCAGGCGGTACTGCTCGCGCGTAACACCGATGGCGTGAGCGACGTCGTGGACCGTCTCGTCGTCAGCGAGACGGCGGGAACGGCCGGTATCCGCGACCGCGACGACGTGGACGACGACACGAACGCGGATGAACAGGCGGCGGCCAAGGCGCGTGAGGGCCAGGCGAAGGCAGGCCAGGCCGCCGATCGGGCGGGCGCGATCGCAACCGACGCGGCGATCACGACCGCGGTGAAGTCGAAGCTGCTGGCCGATCCGGCCGTAAGCGGTCTGAAGATCGACGTGGACACCAAGGGCGGCGTCGTGACTCTGACCGGCACGGTGGCTTCGCGTACCGAGGCGGATCAGGCACTCAAGATCGCGCGTGCCACCGACGGCGTGGACCGCGTCGTCGACAACCTCAAGGTTGGACGTTAGCTATTCTTGATTCTGGATTCTAGATTCTGGATTCAATCTAGAATCTAGAATCTGGAATCTAGAATCTGAATGTCCAACCCCGGCAACAAGATCTGTCACAACATCCTCGAAGCCATCGGCCATACCCCGATGGTCCGCATCAACCGGCTCACTGAGCGCGTCATTCCGGCAACGGTGCTCGTGAAGGTCGAGACCTTCAACCCGGGCAACTCGATCAAGGACCGCATGGCGGTACGGATGATCGAGGACGCGGAACGCGCGGGCAAGCTCAAGCCCGGCGGCACCATCATCGAAGGTACGTCCGGCAACACCGGCATGGGCCTGGCGATTGCGGCAGTGGTCAAGGGGTATCGCTGTATCTTCACGACCACCGACAAGCAGTCCAAGGAAAAGATCGACGCGCTCAAGGCGTTTGGCGCCGAAGTCATCGTCTGCCCGACTAACGTCGATCCTGAAGACCCGCGCTCGTATTACTCGGTGTCGTCGCGCCTCGAGAAGGAAGTTCCGAACTCGTGGAAGGCGAACCAGTACGACAACCTGTCGAACTCCGCGGCGCACTACGAGCAGACGGGTCCGGAGATCTGGGAGCAGACCGACGGCAAGGTCACGCACCTCGTCGTGGGCGTCGGCACCGGTGGCACGATCAGCGGGGTCGGCCGTTACCTGAAGGAGCGCAACCCGAAGATCAAAGTATGGGGTATCGACACGTACGGGTCCGTGTTCAAGAAGTACAAGGAGACCGGTGTCTTCGACAAGAACGAGATCTACCCGTACATCACCGAGGGGATTGGCGAAGACTTCCTGCCGCAGAACGTGGATTTCAGCGTCATCGATCATTTCGAAAAGGTCACCGACAAGGATGCCGCGATCATGACGCGCCGCATCGCGCGCGAAGAAGGCATCTTCGCCGGCAACTCCGCCGGGTCGGCAATGGCGGGCCTCTTACAGCTGAAGGACAACTTCACGCGGGACGACATCGTCGTCGTGATCTTTCACGATCACGGGTCGCGCTATCTGGGCAAGATGTTCAATGACGAGTGGATGGCCGAGAAAGGCTTCCTCGAGAAAACGGGAATGACCGCGCGGGATCTCGTGGCCCTGCGCGTGTCGGGCGAGCTCTATGCGATCGAGGCGAGCCGGCCGGTGGAAGAAGCGGTGAAGGTCATGTCCGACCATGACTTCTCCCAGATATCCATCACGCGCGACGGCCGTGTCGTCGGTTCGCTGAACGAAGCGCACCTCTACGCCGAGTTCGTGAAGGATGCCGAGGTGAAGCGGAAGCCGGTGGAAAGCATCATGCAGCCGGCGTTTCCGTTCGTGGACGCGTCCACCCCGGTGGACCTCCTCGCCACCATGATCACGCCGCAAAACCCGGCGGTGCTCATACGGGACTTCAAGACCACCAAAACATTCATCATCACGCGCTCGGACATCATCCGCGTGCTGAGCACGTAGTGTTTCTCGGCCACCTCGCGCTCGGGTTCGCCGTGAAGCGCGCCACGCCGCGGGTCAACCTCGCCACGCTGTTCGCCGCGGCGGAGTTCCCGGATCTGCTGTGGCCGGTGCTCGTCGCGGCGGGGATCGAGCGCGTCGAGATCGCGCCGGGCATCACGGCATTCACGCCGCTCGATTTCGTGAGTTACCCGTGGTCGCACTCGCTCCTCCTCGTCGCGTTGTGGGGGGTGATGTTCGGCGTGGTGCATTTCCTTCGGTCGCGCAATGGCGTGGCCGCCATCGTGCTGGCCGCCCTGGTCTTGAGCCACTGGCTGCTCGATTACGTGTCACATCGGCCTGACATGCCGATTGTTCCCGGCGGGCCGCGCTACGGCCTCGGGCTGTGGAACTCGGTGCCAGCGACGATTGCCGTCGAAGGCGCGATCTTCATCGCCGGCGCGTGGCTCTACGCGCAGGCGACGCGGCCACGTGACGGACGCGGGCAGTTCGCCTTTGCCTCGCTCATCGGAGTGCTCGTCCTCGCGTACGTCGGCAACGTGCTGGCAGCGCCACCGTCACGGGATGCGATCTGGTCCGGTGCCCTGGTCGGCGCCCTGCTGCTGCTTGGGTGGGGGGCGTGGACGGATCGCAACCGCGTTCCGGTCAGATGACGCCGGCCCTTCGCGAGGTTCTCGCACGGTATTGGGGCTACTCCGAATTCCGGCCGTTGCAGCCTGAAGCAATCGACGCGGTGCTCTCCGGACGCGATTCGGTGGTGGTGCTGCCGACCGGCGGCGGCAAGTCGCTCTGCTTCCAGGCGCCAGCGCTGATGCGCGACGGCCTCGCCCTGGTGGTGTCACCGCTGATCTCGCTCATGAAGGATCAGGTCGATACCCTCGTGGGAAACGGCGTGCCGGCTGCCTGTTACAACAGCGCGCTTGCAGCGGACGAGAAGACCGCGGTGGTGACCGGCATTCGCGATGGACGCTATCGCCTGCTGTATGTGTCGCCCGAGCGCCTGGTGGGTGACGGCAACGACTGGTTCGTGTCGATGCTCGCCGGTTCGCGGGTCAGCTTCGTCGCGATTGACGAGGCGCACTGTATCAGCCAATGGGGACACGACTTCCGTCCCGAGTACCGTCAGCTCGCTCGGCTCCGATCGATCCTGCCCGGCGTCAGTTTGCATGCGTTCACGGCAACGGCAACGGCGCGCGTGCGGCGGGACATCGCGGAACAACTCGGGCTGCGCGACCCCGTGGAGCTGGTTGGCTCGTTCGACCGGCCGAACCTGACGTACCGCGTGCTCGCGCGCTCCGGGCTCAAGCAGCAGCTCGCCGAGATCCTGGCGAGACATCGCGGGGAAGCCGGCATCGTGTACTGCACGTCGCGCCGGGAGGTGGACGGCCTCGCCGCGTGGCTGACGAGCGAAGGGGTGCGCGCGCTTCCGTACCACGCGGGCCTCGACGATGCGCAGCGGCACCGGAACCAGGACGCGTTCCTCAACGAGCAGGTGGACGTGATCGTGGCGACCGTTGCGTTCGGCATGGGCATCGATCGCTCCGACGTCCGGTTCGTCGTGCACGCCGGCGCGCCACGATCGCTCGAGCACTACCAGCAGGAATCGGGCCGGGCGGGGCGTGACGGCCTCGACGCCGAGTGCGTGTTGATCTACTCGGGCGGCGACTTCCTGAAGTGGCGCATGATGCTCGAGAACGCCGGCGAGCTGACCGATGCGGCGCGGTCCACGCTTCGCGACATGGAACGCTACGCCGCCGCCGTCCGCTGCCGGCATCGCCATCTCGTCGAGTACTTCGGCGAGCGTTACGCCAGGGACCGGTGTCTCGCCTGCGACGTGTGCCTTGGAGAGCTCGAAGCCACGCCCGAGCCGATTGTGACCGCCCGGAAGATCCTGTCGTGCGTCGCGCGTGTTGATCAGCGCTTTGGCGCCGGCCACATCATCAGCGTGCTGCGCGGGCAGGCGGTCGAGGCGGTGACATCTCGCGGCCACCAGGCACTCAGCACGTTCGGCTTGCTGCGCGACATGACCGTGCCCGAATTGCGCGGCTACATCGAGCAGCTGACGTCCCTCGGGTTCCTCAGGCAGACCGACGACGGGTACCCGGTGCTGCGGCTGGCCGCGCCGGGGCTCGCATTGCTGAAGGATGCCGCAAGCTGTCCGCAGCTGGCGCTCGCGCGGCAAAAGCGGCCCGAGAAGCGTGTGGCCGGGCGCAGTCGCGAGGAAAGCGCGTCGTGGGAAGGCGTCGATCGCGTGTTGTTCGACGCCTTGCGTGCCGTGCGTCTGGAGATTGCCCGCGAACGCGGCGTACCGCCGTACGTGATTTTTCACGACACGACGTTGCGTGACATGGCGCGGGCCAGGCCGCAAGCGATGGACGATCTCCGCCGCGTGTACGGGGTGGGCGAGCGCAAGGCGGCGGACCTTGGTGCGCGCTTCCTGGCCGCAATTGCCGCGCATACCGCGCCGACATAACCTCGCACCCCATCGGCTGCGGACATCACCTCGACTACAATCCGGCGATGCGAATCCAGGCTGTGTCGGCGACGGTTGTCATTCTGTGCGCGCTCGTGCTGCAGCCCGAAGCGCGTGCGCAACATGCCGCGCTCGAGGGTTTCGACGCGTATGTGGCGAGGGCCGTTCGCGATTGGCGCACGCCGGGGCTGGCCATAACCGTAGTCAAGGACGGCCGCGTAGTGTTCTCGAAGGGGTATGGCGTCAGGGAGCTGGGGAAGCCGGCGGTCGTGGATCCGCAGACGCTCTTTGCCGTGGGCTCGACGACCAAGGCGATGACCGCGGCGCTTGTCGGCATGTTGGTGGACGAGAAGAAGCTTGACTGGGACGACCCGGTAGTCAAGCACCTCCCGTGGTTCCAGCTGAAGGATCCGTACCTCACCCGAGAGATCACGGTTCGCGATCTGCTGACCCATCGCGCGGGGCTGGGTAACGCGGATTACCTGTGGTACGGCCAGACTACCGAGCCCCAGGAAATCCTGCGCCGCGTGAAGCTGCTCGAGGCCTCGTATTCGCCGCGCTCGTCGTTCATCTACCAGAACGTCATGTATGCGGCGGCCGGGGCAGTTGTGGAGGCGGCGAGCGGCCAGTCGTGGGAGCAGATGATGCGCACGAAGCTGTTCGAGCCGCTGGGCATGCGTGAATCGATTGCGACGGCGGCCGCTCTCGCGCGGCAACCGAACGTGGCGATGCCGCACGACATGGTGGACGGCGAGCTGCGCGTCATCGAGAACGCCACCGTGGACGGCGTCGCGCCGGCGGGGAGCGTCTGGTCCAGCGTGCACGACATGTCGAAGTGGATGCAGATGCTGCTCGATGGCGGCACAGTGAATGGGCACGTCCTGCTGAAGCCCGAGACGGTGGCCGAGCTGTTCACGCCCCAGGCGATGGTGACGCCGCAAGCCTTTTATCCGACCGCGCGGCTGACCAAACCGCATTGGACCACGTACGGCCTCGGCTGGTTCCAGCAGGACTATCGCGGACGCGCCGTGGACTTCCACACCGGAAGCATCGACGGGATGGTCGCGATTCACGGCCTGCTTCGCGACGAGCGGCTGGGCGTCTTCATCCTTGCCAACCGCGATCATGCCGAGCTGCGGCACGCGCTGATGCTCAACGTCTTCGATCGGTTCACCGGCCACGCCGACCGCGACTGGAGTGCCGAGCTGCTGACGCTGTACGGAAACCTGCAGAAGGAGGCAGACGAGCGGCGCAGGAAAGAAGAGGGCCGCCGCGTCGCTGGCACGTCGCCGTCGCTCCCGCTCGCGCAGTACGCGGGGACGTATTCGGACCCGCTCTACGGCGATGTGGTGGTCAGCGTCGACTCGAAGGGGTTGCGCGCGCGCTACGGGACGGCCTATAACGGCGCGCTCGAGCATTGGAATTACGACACATTCCGCGCAGCGTGGGACGCGAGATGGCGGGGAACGGCGTTGATCACGTTCGTCCTCGATGCCAACGGCGAGCCGACGACGCTGCAGGCAATGGGCGCGAGGTTTCGGCGCAAAGAGGAGGCACTGCAACGGACCAGCCACAAAGACGATTAGCCATATTTAGGGTCTCAGGAGGCTCCTGGCTGTCTGCGCGTCTGCTGTTTGCGCACTCCTGAAAACCCTTTGTGACCTTTGGGATCTTTGTGGCCGCATCGTCTTTGTGGCCGATCGTCTTCGTCGCCGTCGCTACACGTTCGCGTTTTCGCGTGCGGCGGCGCGTCGCGCGATTTCTTCGGACGACACGTCTTCGACGTGCGTCGCGATCCACCACTGGTTGCCGTTGGGATCGCGGACGCCGCCGCTGCGATCGCCGTAGAACTCCGTTCTCAACTCTCGCACCGACGTCGCGCCTGCGGCGAGCGCCGCCTGGTACATCGCATCGCAATCCGGCACGTAGAGATGTACCATCGCGGGCATCGCCTTCCACTCCGGCCCGGCCTGACCGAGCATCACGTGCGAATCGCCGATGAGCACCTCGGCATGCATGACGCGGCCGTTCGGATCCTTGTGCAGTTCCGTGATACGAGCGCCGAACGCGCGCTGCAGGAACTCGAGCTGCGCGTCGGCATCGTCCACGAGGAGGTACGCGGTCACCGTGTGGTGACCTTCGGGAACAGGTTTGACTGCCATGCCGGCATTGTGCCGCGAACGCCGGTGGGTGCGATTGTAAAAATTTGACCCGCCCGTGCGCGGCTAATCGCGCACCGGCACGTGGTTGATCGAGTCGATTCGCTGCATCGCCCAGGCGGACGGCGTCAGGCCGGAGAACGCCTGGAAATCGTGAATGAAATGCGCCTGGTCGAAGTAGCCGCAATCGAGCGCCAGCCCACTCCAATCGGTGCGACCGGTGCGGTGCACCTGGCGGATGGCTGCCTGGAAGCGGCGCAGGCGGCAGAAGACTTTCGGCGTAAGGCCCACTTCACGGGTGAAGCACTCGACGAATCTCCTCTGGCTAAGGCCGACGCTGTTGGCCACACGAGCGACGCTCTGCGCACATGGGACGCGCATGAATTCGCGCAGCGCGTAGCGGACTGCCGGGTGTCGCTGCAGTCCATTGCGCGCCTGGGCGAGCAGGACGCCCTCGATGATCCTGAACCGTTCCTGGTCCGTCCCCGCTTCGCCGAGCCGGTCGCGGAACTCGCGGGCGACGCCGCCCCATAGCGCGTCGAGCGGCACGATGGCGTTGCGGCACTCGTGCAGCGGCGGCGCCATGAACGCGAACGCGCCGCCCGGCTTGAAATGCACGCCGGCCAGGGATTGATGCCGCGACGTGTCGAGCATGAAGAAGTGTGTGTGCGGTCCCGACAGGACGCCGGTACCGGACTCCGGCGCAACGTCCACCACGAGCTCGACCGATCCGCCAGGCAGCAGCCGCTCCTGCGTCCAGGGCTGTGGTGGCATGTCGCACAACCAGAGCAGCTCGATGAATTCGTTGAGCGGCGGGCCGAGGCGACGGTGCCTGAACGTGTTCATGTGTGTTACCCGGCCGGCGCTCGAAGCCAGGACACGAACTGACGCACGCCATCTTCGTATCGCGTGCGCGGTTCGTAGCCGAGCAGCGTCCGTGCTTTGTCAACATTGGCCCACGTTTGCCGCACGTCGCCCGGCTGCTCTGGCAGCGGCTGCCGCACGGCATGCATCCCGAGGGCAGCTTCGAGGCCCTCGATCATCTCACGCAAGCTGATTGTCTGGTTGTTGCCGAGGTTGATCACTTCATACATCGTTGCGCGGTAGTCGATTGCCGCCTTCACGCCGGCGATAATGTCGTCGATATAGGTGTAGTCACGACGCGTGGATCCGTCACCGAAGACGGGAATCGGCTTGCCCTGGAGAATCAGGCGCGCGAACTTGTGAATGGCGAGGTCGGGCCGCTGCCTCGGACCGTAGACCGTGAAAAAGCGAAGCGCAATGAAGCGAATGCCGTACAGGTGACTGTACACGTGCCCGAGCAACTCTCCGCTCACCTTCGTGCTCGCATACGGGCTGATCGGCTGAAGGACGTGATCCTCCTCGGACCAGGGCACGCGGGGATTCACCCCGTACACGCTGCTGGACGAGGCGAACACGAATTGCTTGATGTCGCGTTCGCGCGCCAGCTCCAGCAGGTTCTGCGTGCCGCGCACGTTGACGTCCTGGTAAGCCACGGGATCGTCAATCGACGGTCGGACGCCCGCCTTCGCAGCCAGATGCACGATGGCATCGTACGACCCGGTCATTTCCTGGCGAACGCGATCGATGTCCCGCAGGTCGCCCTCGACCATTCTCAACCGCGGATGGCCGCGATGACGGTCGAGGTTACGTTCCTTGGCGGAGCGGTCGTAGAAGGGATCGAAGTTGTCCAGGACGGTGACCGCGGCGCCATCGGCCAGCAGCGAGTCGAGGAGATGGCTGCCGATGAAACCGGCGCCGCCCGTGAGGAGCACGTGTGGCATTCAACTCAGAATTCTAGAATAGATGCGTACGCAACCAACCCCGCCCGGCGTGAAGAGAAGGATAGTAGCCGCATGACACCGATTGGAACGGCGCGCACGCCGTTTGCCGAGACGAAGCAGATTCCGAAAGGCCCCGACGCGAAGCATGACGCCGAAGGCGTGATCGAGATCGTGCCGGAGCTCGAGCCCGGGTTGCTCGACATCGAAGGGTTCTCGCACCTGTACGTGATCTGGATGTTCCACCGCGCCGAGGGATTCGACCTCGTGGGCACGCCGCCAAGCGACGATCGGCCGCACGGCGTGTTCGCGACCCGTTCGCCGCGCCGGCCGAACCCGATCGCCCTGACCGTCGTCGAGCTGCTCCGACGAGAGGGGCCGCGTCTCTACGTGCGCGGCGTGGACATGTTGGATGGGACGCCGATCCTCGACATCAAGCCTTACCTGTCGAGCGTGCCCGCCGACCAGGTGCGCCGCGGATGGCTGGCGGAAGCCGAGGCCCGGCGGAAGACAAGCGGTTAGCCACGAGGGCGGCATGGCCACGCCAATTCGTCTTCGTGGCCCTGATGGTATTAGCGCGCGAAGCGCTCGGCCGCGCGTTCCCTCGCCCTGGTGGCTTCTTCCTCACGATTTTTGGGCATTGCCGTGGTCGTCAGCGAGTCAATGAGCCGACGCGCTACGGCGGCCACGTCCTCGATCGCCTCGTTGAATGACGCCTCGTTCGCTTTCGACGGCGCGTTGAAACCACTCAGCTTGCGGACGAACTGTAGCGACGCCGCGCGGATCTCCTCGTCGGTCGCGGGCGGATCGAAGTTGAACAGGGTTTTAATATTCCGGCACATACTCACCATTCTAAAATCTAAATCTAAAATCTAGAATCTAGAATCTGGAATGGATTCCGACCTGCAGCTTCGGGCGGCTGTCTACCGGCATTTTGCGGATACGGCGCAGGCGCCCACGCTTGGTGACATGGCGCGCGCCATGCGCGCGGCGCCCGGCGACGTGAAGGCGGGCTATCAACGTTTGTACGCCAGGCGCATGCTGGTCCTGATGCCCGACGGTGAGTCGATCCGCATGGCGCCGCCGTTCTCCGCCGTCCCGACGCAACATGTCGTGCGCGCCAGCGGCAAGGAATACTTCGCGAACTGCGCGTGGGACTCATTTGGCATCCCGGCAGCGCTGCAGGCCGACGCCGATGTGCTCTCGCGCTGCGAGCAATCCCGCGAGCCGCTCCGCATCCACATTGGCCCCGACGGACTGCCGCCCTCCACGTGGCTCTTCCACGTGGCGGTACCCGCCGCTCACTGGTGGCGGGACATCGTCTACACGTGACAGACGATGCTGTTCTTCAGGGATGAAGAACAAGTACACGCGTGGTGTGCTGCGAATGGTGTGCCGCAACGCCCGCTGGTGACGCTGGAACAGCTCTGGCGGCTGTCGGTGGCTTGGTACGCAAGCCGTCTCACGCCGGACGCACGTCGGCCGGGGCCAGAGGAGATGCGCCGCATCTTCGCCGGCATTGGATTGGAAGAACCTTTCTGGGATCCTCAGTCCGATCGGTTCTGAAAACTCCTACAGGTCTCGAATCACGCGGCACGGATTTCCGGCAGCAAACACACCAGGCGGAATGTCACGTGTCACAACACTGCCGGCCCCGATCACCGCTCGCGATCCGATCGTCACGCCAGGACAGATGATCGCGCCGCCGCCCACCCACACGTCGGAGCCGATGTCGATAGGCCGGGCGAATTCACGCGTGCGCCGCTGCTCGGCATCGAACGGATGCGTGGCCGTGTAGATCTGCACCGCGGGACCAAAGAGCGTGAAGTCTCCGACGCGAACGGCGCAGACGTCGAGCACGACGCAATTGAAGTTGAAGAACACTCGCTCGCCGAGCGTGACGTTCGAGCCGTAGTCGCAATAAAACGGCGGTTGCATCCACACACGGTCGCCGCCCGCGCCGAATAGCTCCAGGAGAATGCGTCGTCGCTCGGTGTCGTCTGTCTCGCGTGTGGCGTTCAAGGCCTGGCAGAGATCGCGCGCACGGACGCGCGCGGCGACGAGCTCGGGATCGAGTGGGTCGTACAGCTCTCCCGCGAGCATCTTCTCGCGTTCGCTGCGCGTCGCTGCGCTCGGGGGTTGTTCCAGCATTACTTCCCAATCGCGATCAATCGGTCGTCGGCTCGCAAAAACAGCCGGCCGCCTGCAATTGCTGGCGATGCGACGAAGTGGCCGTCCACCGTGTTGCGCGCGAGCACCCGCGGCGTGCGGCCGGCCTGCAGCACGACGGTTTCTCCGGTCTCGCTCACCAGGTACACCTTGCCGTCACCGGCCACCGGTGACGCGGTAAAGATGCCGCCGACGCGCTCCTGCCAGACGCGCTCTCCGGTCGCGGCGTCGACGACGTTCACGACCCCGTTCTCGCCGGCCATGTACATCAGGCCGTTGTAGTGCACGAGCGACGGCACGTACGGAGCGCCGGTCGGCACGTGCCACGCCACGTGTGTCTTGCTGACGTCGCCTCTGCCGCCGGTCTTGATGGCCATGTACGGTCCGCTGCGATAACCGCGCGTGAGATACAGCGTGCCCTGGTGGGGAGACGCTACCGGAATGGGGAAACGATTCGCTTCGGCGAAGTGCCACAGGCGCTCGCCCGTGTCGGGATTGTGCGCTTCGACACCCTCGCTCGTGTTCACGATCATCTCGGGTCCGCGCGGCCCCTCGACGACCACCGGCGTGCTGTACGAGATCACATCTTTCCCGCGATCCTGCTTCCATTTCGTCTTGCCGGTTTTTGCATCGAGAGAGAGCAGATATGCGCCTGAAGGCTGGTAGCAAACGAGGATGATTGCGTCCTTGTAGAGTGCCGGTGAGCTCGAATGGCCCCACTGGATGTCGAACGGCCCGTACTCGGTCGCGAGATGCCGCTGCCACGCGAGCTTGCCCGTCATGTCGACCGCAACGATCAGCCCGGTGCCAAACCACGCGTAGACGCGCTCCCCGTCGGCAACAGGACTTGGCGACGCCAGGTTGTGCTTGTCGTGCACTTCCGGCAACGCGCCTTCCGCCTCCACCACGTATTCCCACGCGCGACGGCCGCTTGCACGGTCGAACGCGCTGACGATGAATCGCGTGGTGTCCGATTCGCGTGCGCCGGTCAGCGTGCGCTCGCCGGAAGATGCGCTGTCAGGCCCCTGGACGAGCGACGGGTGGTTGCCGCGCCGTCGCACGCCGGTCCCTTCCTGCGACGTCACGAACACACGGCCGCCGAACACGATCGGCGAGGACACGCCCGCGCCACGAAGAGGCGCCTGCCAGGCGATGTTCTCGGTGCGTCCCCACCGTTCGGGCAGGTTCGTTTCGGTCGTGACGCCGGTCGCGCGCGGCCCACGCCACGCCGGCCAGTTGTCGGCCGCGAGTGTCGCGCCGGAGACGATGAGGACGAGGGCAGTACAGATGTGCTTCATGGGTTCAATGTCTCGATCGTGGCCTGTCGAATGTAATCCAGCCGCGGGTAGCGGCGCAGGAGGAACTCGGTGCCGCCCTCGAACAGCGGATCCTGCCGGCCACCGCGGATGCCGCCACCTGATTCCTCACCGTAGCCGGCGTACAGCGAGTCGGCCACGTCCATCCCGCGTGTGACGATGCCGAACGGGGCGAATCCTTCGGCGTCGAGGGTGGAGGAGTTGTCTCGCAGGTTGATGAACACCTGCGTCGTCCTGCCGTTCCGTTCCGCCCATGCGAATGCGACCGCGCCTCGCACATTCGACTCGACCCGTGGATCGTCGGGCATTGCCTGGGTGCGCCACGCGTGCGCGATGCGTGGGTCCCCGTTGATGCCGAACTGCGCCCAGCGTCCAGAGACGACGCGGAAGAAGCGCGAATCGTCGTAGTATCCGAGGCGTACGAGGTTATGAAAACGATCCGCTCCGCGCGGCGCGGCCATGCGCGCGACGGCAATCACAATCTCGCCGCGACTCGTATCGAGCCGCACCACGAACTTGGCGGGTGCGGTCCGCTGCCATTCCGGGTCGCCTGGGTTCAGCAGTCGCGCCACATCGTGTGCGGACACCGTGGCGACCGTGGCGCAGCACGCCAGCGCGGCAATATGTAACAATCTCGGTCGATTCATCGGACGCGTCGAGTGATGACTTCCGTTGAGGGACGAGCATAGCGCGAGAGTCAAGGAGGGCACATATGAGGTCGCTCTGGGATCCGTCGGCCCGCGGTGAATTGAGGGATCGGCTTGCGCGCCTGACCCCGGCCTCCGAGCGCCGGTGGGGGAAGATGTCGGCGCCGCAGATGGTGGCACATCTCGTCGAGGCGATGCGGATGGCACAGGGCGACATCGTGGTGCCATCCAAGAACCTGCCGATACGGTTCACGCCGCTCAAGCAGCTGATCCTGTATGTGCTTCCGTTTCCCAAAGGTGCGCCGACGGCGCCCCAATTGATCTCTCGCGCGCCGCTCGACTGGTCAACGGAATGCGCGACGCTGGCGACGATGATCGAGCGGTTCGGCGAGCGCGACCGATCGGCTGCATGGCCCGAGCACCCGGCGTTTGGAAAGTTGAACGGCAAGCAGTGGGGTGTGCTCGTCTACCGGCACATGGACCACCACTTTCGACAGTTCGGCGTGTAGGGCGAGCG
>WUUC01037401.1_pt1 | contig 17422 bp, 14 predicted proteins | sample 6278441 | NCBI WGS metagenome assembly WUUC01 (sample SAMN13675441, study PRJNA597444) | soil metagenome | isolation source: soil | place: USA: Washington | collected 2017-10 | reverse complement strand
GGGGGAAGTTCTGGCAGGTGTCAAGGTGCTTAATAAACTCACCAGCTTGGGTATGCCCGAACGTCGGGGCAGTTTTTATTAGCTGCAGGAGGTTAGATTCCATGGCTTCGAGGTCTCGGCAAACCAGAAATGATTTGCTCAACAACGTCGGTTTTCACTCAACGTATCGAACGCCATAACTTAACGCTGTGGACACACAGCAAGCGTTTGGCTAGACGAACTATTTGTTTTTCTAAATCTGTAGAGCTTCGTGAAAAAGTCATCGGTACTTATCTCAATAAATTCCATTCTCAATCATTATGAGGCACTACCTAAGTCTAAGCGAGTATGGCTTGTTTAGGCTGAATATTGTGAAGTATTGTTTAGCGCGGCCTCTTTGAGATCAAGCTCTCGTTCTAGTTTTCGCAAAGTGATATCATTAATACTATTTTGTAGACGAAGCTGGTAAAGGCTTTGGCGCTCGGCTTGTAATGCGTTTTGCTGTAACCTCTGGATGATAGTCATCAGAGGTCGATGGATTTTATATTGCTCTTTCTTCTCAGTGAGCTGTTGTTGAAAATAGGACTGTTTTAATCCGTCACAGGCTTTATTCAATAGCTGGAGCAGCTGTGGATCGTCATGCTGGTTTAGCAAACGTCTGTGATAGTACTGCTGATCCTGTTCAATTTGCTGTAGTGCTGCTTGCCAGGCCGCAATCCGTGCTTGCTGTTCTTCAGTTTGCTCCTCCTCTGCTACTGTCACGGTGATTGGTTTAATACAATAGGGGAGCACCAAGGCTCCTAATAATAGCGTGGATAAAATAACGCCGACTGCGATCACAATCAGCAGTTCACGTGCTGGAAAGGGTGTTCCATCAGGCAGGTTCATCGGGAGACTCAGGGCGGCTGCTAGCGTAATAGCGCCACGGATCCCAGAAAAGGTGATGCTCCCGAGATCAGCACGATTTAGCCATGAGGCCTGATCGGTCGTGCCACCTAGCCAGCGAGTGAGTAGCCAGGACACGACCAGCCAGGCCAGGCGGAGCAGCAGCAGGAGCAGCGTAATTCCGCCAATAGTGATTAGCAGGTGCAGATTTGGCTGATCCATCAGGAGCGTTTGAGAGAGATTCTGCATGGTTTGTGGGATTTGCAAACCGAGCAATAGAAAAATCAAACCATTAAATATGAACTCTAAAAAGGGCCAGAAACTGCGGGCTTGCAGCCGAGCAGCGCTAGAATCAGCATAGCTAAGTTTTAGATGGCTCAAACTCATTCCTGTAGCGACTACCGCAAGGATGCCGGATAGGCCATAATGCTCGGCGATCAAGTAGGTTCCAAAGGGTAAGAGTAGAAAAAGCAGTAGGGTCTGCAGCGCATGTGTCGTTAACTGCGGTTTCATTAGCCTGGATCGCAGTTGATTAAACAGGTAGGCCACGAGCACTCCCAATCCGATGCCTCCAAAGGTGATCGAGACAAATTGTTGAATCGCTAATCCAAAAGAGAAGGTGCCGGTGATTGCGGCGGTCAGCGCAAATTTTAGTGCAATCAAGCTAGAGGCATCATTAATTAAGGCTTCACCCTCCAGTAAATGTTGCGTTATGCTGGGCAGTTGCAAGCGTTTGGTAATGGCGAGTACTGCCACTACATCGGTCGGTGACAGGATCGCTGCCAAGACAAAGGAGACCTCCAGCGGTAACGGGGTTATCCATCGGTGGATCAAATAGCCCCCGAGAAGCACATTCAAGAGGGTTAATCCTATCGCCAAGCCTAAAATGGTTTTTTTAAGCCGGAAAAATTCACGTTGAGGGAGTCGCCAGCTATCTAAAAACAGCAAAGGTGGGATAAATAAGATCATGAAGAGTTCAGGGCTCAGCGTGATCTTAGGGAAACAGGCAGGATAACTCACCAGGGTCCCCAAGATAATTTGCAGCAGCGGCATCGGGAATGCTGACGGCAGGGTTTGAGCGATTAAGCCGGTGATCGACACTAACAACAGTAACCAGAGAGTTAATGTAACAGTTTCCATAGTCGCGTAACGGGATCAGGAGTGGAAGAATAGCGATGTTTCTAGCAATATAGTTGATTTTTTAACGAGTCATTGAAGCTGCTTATAAAATGATGTTGTCAGCCATGAATAAACATTATCTGTCGGCCATTGGGCTATTTAACAACAGATAAAGCTGAGGGATCTGGCTATTGAAATGCTCATTGCAACCGGCTAATGATGAAGGGAGTTCCGCAAGCTTTTATCAGGCTCACGCCCTCGAACTGCAGTAACCTCCCTTAAATGGTGGTCGTTGCCCCCCATCAAGCAATAGTCATAAATTCTATTAATTCTGTTTAAAAGGTAAAAAAACGGGGGAGCATCAATTTTATTGTCGATAAGCTGTTTAATAGTGGATTGTTTCTTGACAATTTTTTCAAATTCTCCTTAAACTTCTTACTATGTGGAGATTTGTGGGGATGTGTGGAGGCAGTAGGGTTTGAGAAGGATTGAGTGATGTATCGTGGGGCAACGCTACTAAGCTTGGACGGCAAAGGGCGTCTAGCAATTCCAACACGCTACCGTCAGCTGCTGCCAGAGGGCAGCCAAGGGCAGATGGTTTGTACCATTGATGTTCATCAGTGCTGCCTGCTGCTCTATCCCTTGCTGGAGTGGGAAATCATCGAACAACGATTGACCGCTTTGTCCAGTATGTACCCATTGGAACGTCGTCTGCAGCGTCTACTGTTAGGGTATGCCCATGAGGTGCAGTTAGACAGTGCTGGACGCTTATTACTAGCCAGTACACTGCGTCAGCATGCTGACTTACATAAACAGGTGATGTTGGTGGGTCAACTCAATAAATTTGAGATCTGGGATCAACAGGCCTGGGTACGGCAAATTAAAGCGGATATCGCGGCAGAGCGACACGATTCAACTCCCTTATCACAACGGTTACAGGATTTCTCACTCTAGTCATGCAACGATCCATTCAGCACATACCGGTGTTACTCGAAGAGGCTCTCAAGGCACTCAAGGTCCGTCCAGATGGGGTCTACCTAGATGGCACCTATGGCCGAGGCGGACACACACGGCAGATTTTATCCCAGTTAGGGGAGCAGGGACGTTTGTTAGTGCTTGATCGTGATCCCAAAGCGATTCAAGTGGCCAGACAACTTAAGGATGAGCGACTGGTAGTGATCCAGGAGAACTTTGCACATTTGGCTACCGTAGTACAAACGCAAGGGCTTACCGGTCGGATTGATGGAATCTTGTTAGATCTGGGGGTCTCTTCGCCGCAGCTGTTCGAGGCACAACGAGGTTTCAGTTTTTTACACGACGGGCCACTCGATATGCGGATGGATCCCACCCAAGGGCATTCTGCAGCTGAATGGCTCAATCAAGCAGAGGAGCAAGTGATCGCAGATGTACTATGGCGCTTTGGGGAAGAGCGCTTCGCCAGGCGGATTGCTAAAGCGATTATTAGCCACCGTGCACAGCAGCCCTTGACCAGAACAGGTCAACTGGCAGCACTCATCAGTGCGGCGGTGCCACGCCATGAGAAGCACAAACATGCGGCCACACGCAGTTTTCAAGCCATCCGCATTTATATCAATGATGAGCTAGCAGCAATCCAACAGGCGTTGGAGGCGGCACTTAAAGTTTTGGCGCCTGCGGGGCGTCTGGTGGTCATCAGCTTTCACTCGCTAGAAGATCGCTTGGTCAAACAATTTATGCGCCAGCAGAGCGTTAGGGCGTGGTTGCCGCCGGGGTTGCCACTGACTGAAGCTGAAAGGCAGCAGCGACAACCGGCCCCTTTATTACAGCTTTTTGGCAAACAACGATCCTCAAAGCAGGAGATAGCCAATAATCCACAGTCCCGGAGCGCCCTGTTGCGTGTTGCTGAACGGACCGTGGCACCATGACCGTTGAGCGCACGGGTTTACTCAGGACCATTGGCGATGATCTGAGTAGGCAGCGCACGGCGTTAGGGCTGTTGTTGTGGCTTCTCCTCTCATCACTCGGGTTGGTCTTTGTCACGCATCACACCCGCTTGCTCACAATGCGGCAGGCCGAGTTAGTAAATGATCAATATACCTTGGAGAGTGAGTGGCGTAACCTGATTTTGGAAGAGAAGAGTCTCAGTGATCCAGATCGGATTGAAGCGCTTGCTAAAACAAAATTAATGATGCAGCACCTGCAACTTAAACAAGAAAAGTTTGTAAAGCGCTCCTTATGAAAAATTTTAGGCCAAAACAGCCAGGGGACCGACTGCGTTTACAGAAAGGAGTTGCCTTTATCCCTTGGCGTTTTTACTCGATCTGCGGGATGCTGTTGCTGGCCACCGTTGGGTTATTGTGGCGCACCGCTTGGCTACAAATTCTGCATCCTGATCGTTTATCACGTGAAAGCGATCGACGTTCATTACGTTGGCAATCCATTGATAATCCTCGGGGACTGATCTGTGATCGTGCCGGAAAACCACTAGCAGTCAGCGTTCCAGTTCAAGCTATCTGGGCGGATCCGCAAGTGGTTCAGCAGTCAGAAAATTGGCAGTATCAGCAGCACTGGCGTGCGCTGGCAGAGTCCCTTAAGCTTTCACCTACTCAGCTGGCAGCGCGGATTCGAGCTAACAGCGGCGGTCGCTTTGTCTATTTATCTCGTCAAGTAAGTCCTGCCGTAGCTCAATATATGCAGGCACTAGCGATTCCAGGGATCCACCTCAATACCGAGGCGCGACGCTTTTATCCAGCTGGTGAAATAGCGGCCCATCTGGTGGGCTTAACCAATATTGATGGCCTAGGGATTGAGGGGGTAGAGAAGCGTTGCCATCATGACCTCAGTGGTCAATCGGGTCAACGCTTAGTTCGCCAAGATAGGTTTGGCAGGATTATTGAGGGGTTGCAGGCGACCGATAGTAGCCTGGCACAAAATATCACGCTCAGTATCGATGAGCGGTTACAGCGCTTGGCTTATCGCGCCCTTAAAGAGGGGGTAACTCTGCATAAAGCCCAAGCGGGTTCAGTGATCTTAGTGGATGTACAGACGGGTGAAATTTTAGCCTTGGCCAATAGCCCATCTTACAATCCCAATGCTCGGATTAAAGTGCCACAGGCTCATCTTCGTAATCGGGCCATTACCGACACCTTTGAGCCTGGATCAACCGTCAAGCCACTCGTGCTGTTAAAAGCCTTAGAAAATCAAATGGTGACTCAAGATAGTATGATTGATACAACACCAGGGACCTTGAGGTTAAAGGGCCATATAGTGAAAGATTACCGTAATTATGGGTTATTAACCCTTGAGGGGGTGTTAAAAAAATCGAGTAATGTGGCGGTGAGTAAATTGGCGCTGGCGATGCCTATTCAGGGGCTGATTGAGCGTTATCAACAGTTTGGGTTAGGGATTTCTACCGATATTGGTCTGATTGGTGAGCATCCCGGATTGATCCTCAATAAACGGCAGTGGTCTGATGTCGAGCGGGCCTGTTTCTCCTTTGGTTATGGATTAGCTGTAACTCCACTGCAATTGGCCCGTGCTTACGCAACCTTGGGCGGCGTTGGTGTGGCGCGGCCATTGACTTTTATCAAAGCAGAGAGGCCAGTCAGTGGAGAACAGGTGGCGCCTGAGAGGCTAGTGCGTCAGGTACTACTGATGATGGAGCAGGTCACGCATCCAGGAGGGATTGGCACCCGGGCAGCAGTGCCCGGCTATCGGGTGGCAGTCAAAACTGGCACCTCACGGATAGCTGAAAAAGGTGGCTATAGTCGCCGATACGTCAGCTACACGGCTGGCGTAGCCCCAGTTACGCAGCCACGTTTAGCTTGTGTGGTCGTGATTCATGAACCACTGGGTGGTCAATACTATGGTGGAGCCATCGCTGCACCGCTATTTTCCAATATTATGCGTCAAGCGTTACGCATTTTGAACATCGAACCTGATGCGACTGAGGTGATTAAGCTGCCTCCCCCCCTTCACAACTACAGCGATCAGCACTATGCCAAATCGTGAGCTGCAATCCCTATTAGCTCCATGGATCAGTGGGGTGCCGTACTGTCCGTTGCGTGAACTGGTGTTGGATAGCCGCCAGGTTGCGGCAGGTGATCTGTTTATTGCACTGGTGGGACATGAGCAGGATGGTAGAGACTATATTCGTCAAGCGATCGCGCAGGGCGCTGTCGCCGTGTTGGCCGAAGCCCAAGGGCGGACAGTGGAGGGGAGAGAGCAGCAGTATGGGGTACCGGTCGTTTATCTGCAGGAGCTAAATCAGCATTTATCCGCACTGGCCGGGCGCTTTTATGCAGATCTTCAGCACTCCATGCAGTTGGTGGGGGTCACCGGCACGAATGGGAAGAGTAGCACGACCCACCTGCTGGCCGAATGGTGTGGCCAGTTAGGTTATCAGAGCATGGTCATGGGTACGCTGGGGAATGGGCCGGTTGGCCAAACCCAGACTACAGAGAATACGACCGGATCAGCCATCGAGATCCAGCAGCTTTTAGCACGCTGGGCACAGCAGGGGATCAGCTTCACGGCGATGGAGGTCTCTTCGCATGGACTACATCAAGCGCGGGTGGCGGCACTCCCCTTTGCGGCAGCGGTATTAACCAACATCACGCGGGATCACCTTGATTATCATGGCACGCTAGAGCAGTATATCGCCGCCAAATGGCGTTTATTCTCTGAACATCAGGTGGGGCAGATGATTATCAATGCCGATGATGCCATCGGGCACCAATGGCTATCCCAACTGCCCAGCGCTGTCGCAGTGACGATGCAGCCCGATACGCTGGCATCCAGGTCTGGTCGCTGGCTAGCGGCGCTGCAGATTGACTATCATGCACGGGGTGTGACTGTGGAGATCGACAGCCATTGGGGCTCTGGCCTATTGGAGAGTCGGTTATTGGGACACTTTAATGTCAGTAATTTGCTCTTAGCCTTGGCTACCCTCTTGGCACTGGATTATCCTCTGCCATCCCTCTTGGTTACGGCCGAACAGCTCTCACCGATCTGTGGTCGACTGGAGCCATTTAGCGTGCCGGACAGACCGACAGTAGTGGTTGATTATGCACACACCCCTGATGCTCTAGAGCAAGCCTTAGCGGCCCTCAGGTTACACTACTCAGGGGAGATCTGGTGTGTGTTTGGCTGTGGTGGCGACCGGGATAGTGGTAAACGGCCACTCATGGGTGCAGTGGCAGAGCAGGGAGCCGACAGGGTGATTTTGACCACTGACAATCCTCGCAATGAAGAACCGGAGGCCATTATTCAGCAGATCCTCAGCGGTACTCTCGATCCGAGTCGGATCGACGTGATTCTCGACCGCAGCAGCGCTGTGATCACTGCTGTAATGCAGGCCCCCCAGTCAGCAGTGGTGCTGGTTGCCGGGAAGGGACATGAAACTTTCCAAGTCATAGGGCCACGACGCTTAGCCTATTCAGATCGTCACTTAGTGTCACAACTCTTAGGGATGGTCGCATGATCTCCCTGCACCTCAGTGAGGTAGCTAGGCTACTGCAGGGCGAACTGGTGGGCCCTGATCGACCTATTAATGTGATCAGTACCGATAGCCGAGACAAGCTATCAGCACCAGGCACACTGTTTATTGCGCTGCAAGGCCCCAGATTTGACGGGCAGCAGTTTGCTGCAGAGGCCGTTGCTCAAGGCATGCAGGCACTGTTAGTGCAGCAGCGATTGCCGCTGGCAGCCTCTCAGGTGGTGGTTCCCTCGACCAGCCAAGCTCTGCGAAACTTGGCTGCTTGGGTACGCCAACAAGCCAGCGCTCGCAGGGTGGCAGTGACCGGATCCTCAGGTAAAAGCAGTATCAAAGAGATGACAGCCGCCATTTTACAGCAGCGTGGTGAGACGCTAGCAACTTTTAAAAATCATAATAATCAAGTTGGGGTACCACTAACCTTACTGCGTTTGACCGAACAGCACCGCTTTGCTGTGCTGGAGATAGCTGCCGGCGCACCTGGTGATATTGCTCAGAGCAGTGCATTGGTGCAGCCAGAAGCCGCTTTAATTAATACGATTTCTGAGGCCCACCTAGTTGGTTTGGGTTCATTAGCGGGCGTCGCACAGGCTAAGGGTGAAATTTTTACTCAGCTAACTGCTGATGGCATCGCGATTGTGAACCTAGAGAGTCATGATCTACCACGCTGGCAGTCACTGCTCACCTCGCGACAGACGCTCTGGCGCTGTGCACTGCAGGCGACTCCAGGAGCCGATTTTTATGCATCAGCCATCCGGCTGAACCAGGGGGGGGGTGAATTTTTGCTGCACTCGCCTAAGGGTACTACCCCCATTAGGTTATCGCTGCTAGGAAGACACAATGTGGCCAATGCTGTAGCTGCAGCGGCATTAGCTATGGCCGTGGGTGCCGAGTTGTCTGAGATCCAACAGGGATTAGCCATGTGCCAACCCATCGCTGGCCGGCTCTGCCCCCAATGGTTGGCGCCAGATCAGCTGCTCATTGATGACAGTTATAATGCCAATATCGCGTCGATGCTCGCTGCTATTCAGGTTTTGCAGCAGCAACCCGGTTATCGCTGCTTGGTTGTTGGCGATATGGCTGAGCTGGGCGAACGCTCGGCCGCCTGCCACCAGCAGGTGGCCGAGGCTCTCGCAGCAACCTCTATTGAACAGGTGTTTAGCTTCGGATCCTGGAGTGCAGTGATCAGCCGCGCTGCTGGTGGGTCCCATTTTAGAGATCTCTCCCCCCTGATTGCGGCCCTTAAAGCTCAGTACCAGCAGCGGCCACTAACCATTTTAGTCAAAGGATCACGGAGCGCGGCCATGGAGCGTGTAGTCGCCGCCCTCCAGGAGGATGCAGCATGCTAGTCTGGCTAGCTCAGAAAGGGGTTCATTACTACACTGGGTTTAATCTGTTCTCCTATTTAACTTTTCGGGCTATCACCAGTTTATTAACCGCGTTGCTGATCTCTCTATGGATAGGTCCAGCCCTGATTGCCCACCTACAGCGACTTCAAATTGGCCAGGTGATCCGGGGTGATGGCCCGGCATCGCATGCCACCAAGGGAGGTACTCCAACCATGGGTGGAGTATTGATCTTGATAGCTACTGTGATCACCATTCTGCTCTGGAGTGATCTGAGTAATCCCTATATTTGGTGCCTACTCGGGGTCCTGATTGGTTATGGCCTCATTGGTTTTATAGATGATTATCTCAAAGTGATCCGGCTCCACAGCCGAGGATTAGCCTCTCGTTGGAAGTATTTTTGGCAGTCATTTCTGGCGATCCTGCTGGTTACGTTACTTTACACCTTGAGTAGTGAGCTTAGTGCCACCCAATTGGTGGTTCCATTTTTTAAAAATGTCATGCCATCATTGGGACTGTTTTATCTGGTGCTAAGCTATTTTGTGATTGTTGGCACCAGTAACGCGGTCAATCTAACCGATGGTCTGGATGGCTTAGCGATCGTGCCGATTGTTTTGGTCTCTGGAGGATTAGGGGCCATTGCTTGGGCCACCGGCAATGTCCAGTTTGCTGCGTATCTGCAGATCCCCTATGTTCGCCATGCTGGCGAAGTAATGATTGTCTGTAGCGCCATTGTGGGAGCGGGGTTAGGGTTTTTATGGTTTAACACCTATCCGGCGCAGATTTTTATGGGCGATGTGGGCTCGCTATCACTAGGAGCTGCCCTGGGAACGATCGCGGTGTTGATCCGTCAGGAACTATTACTATTTATTATGGGGGGGGTATTTGTCTTAGAGACCCTCTCGGTGATTCTCCAAGTGGGCTCTTTTAGGCTGCGAGGCCAACGGCTATTCCGTATGGCCCCGCTGCACCATCACTATGAGTTGCAGGGTTGCCCAGAGCCGCGGATTATCGTGCGCTTTTGGATCCTCTCTTTAGTGCTGGTACTCCTGGGTTTAGTGACCTTAAAGGTACGGTAGTGATGACGACTCCCTATCCTCAGCAGGTGGTCATTGTCGGATTTGGCTTGACTGGACGCGCTTGTTTAGAATTTTTTATGCAGCGAGGCGTTACGCCACGGATCCTGGATACTCGCTCCCAGTGGTCGCCGCTTGAGCAATGTCCACCACAGGTGGCTTATCATAGCGGTGGCTTAAGGCTTGATTGGCTATTGCAGGCGGAGTTAGTGGTGATTAGCCCTGGCGTGGCGCTCACGACCCCGGAATTACAACAAGTGCTGGCTGCAGGGATACCCATCATCAGCGAAATCGAGCTATTTTGTCGTGAAGTCACCCAGCCTATCGTCGCAATCACTGGCTCTAACGGCAAAAGTACGGTGACCGCCTGGGTGGGTGAGATGGCACGTCAAGCGGGACTGAAAGTTGGGGTGGGCGGTAATCTAGGCCCGGCCGCTTTAACGCTGTTAAATCAGGCCTGTGATCTGTATGTGATTGAGCTCTCTAGCTTTCAATTAGAATCTACCTATACACTGCAGGCCGCTGCCGCTACCATTTTAAATGTGACTCCTGATCATCAAGATCGCTACCCACAAGGGATCACCGCCTATCAGCAGGCTAAGCAGCGTATCTACCGGAATGCGACGACCTGTATTATCAATAGTGATGATCCCTTAACTCAGCCGCTGACGCTAGCCACTGGAGCACACTGTCGAACCTTTGGCAGCACAGGGGAGTACCATCTGTGCTGCCATCAGGGTGAGATTTGGTTGGCGCTAGCGAATGAGCCACTGCTCCCCGTGCAGCGGCTCAAGTTACTAGGCCAACACAATCACTACAATGCGCTAGCCGCACTGGCTTTAGCAGAGGCGGTTGGTATTCCTCGATCTGCGGCGCTGCAAGCGCTGCAAACCTTTACTGGGTTGGCACATCGTTACCAATTGGTGTGGCAACAGCATGGTGTCAACTGGATTAACGACTCTAAAGCCACCACGGTGGAGAGTACGCTGGCAGCGCTGCAGGGATCTCCGACCTACCGCACCCTGCATTGGTTATTAGGGGGTAGGAGCAAAGGGGCTGATTTTGGGGCACTGGCACCCTATTTTGAACGTGATAGGGTTCAACCCTACTGCTTTGGTGAGGCAGCCGCGCAGCTGGCAGCACTGCGACCGGAACGGGCTGAGCAGACAGCGACCTTGGAGCAGGCGATGCAGATCATCGCCCAACGGGTACTCCCCGGGGATATTGTTCTGTTATCTCCAGCTTGTGCCAGCTTTGATCAATTTAGCAGCTTTGAGCAGCGGGGCCAGCAGTTCACCCAGCTGGCACGGAGGCTCGGTTAGTGGCTAGAGCAGGCCGATCTTGCCCTGAAGTGGCGACACTGCCCATGCCTCATAGCCCGCCTATGCCAGTAGCTCGCTATGATCGACTGCTACTCTGGCTGATGATCGGATTATTATTGTTGGGTTGGATTATGATTACCTCAGCGGCGATGCCGCTCAGTCAACGATGGCAGCATGATCCCTTTTTCTTTACTAAAAAAACCCTGCTCTATAGTGGGCTCTCCCTAGCGCTCTCTCTATTCACCCTGCAGATCCCGATGCGGCTGTGGCAGCAGCTGGGAGTGCCGCTGCTCCTGCTCTCTTTGCTGCTATTATTGGTCGTTCTGGTGGTGAGTCCACCTGTCAATGGTGCTGCCCGTTGGATCGCCATCGGCTCAGTGCGACTGCAACCTGCTGAGCTGGCCAAATTGGCACTGCCCTGCTACCTGGCAGGGTATCTGGTGCGCAAAGCTGAAGAAGTGCGGCAACATTTTTGGGATTTTTGCAAACCATTAACTGTTATGTTGCTATTGGCATTATTATTGTTAGCGCAGCCCGATTTAGGGAGCGTGATTGTTCTATTTGTCACCTCACTGTTACTACTGTTTTTAGCGGGGGCGCAGGTGTGGCAATTGGGTGCCATGGTGGCTTCTGGTGGGGTAGCGGCAGGATTATTGATCATGGCTGCCCCCTATCGACTACGTCGCATCACGGCCTTTCTAGATCCCTGGCAAGACCCTTACGGCAGTGGCTATCAGCTCACCCACTCCTTGATGGCATTTGGGCGGGGAAAGTATTGGGGGCAAGGGCTGGGGAATGCGCTTCACAAGCTGGAATATCTGCCAGCCGCGCATACCGACTTTATCTTTGCCGTGTTGGCAGAGGAGTTAGGGTATGTGGGTGTTGTGGTTGTTTTACTCCTGTTGAGTTTACTGGTGGGACGTGCCTTGAAGATTGGTCAATGTGCTCTAAAGATTGGAGATCCTTTTGGTGGATTTTTAGCCTGTGGACTGGCGCTTGGGTGGAGCCTACAAGTGATCATCAATGTGGGCGCTACCGTAGGGCTGCTGCCCACTAAAGGATTGACCTTGCCGTTGATCAGCTATGGAGGATCTAACCTGCTGACGGTAGTGACTTCGGTGGTCATCCTGCTGCGGATCGACTTTGAAAATCGCAGCAAACTGACCCAAGCACGCTTTGGAGGCACCTGTGCGCGCTAAACGCTTATTGGTGATGGCAGGGGGCACCGGTGGCCATATTATCCCGGGGCTCACTGTGGCGCGCCACTTACTGGCGCAGGGCTGGGAGATCTACTGGCTAGGAACCTCGGATCGCTTAGAGGCAGATTGGGTCCCAAAAGCAGGCATTGATATTGGTTTTATTACGATTTCTGGCATACGGGGGCGTGGGATCACCGCCTGGCTTGCAGCACCTTGGCGGATTGCTCGAGCGGTTTATCAAGCAGCCGCGATCATCAAACGCTTTCAACCTGATGTGGCCTTAGGTTTAGGGGGGTATGTGTCAGGACCTGGGGGGTTAGCCGCTCGCCTGGCACAAATTCCTTTAGTGGTCCATGAGCAGAATGCAGTGCTGGGCTTGACCAACCGGGCGTTGGCTAAGGTAGCTACGCGCGTATTGACCGCTTTCTCAGGAACCTACCGTGGTGCCAATGTCGTAGGCAATCCGCTGCGTGAGTGTTTACTGCAGCTGCCGCCACCCTGTGAGCGTTTTGCCGATCGTCAGGGTCCTCTGCGGCTATTAATCCTTGGGGGCAGTCAAGGGGCGCGACTTTTGAATCAAATCCTGCCAGCCGCTGCCGCACTTTTGGGCTCTGAAGTGATCATTTGGCATCAAGTTGGCCCTGGTGCCCACTCCAGGGCGCTCAAAGCTTATCAGGCGTCGGGCGTGCAGCCCTACCAAATGAGTGAGTTGATTGAGAACATGGAGGTTGCCTATGCGTGGGCTGATCTAGTCATTGGGCGGGCCGGAGCATTGACCATCAGCGAGTTAGCTGCAGTGGGGGTCGCTGCTATCTTGGTCCCTTTTCAGCATACGGATCGACAGCAACTACTGAACGCCCAAATATTGCAGCGGGCAGGTGCTGCTTCGATCCTTGAAGAATCTCAATTCACAGCCGCTCAGTTGGTGCAGCTTATCAACCGTGACGATCGGGAAGCCTTGTTACAGCGAGCGATTCGTGCTCGAGCGATGGCATGTCGTGATGCCACCCAACAAATCGCTTCGGTGCTGCAAGCCGTCATTGAGCAGCAGCTAAGAAGGGGAGAGAGATGATCCCCACGTTATTACCCTCCCTCTGTACACTGGTCCCTGAAATGTGCCACATTCGCCAGCTCCATTTTGTTGGGATCGGTGGCGCTGGCATGGGAGGTATTGCAGAGGTTTTGGCGAATCAGGGCTATCAGATCAGCGGATCGGATCTCACTGATAATGCCATGACACGGCGGCTGCGACAGCTGGGTATGACTATTTATCAAGGGCATCGGGCTGAGCAGATTGCCACAGCCGACGTGGTTGTAGTCTCTAGCGCCATTGCGGCCAATAATCCAGAGGTCCTGGCAGCACAGCAGGCGCGGATCCCGGTGATTCAGCGTGCTGAAATGTTGGCCGAATTGATGCGTTTTCGTCATGGTATTGCGGTGGCCGGGACTCATGGTAAGACCACCACCACCGCCTTGATAGCGACAATTTATGCCGCTGCTGGTTTAGATCCCACCTTTGTCAATGGCGGATTGGTCAAAGCAACTGGTACACACGCCCGCTTGGGTAGCAGTCGCTACCTGATTGTCGAAGCCGATGAAAGCGATGCCTCTTTTTTACATCTGCAACCGTTGGTGGTGGTGGTGACCAATATTGATGCAGATCACTTAGAGAGTTATCACGGTAGCTTTAGTCAATTAACAGAGACATTTGTGCGTTTTGTGCACAATTTACCTTTTTATGGGCAGGCAGTGCTCTGTATTGATGATGCTGGGGTGCGAGCATTGCTGCCACAGATCCACCGTCGGGTGATCACCTACGGCTTTAGCGAAGATGCTGATGTTCGCATTGAACAGTACCAGCAACAGACGCTGCAAAGCACCTTTACGCTGTATCGACGGCAGGAGTTGGATCACTCCCGATCTGAGCTGGCGATCCTCTTAAACCTTCCGGGACGCCACAATGCCTTAAATGCCGCCGCCGCGGTGGCGGTAGCTACCGAAGCGGGCATTAGCGATGAGACCATCGTGCGGGCGCTGACAACGTTCCAAGGGACGGGGCGCCGGTTTGAGCTATTAGCTGAGTGGCCTACCGTCCAGGGTCCAACGGTGATGTTGGTGGATGATTATGGGCATCATCCGCGCGAGATTGAGGTCACCATCCAAGCGGTGCGAGCAGGCTGGCCCGATCGCCGCTTAGTGATGTTATTTCAGCCGCACCGTTATAGCCGGACCCGGGATCTCTATGACTATTTTGCTGCGGTGTTGTCCCAAGTTGATCGCCTATTACTACTAGAGGTGTATGCAGCGGGTGAAACTCCACTGCCGGGAGCTGATAGCGCTGCACTCTGCCGTACCATCCGTAGTCGAGGCAGCGTTGATCCAGTGCTTATTCCCGATCTTGCTGAGCTCCCTCGAGTACTCTCCCAGATAGTGCAAGCGGGCGATCTGCTGCTGACGCAAGGGGCCGGCAATATTGGTCAGCTCGCTCGTCAATTGGCTGCTCTTGGCTGGCCTTTTGAGGGGAGTGCGGGACCCTCTCCCACTCCTGATTCGGTAGCCGAGATCAGGGCAACTGATGGTGAAAAAATGACCGGTGAGGACCCGAATCTCTCTCCTCGGATTAGTGATCACCCAAGGGAGCAGCATGGCTAATCAGGCGGTTCGGCGCAGACGTCAGCCAAAGAGAGTGATCCGTCGACTGGGCCTGTTGCTTGGCGTGCTCTTCCTCGGAGTGGGGGGCCTGTTAGGGATTCACACCGTTAGAGATTGGCTGACTGATGCCCAGCGCTGGCCGCTATCGGAATGGCGACTATCCGGATCGCTACAGCAGACCACTGAACGGGAGATCTGGCAAGCATTACAACCCTTGATGCCCTTGCAAAGTTTTATGGCCCAGGATCTTCGGGTGATCCAGCAGCAGTTAGAACAGTTGCCGTGGATTGCGCAAGCACAAGTGCGTAAGCAGTGGCCGAATCGGTTACTGCTGCAGTGTATAGAGCATAAAGCCGTAGCCCGCTGGTCCAATCAACAGCTGTTGAATCAGCAGGGAGAACGATTTACTGCCCCATTAGCCTCCTCAACAGCGACTCTGCTGCCTCAGCTATCGGGTCCTAAAGGCAGCGAACAACGACTATTAGAGGCTTGGCGCATGTTCGCTCCCCAGCTGTCTGCTCATGGATTCACAGTCACCTCGATGAGTCTGGATCGGCGCCACGCCTGGCTGATGACGGTCAATGGGTCGATTCACTGTCGGTTAGGACGGCAAGATCCAGCGATCGGAGTGCAGCGGTTTTTGGTCCTCTACCCGCTGCTTATTCAGCGACCAGCTCTACGCAAGCAGTCAGCAGAGGTATTACACACGGCCGTCGATCTCCGTTATGAACAGGGTGCCGCCGTGCGCTGGACAGCACCACAGGCACCTACTTTACGAATCAATAAGGATCGATCATGAGCAAAGAGAGCGGACGACGCTTAATCGTAGGCCTAGAGATCGGAACCTCTAAAGTCGTTGCGCTCGTAGGAGAGCTGCTAGCGGGTGGCGTCATCAATTTGATCGGTGTTGGACACTCTGTCTCGCAGGGGATGGATAAGGGTGGCGTTAATGACTTGGAATCAGTGGTACAATCGATACGCGGCGCACTGGATCAGGCAGAGCTGATGGCTGATTGTCATATCTCCTCGGTCTACTTAGCACTTTCAGGCAAACATATTCGCTGCCAAAATGAGTTAGGGATGGTTGCGATTGCCGAAGAGGAGGTTACGCCAGAGGATGTGGAGAGCGTCATTCACACGGCCAAGTCGGTACGTATTCGTGAAGCACACCGGATTTTGCATGTCGTACCGCAATCTTTTGCGATTGATTACCAAGAGGGAATTAAGAGCCCCATTGGGCTCTCTGGTGTCAGGATGCAGGCCAACGTTCACCTCATTACTTGTCATCATGATACGGCAAAAAACAGTATCAAAGCGGTAGAACGCTGTGGTTTAATCGTCGATCGGCTGATTTTTTCTGGGCTAGCCTCCAGTGATGCCGTGCTGACAGAGGATGAACGTGAGCTGGGGGTGGCTGTAGTCGATATTGGTGGCGGGACGATGGATATTGCTATTTACATGGGAGGATCCCTCTGTCATAGCCAGGTGATCCCCTACGCGGGCAATGTCGTGACCCAAGATATCGCTTATGCTTTTGGAACGCCACTGGCCGAAGCGGAGTCGATTAAAGTGCGTTACGGCTGTGCCCTGGGTGCATTGGTACGACGTGAGGAGAGTATAGAGGTCCCAAGTGTGGGTGGCCGTCCGCCCCGAAGCTTGCAGCGCCAAACATTAGCTGAAGTCATTGAACCACGTTATCAGGAGTTACTGCAACTAGTCAATCAGGCCCTGCAGCAGCTGCAGATCCAGCTGCGGCAACAGGGTATGAAGCATCAGCTAGCAGCAGGCATTGTATTGACTGGTGGTGCAGCACAAATAGAGGGCTTGCTAGCGTGTGCTCAGCAACACTTTAATACGCAAGTAAGACTCGGACACCCACTGAGTATGACTGGGTTAACTGATTATGTACAGACACCTGATTATTCAACGGCAGTTGGATTACTGCACTATGGCAGAGCCGCTTTATTAAAGGGTGAAACGGGACGCCAGCAACAGCGTTCAGTCACTCAGTGGTTAAAACGCTTGAGTGGATGGCTAAAAAAGGAGTTTTAGACAGCGCAGCGATTGAACAGGGCAGCCCAGGAGATAAAAGGGGTGGTTTCTGTTGAATTAATGCATTCAATGTATGGTCATAAAATGGAGAGAAGCGATGTTTGAACCCATTGAAGAGACTAACGATGCGGTGATTAAAGTCATCGGCGTTGGTGGCGGTGGCAGTAATGCTGTGGAACACATGGTTAAAGGGGCGATCGAAGGGGTAGAGTTTTTTGTAGTCAATACCGATGCGCAAGTCTTACGGAATAGCACCGTGGAGCAGACGCTGCAAATTGGGGGAAATATCACCAAAGGGCTTGGGGCTGGGGCCAATCCC
>WUUC01019576.1_pt1 | contig 17422 bp, 18 predicted proteins | sample 6278441 | NCBI WGS metagenome assembly WUUC01 (sample SAMN13675441, study PRJNA597444) | soil metagenome | isolation source: soil | place: USA: Washington | collected 2017-10 | reverse complement strand
ATGCCGGCGATGATGACGGCACCGAAGACGACCACGCCGATCAGAACCCGGTGCGTCCGTGTCAGCTGCACCGGCGCGGCCACCCGTACTCCTCTTCCCACTACGTGCTGTGTGGTGTGGTCGTCTCTTTCCGGCTGCGTGCGGGCAGCGGATCGTCCCCGGTTCGTCATTCATCTGCCCTGGGCTTGTGCAGGAGAGGTCCGGGTGAGGAGGGTGCGAATGAGGTCCTCGGTCTCCGTCTCGAGTGAGCAGTCCAGTGCCCGGTTGACCTGTTGGACGCGGGTGATGGCGGTGTGCAGCCCCTGCCGGTTCCCGGCAGCATGCTCGATCCGGAGCCAGTCCCGATACAGCAGTTCCGCCGTGTCGTCGACGTCGAGACCGGTCGCGACGGCCCGGCGGGCCGCGCTGAGGTCACGGTGCGGGCCGGCGGGGGTGCGGTAGGTGGCCACGGTGTGCGCGACGTCGATGATCCGCGTGATCATTTCCTGCTGGTAGGGCTCGGCCCAGGGCAGGGGTTTGCCGCCGAACGGTTTGCCGCGCACCAGAGTCAGCGCCCTCTCCAGGTCGGTGAGGCCTGACTGCCCCATCGGCAGGGCCCTTTCGACGAGCTGCAGGAAGCGGATCCAGTCGCAGCGCACGCCGGGGGCGAGCCGATAGGGGTCCTCGCCGGTTTTGCGGCGCGGTACGTAGGGGCTGCCAGCCGGATCGTTGCCCAGGGAGCGACGCAGGCCCTGCAGCCGGGCGTTGAGGGTGCTCGCCGTCCAGGGGCTGAGAGGGTCCATGTCGGCGCACAGTGAGTCGGCGCTTCGCCCGGGTCGGAAGAACAACAACGCGGCGAGCTGCGCCATCCGTGGGCCGTGGCCGGTGCTGTCCACGCCCGTCACCTCGACGGGACCCAGCACGCGGATCTCCGGGGCGTGCAGGTCGTGCGCTTCGCACTCCTCTGCCTCCGCCGCCGTGGGTTCTTCGGCGGAGTCCTTCTGGTCGTCCGCCTCGGCGGCTTCCGCGGCCGCCGATGGCGCGGGGGCCGGAGGCGCTGTTGCTTCGACGACTGCGTCGGGTTCGTCGGCAGGCATGGTCGACGCCGTGGCGGAAGGCAGGAGGCGGAGCCCGGACGGATCGGTGGTGGCGGCGAGCAAGGCCGGGAAGACCTCGCCGCTCGGGTCCGCCGACGCCGTCGCGCAGCTGGTGGCAGCGGCGGCGGGCGCGGTGGACTCCTCCGGAACGGTCTGCTCGGGCTGCTGCATGCTGTCGGGCTCGTCCGGGACGTCCTGCCAGGGGCCCTCGGCCGGGTGGGACGGCTGTCCGGACACCCTCAGGGCCGTGGTGATCTGCAGGTAGGCGGCGTGCTCCAGGCGCTGCACCGTGATGTCGGTGCCGGCGTAGTCGAGGTGCTGCGGTTCGCTGAGGGAGGCGTTGAGGATCTCCGCCTCCGGGAAGTGCGCGGCCGCCGTGCTCGCCGGGGCGATCAGCGTGACGGGGACCGCGCCCGCCTTGTCGATGACGTCGGCGAACTGCCAGGCCGTGTCCGCGTCCAGAGAGGACGCGCACAGCAGCAGATACGGCTGATGCTGGGTTTCGGGCATCTGGTGCGCTTCCAGCAGCCGTTCGCTCAGATCGCGCAGCGCGTGCGCGGCCTGCCGCATGTGAGCGATCCGCGCGGTGGGCAGCAACTGCGGCAGGTCCTCGCCGAACCCCACGGTGACGACGTCGACGTCGCCCGCCCACGGGCTCATCCCAAGCTCCAGGGCGAGCGAGGTGCACACCTCGGTGATGTGGACCGGGTTGCCGTCCAGCAGCAGTGCGGGAAGTCGCGCGAGGTTGAGCAGCAGGAGGTCATCCGCCGCGGTGCGGCCGATCGTGACCAGCCCGGGATACGGCGCGGGCACCTCGCGGGCGGTCTCTTCGTCCAGGAGCACGGCATCGGCGGGCAGGACCCACCATCCGCCCTGCCCGGAGGCGAAGGGCGCCTGCGGCTCGTGGGCGAGGTCCTCGGGCAGTACCTCCACCGTGCGGGCCCCGATCCGGGCCGCCCGCAACGGCGGCAGGAGCGCGGTGTCCTCCTGCTGGGCCGCGTGGTGGGCCAGGGTCCGCAGCGCCGCGTCCAGGCGGGTTGCGCCGTCCGGCTCGGCGGCCGCCGCCAACTGGGCCTCTGCCGTGGACGTTTCCGAGGCGATGGCGATCGTCTCGCCGGGCTTGCGGCGGCGGCGCTGCAGCGTCCGACGCAGGGCGAGGGCACCAGTGACCGCGGCGGCCAGCAGCGCGCCGGCGCCGAGCACGGTGCGCAGGTTCAGTTGGCTGCTGGCCGGAGCCGATGCTGGGGTCTCGGACGCCGTGGTGGCGGGGGAGGAGCCAGCGGAGCCAGATGGTGCAGCCGGCGCCGACCGCGCGGGGGCAGATGATGCGGCACTGGGGTCGGGCGTCGCGGCGGCCGGAGCGGAAGGGGAGACCTTTTCCTGCCCGGGCTGCTGTGCGGGGCGACTGGCCGGCGTGTCGGGGGCCGACGACTGCGGTGCAGGCGCGGTGCTCTGGCTCGGCCCGGGTGCCTGTTCATCCCCCGTGCCCTCACCCGGCTGCTGGGTGCCGTCGGGCTTCTGAGCGGCCGGGGGAGTGGTCTCCTGACTGCCCGGCTCATCACCCAGGTCACGGCCCTGGCCCGGCTGGTCGGGCTGGGCTCCGGGCACAATGACCTGCTGCCCCGCGTAGATGACGTCCGGGTCGGAGATGGCGGGCAGGCCGTGCGGCTGCGGCTTGCCCCGGCTGGCCTCGAACAGCTTCGGCCACTCGCCGCCGTCGCCGAGCTCCTCCTCCGCGATCTTCGACAGGTAGTCGCCCGAGTGGACCGTGACGGCGTGCCCGCTCGCGTCGGCAGCCGGGGCGCTGTCATCCAGCTGCGCACGAACTCCTCCCGCAGCTGCGGCGGTTGAGGGCATCCGAAGCTGCCAGCCGGGCTGCAGAAAGCCGTTGGCGTGGAAGACCTGGCCGTCGACCATGGGGCGGCCCTCGTTCAGGTCGGCGATCTCCCGCCACCGCTCGCCGTTGCCCAACTCCCGCTCGGCGATGCCCCACAGGCTCTCCGCCGGCCGCGTCTCGCGCACCGTGTACGTCGTGCGGGAGGCCGGCGTGCGCGCGGCAGATTCCGAGTCGGTGTTGGCCTCGGCTGTCTGTCGGGCTTGGGCCTGCCCGGGTACGTGGGTGGCGCTGACGGCTGGTGCTGCCTGGGCGGGGGAGGAGGCCAGGGCGGAACTCGTCGGCAGCAGCACCAAGATGCTCCCGATTAGCGCGGCCGCGGCCCGCTGCGAGGAACCCAGCCCCCGCGGAGCGTGCCACGTCCGGCCACGCAACTGCGCGATCAGCTCCCGGACCGCGCAGAACGTGAACTGCCCCCAGCCGATCCACCCCACCGCGATCAGCAGCATCAGGAAGGCTGCGCCGGTGTCCTGCCGGTCCAGCAGATGGGCCAGGTCGTCGCGGCTGGCCTCCCAGACCACCGGGGTGGCCCAGGCCAGCACGAGCGGCAGCCCGGCGACCGCGCCGGCTAGGACAAGCAGGCTGCACACGGCCTTGAGCACCCTGGCCAGGGTGCCGTCTCGACCGGCGGGGGAGCGAGTGGTGCGCATCATGGTCCTTCGGGAGCGGCGACGCCGTGCAGGAGGGTGGCCTTGGCGTGACCGGTCACCGGCATCGAGCCGATCCCGATCACGGGCAGGAACTTGGTGTCGTACGAGCCGTGGACGGTCACGGTGATCGTTTTGCCGTCGGCGGATGCGGTCACCGTGCCCGTAGCGTCGACGGAGCGCAGGTATTCCTGGGCTGCGGCCTGCGCGTCCTGCGGATCGACGACGATCGCCTCGCCGGTGATGGCCTGTGCGGGGTCGATGGCCTGTCCGCCCGCCCGGGCGGCTTCCCCGGCGACGAAGTCGGCGCGTTCGGTGGCGCGCATCTTGCCGCCGCCGTCGACGGCCACGCCGACGATGCCGATCAGCGCGACCACGCACACCGCGACGAACACCGTGACCCCACCACGGTCATCGAACGGGAGGCGAGGTCGCCCCCGCTCCTGCTGGACGGTCATTAGGCCCCCCGTGTCAGAAAGGCCGTAAGTTCGGCAGCGGCCGCTACACCGACGTCGTCGACCACCCCGGTTTCACCGACGCCACCCCGTGGGCGGGACACAGCACCATCACGGACAATGACGCCATGACGCGCTGGTTCCGCAGCTATTGGGCCGAGGAAGACACCTGGTTCTACTTCGAGGTCGACGCCGACGGCTGGGTCACTCGCCAGGTTGAACTCCAAGGACCGCTCGAGAAGCCCATCGCCGCAGCCTCGTTGGCCGAATGGGAAGCCGCCCAGCAGGCTGGAACCCTCGCAGACTACGAAGCGACGTTCGGAGCAACGGCGGAGGTTCCCGTCCACGAGTGGGACGCGCACGAGCCGCAGGACCTCGCCGCCGGAAAGTTCGAGACCGTCTGGCTCACAGCACGAGCAACCTGCCAAGCAAAAGCTCGAGCACGCTCGACGCACGGAGCGTGAACCCAAGCATCCCCGCGCGCTCACTGCTCAGCACCCACACTTCGGTTCGTACTCCACGGCACTTCAGAATTCGCGAACCCAAGAGCTCTCTGCCGGTACTGGTCCACGACCGAGGTCGCGGTCGACTCCAGAGTGCGCGCCCCGGGCACGCCGGGCAGCAGCAGGTCGGACAGATTGACCGTGCAGTTCACGGTCACGGTGACGGTCCCCACCTGCCCGACGGGCACGTTGAGCCCGCCCGTGTCCACGGAGACGCTGCTGGAGGTGCACGTGATGCCCTGATCGGTCAGGGACTCGCTCGCAGCGGCGTGAGCGGCGTCCTGCGCGGCGCCCACGGTGCGGTGAATGGAGGCCTCCCGCGCGGCGTCCTCGGCCGCAGCGTCGATCTTCGCGCCGGAGGTGACGAGGCGGCCGCCCGCGATCGCCATACACACGAACATGATCAGCGCAGGAAAGATGATGGCCGCTTCGATCGCCACGCTGCCCGCATCCTCTCGGGCCACCCCCCACCGGGTACTTCGCACGACGTTCACTCCCCGGGTATCGTCCAGCGCTCCACGGCGCCGGAGGCCGACTGGCTGACTTGTAGGCCGGCGACGCCCGGGATCATCGACTGAGCCGTCCCGGACACCTGGATCCGCACCCGCTCGGCGGTGCTGCCGGCGGTGGACACGCTGGGGTTGAGCAGGCTGTCCCCCGCCGCACGGCCCAGCACATCGCGGGCCTGGGCCGCACCGTCGGCAGGGGTGGCCTGGTAGGAGCGGGCCGCGGTGAGGCCTTCGCGGGCGGCGGTCAGGGCGATCTGCCGCGCGTAATACCACATGGAGGCCTGGATGACCGCCATCGTGGCGAGCAGCACGAACGGGAAGACGATCGCCATCTGGATCGACGCGTCCCCGCGGTCGTCACGCCACCGCCGCCCGCGCCACCAGTCCTTAAGCCGACCGGAGACCATCAGATGCCGGACAGGCTGACGTTGTACCTGTTGATCACAATGGCGATGGTCCCGGCGATCACCAGGGCCCCGGCGACCGCGGCGACCCAGATGATGACGGTGGTGATGCTGATGTCGCCCCGGTCCGGCCGCTGGCCGGCCTCGCCCAGCCCGTCCTCGAGCCGAGAAGTCAGCCAGCGGACGGCGCGGTAGGTGCGGGCTGCGGTGTGCTTCATGAGGGGGAAACCTCCACGGAGTTGGTGCACCAATTCAGTTCGGTCAGACGGTGAGCATGCGGATCACCGCGGGGAACGCCATCAGGAGCATGACCAGCACGGCGAGCAGGGCGCCGGGGGCGGTCATCTTCTCGCTGGCGGCGTTCGCCTCCGCGGCCTGCGCGGCAAGCAGTTCGGTGTTGAGCGCGGCGGTCCGCGCCCGCAGGGCCTTGTAGACGGCGGCGCCGTCGGTGGCCGAGCCGCGCATGATGTCGGCGACGTCCTCCAGGACCGGGAGGTCGTACTCGTGCGCCAGGTCCTCGAGCGCCTGATACGGCGGGATCTTCTCCATGCGGGCGCGCCGCAGCGCTGCTTGGAGGTAGAGGAAGGGCCAGCCGCGGCCGACCGCGGCGGCCTTCTCCAGGGCCTCGGCCGGACCGGCGTCCGCGGCCCGCTTGAGCGCCACCAGGTCCAGGTAGGCGGACAGGGCGTGGGCGAACTCCTCCCGGGCCCGCTTGGCCTGGTCCCTCACCACCAGATCGGGGGTGATGAACAGCAGCCCCGCGACGGCGATCCCGACGACGGCGGGTACGTAGAACGGCAGGGAGATACCCGCGATGATCCACGGGATGGCGACCAGCACCGGACACAGCAGGCCCAGCCCGGCCAGCGCAGCCTTCTTGAGCATGAACGCTCCCGGCCCCTGGCCGAGCAGGGCCAGGTTCTTGGCGGGGATACGCACACCAGGCAGGCGCCCCAGATGGACCAGCAGCCACCGGCCCCACACCTCGTCCCGGTCCAGCTCCGGCTCCGGCATGGTCACCAGGCCCGGGGCACTGCGCTGCAGCGCCGGAGCCAAGGCGGGCTGAGGGCGCAGCAGTTCACGCATCAGCACCGCGACGCCAGCGCCCACCGTGCCGCCGGTGACCACAGCAGGCAGCAGGTTCACGAGCTCACTCCCTCGGGCTCACGCTCGGCCGGCACATCCGGCTCGGCCAGTGGTGCGGGCAGGCGCACCGTGCTGCTCGGATCGGCCTCCAGGAAGCGCGCGATCCGCCGGAAGATGCCCAGCGACCGCATCAGGGCGAGCGTGCCGACGAACCCGGCGGTCAGGACCGCCAGCACCAACTGCCCGAGCAGCGTGTTGTACGGGCGGGTGAAGGAGGGCACGAAGAACCCGGCGACGATGATGCCGAGGGTGATGAAGGTCATCCAGCGCACCGTGGTGCGGGACTTGGCCCGGTCTGCCTCGACCTTGCGCTTGCCGGCGACCTCGTCGCGCACCGTCGCGGCGAGATCCTCCAGCGCCTGGGCCAGGCCCGGGCCGCGGTCGTTGACGGACAGGATGAGCGCGGCCGCCACCTTGTCCGCAGTGATGTCGTCCAGCTCATCCGCGAAGGCGCGCAGCGCTTCCTCGGGCCGCCACCCCAGGCGCAGCCGGTCCGACAGGCCCGCGATCTGCTCGGCAAGCTCCTCCGGCGCCCCCTTCCGGCTGGTGATCATCGCCTGTTCCAGGCCCATGCCCAGCCGCAGCAGCCCGGCTAGCCGCTGCGTCCACTCGCTCAGGGCCTCCAACTGGCCGATGCGTTCCTGCACGATCTGCGCCGGCGTGATCAGCCACGGCACACCCACCACGGCCGCACCGAGCAGCGCCCCGGCCACGAAGTTCCCCGAGACCAGCCACACCACAACGAACACCACGGCCGCGGCCGCCGCCAGCGTCCGCCGCCGCAGCCGGACATCCTGCGCCTGCTCCTGTCCGGCTCCCAGGACCTTCCACCGCTGCCGAAGTGGAGCCCGGCGCGGCGCCGTGGTGCCCACGACGCCAGCCACCACACCGATCAGCCCGCCCATGACAGCCATGCCGCACAGCAGCGCCAACAACAGCGTCATCGGCCCGCCCCCACCTTCAACGGCAGCGGCGCCGCCCATGCCCCGTACGGGTGCTGCAGCAACGTGGAGTCGAAGCCGACCCGGCGCAGATCGTCGATGCAGCCCGGGTCCATGCGAGGCACCGCCCGCAGGTCTCCGAACTCCCGGCCTGGGGAGAAGATCTCGTTCGTGGCGGGACGGCCGGACTCGCCGATCCCGGTGAGCTCCAGGACGTGCGAGACGTAGCGGTGGCGGCGGCCGCCGATCTGCGTCTCGTCCGTCATGTCGACGTACACGATGAAGTCGAGACCGTTGGCAGTCTGCCGGTAGGCGAGCTGCTCGGACAGGTTGCCCTGCGCGAGCGCGTACAGCTCGGCGATCCGGTCGAAGATGATGTCGGGGCGACGAGCGTGGATCGTGCACAGGTTGCCGCCCGACCCGTTCGTCAACGCCTGCATCATCGCCACGACTTCGGGACCACGGACCTCGCCGACCACGATCCGCTCCAGCGACATCCGCAGCGCCGGGTGCATCAGGTCCAGCAGCGTGACTTCGCCGGCGCCGCGGCCGGTGACGTCCTTCTCACCGTTGGACTCCCGGCCCACCAGGGAGACGACCTGGCGGTGGTAGCCGTTGGCGTGGGCGAACAGTTCGTCCTCGGTCTGGACGGTGGCAAACCGGCACTCCGGGTCGAATTCCTTGAGCATCGCCCGCAGCAGCGTGGTCTTCCCGGCCTTCTGCTTCCCCGCGATCATGATGTTCTTCTCGGCGCGTACGCAGGCGCCGAGGAACCCCCGCAGGATCGGGTCGATCGTGCCCAGCCGGACCAGGTCGTCGAGATCGGCGTGGGAGACCCGGTGCCGGCGGATCACCGCATAGGTCATCGGCCCAAGCCCGGTGATCGCCTGCAGGCGGGAGCCGTCCTGCAGCGACAGCGCGAGCGTCGGGTTCGCCGTGGAGATCGTGCGCTCGCTGTGCCCCGAACCCCGGGCTAACTCCCGCAGCAGATCCAGCAGTTCCTCCTCGGAATCCGCGATGGGGCCGACCATGCATCGCTTGCCGTCGCCGTAGTCGAGCCACACCTGGTCCGGGCCCTGGATGATGATGTCCTCAACCCGCTCGTCGTCCAGATACGGCTGCAACCGGCCGGCCCTGAAGAGCAGGTCATAGGCAGCGCGCCGCAGGGCTTCGTCCTCGTGCGGGGCCATCGCCTGGGCGTCCGACCACAGCGCGACCGCCTCGTTGATCCAGTCCAGGCAGCGCTGCTCCTCGCTGGCCCGGTCCACGTCCGGCGTGGTCTTCAGCCACTCCTCGCGCTGCTTGGCGACCTGAGCCGCGATGTGCCGGGCGACCTTGTAGTCCACGCTGACCTGCGGCGCCGCGGCGCCGAGCGCGTGCGCACTGGAGGCAGCTCCGGCCGGTGTTCCGTTCGCCGGACGGGGCCAGGCCTGCTGGGGGCGGCCGGGCGGCGGAGCGACGGTCGGATCGGCGTGCAGAGGCCTACCGCGCACGGGTCACCTCCCCCGTGGCAAAGGCGCCGCGCGGATCGAGGCGGGCCCGCCGCATCGCGGCCCGCTGGACCAGCACGCTGCTGGCTGTCCGGGCCGCCTTCATCAGCGGCGACTTGGTGAAGTGACGCGGCTGCTCGGCGCCGTCGGACAGCACGCGGGCATCCTTCGGCGCGTACGGCAGGGTCGCCACCACCGGCACCTGCAGCACCCGCTGCGCCTCGCCCGCTGGGTAGGGCCCTTCGTCGATCACAATCAGCCCGACGTCGCCGATGCGCTCCTCCAGCTCACTTACCCGGGCCTGAGCGGCCTGCAGGCACCGCAGGGTGTTGCGGACCACGACCAGTACGGCGTCAGCCTGCTCGGCCAGGACACCGGACGGTCCGTACGACCCCCGGCGGCCGAGGTCGATCAGGACGTCGTGGCCGGTTTCGGCATTGATGCCGCGGAACATCTGCGCCAGCACCTTCCACACCGAGCCCAGGCTCGCCGCCTGAGCGGGATCAGTGATGCCCGGCAGCAGCAACCGGTCGCGCGGCGAGACTTGTTTGCCGTCCTCGCTGCTCAAGTCGATCAGCTGACGCCAGAAGGCGTCGCTGAACTCGCCCTTGCGGGCAGCGACCGAGATGTTGCGCAGCCCGTACCGATCGCCCAGCGTGCCCTGCAACAGACCGTGCAGCACAGCCCCGCCGTCCGGGTCACACTCGGCCAGGATCATCCGCCGACCCGGCTCCAGCGGCCACGACAGCAGCACGGCGAGCGCGCTCGTGGTCACGCCGGGCGCGCCGCTGCACCCGGCCAGCGCGATGACAGCCATCAGTTACCGTCCGGGGCCGCGAGGACCAGGCGCAGGGTGCCGGCCGCCACCCACGCGGCAGCGGTCGGCCCCTCCTGCACGGTGGTGGCGACGTCGACGACCACGATCCCCGTGCCGGGGGCGGCGCTGGAGGCCTTCACGACCCGCCCGGCGATGGTCTGCGGCAGGCTGTCGGACGACTTGCCAGTCTCCGTCTGGCCCTGGGCCGGGACGTGGACCAGCTCCACCTTCTGGCCCGGCACCAGCGCGGTCGCCGGCACCTGCTCCGGCTTCAGCCCGATCGGCACCAACTGCTCACCGGCCTTCACCAGCGAGTCCTTCGTCACCTGGGACGGTGTCAGCAGGGAACCGGGTTTGAGCTCCACAGCGGCCCGCTTCCCCACCACCGCGTCCAGGTCGGTGCCGCGCACCGCCTTGACGGCCGGGTCCAGGGCGACCGAGGCCGTGCCCAGGTCGCCTTCGGTCACGACCTGGCCGACCTGGACGTCGCGGACCACGGTCACCACCTCGGTGCGCTGGCCGACCTGCAACAGCAGGACGGCAACCCCCGCCCCTCCGGCGGCGATCAGAGCCAGCGACAGGGCGATGACACCTGGCCGGCGACGGCGGGCCGACACCCGTGGGGGAGCGACAGGCCCGGCCCCACGTACCTGGTGGGGGACCCCGTTCGAGCTGACTGCCTCTGCGCGTTCTTGGGTCCTGCTCAACGTCTCATCCTTCCGGCGGCGTTACCTGACGACCTGCAACTCGCCGATCGCCACCTGCACGTTGGTTTGCCGGACCTCGGTGAGCTGGCCGGCCGCTCCGCCGCCCTGCCAGTCGATCGTCCACGTCGAGGTCGCCGTGACCGGGTACTTGCCGCCCTGGGAACCGCCCGAGGTCTTGAAGTACACGTGTCCGCAGGTCGGCGACTGGGCCATGCCCGCGGATGCCCGGTAGGGCGTACCGGGGCCGTTGCAGGTCACCGAGGCGCCGTCACCCATCTGCCACACGATCTTCGAGACCTTCGCCGTCGCGGTGACGGTGACCCCGCCCGCCGTGGCCGATGCGGTGTTCGGTCCAAACGTCGTGGCGCTCTGGTTGACCCACATCCACATCGGGACACCCACGGTGTACTTGCCGGCCGCCTTCGGGCTGGCGATGTCCGGGCCGAGCAGCGTCATGGAGTCGACTGCCTGCTGCGCCAGCTCCTGAGGATTCGCCTGCTGCTGAGGGGGCTGGCCGTTCGGTACGGTGATGAATCCGTCGGGGTTGTTCTGGCCGCCGTCCGAACAGGAGTAGAAGTACAGGTCGCTCTTCTTCGGGTTGGCGCCCTTCCAGAGCTCCTTCGCACTGGCCGGCGGTTCCGGGTCGATCTTTGTGTACCCGCACTTCAACTTGCTCTCGCCGCCGCTGCCCTGCGAGCTGGCCTGCTGGTTTTCCCCGCCGGTCTCGCCGGGCACGCTGACATCGACACAGAACTTGACGACTTGGCACTTGCCCGCACCGACATCGGGACCGTCGTCGGCCTGGGCGGTGCCCGCGGCGGCCAAGACGAGAGCGGCACCGAGTAGGGCGGGGCGCCGTATCAGCAGGTCTGCGGTTGAGCGGTCAACTCGGTGACCATCCACTTCGTTCCCCACTTCTCGAACTTTGCGGTGCTGACGTATTTGACGAGCCGCGTTGACGGCAGTGGGACCTTCTTCTTCGTGGCCTTGTCGATCAGCGTCCAGTTCGTGGTGTCGACGCAGTCCGTGAGGGTGGCCTTGGGAATCTCACCGTCGGTCACCTTGGGATCCTGTGGGCGGATCATCGGCTTCCCGATCGTCACCTGCCCGGCCTTCCGCATGGTCTCCAGGTCCTGCTCGATGAGACCCAGGGCTCGCAGAGTGGTGGTCTTCCTCAAGTCGGTGCCTGCGGAAGACGCCTCGGCGTAGGCCTTGGTCTGGGCTTCCCAGGACTGGGTGTACGCGGCGAGGACCGCGGTCTCCTCCGGATCAGCGCTGGCAGAAGCTGTCGGCGACTGCGTGACCGTCGGTGACTCGTCGCTCGCCTCGTCTTTCCCGTCGGATGAGCTGCACGCGGTCAGGGCAAGCACGGCGCACAGTGCGAGGGACGCGGTGGCGGTCTTTCGGAAGTGAACAGCGGAGTGGTGTGCGCGGCGTTTCACGAAGCCTCCCCGTGGAGCGCGGTATGACATGGCCGCTGCTGCCACCGGTGCACGGCAGCTCGGATCCGCGGCACGGTCAAGCCGCGGTGGTGCGTTTGCGTAGCGAGAAGATTACGCATATGCCAGGCGACTTCCCAGTGCGCTAGGCGAGTTGATCTCAGTGACTTGGATGCCTCCGCTCACCTGCCGAGCAAGGCCTTCGGCGGGTCGATCGGCGGCTTGGTCGCGGCGGGATGGAAGGACAGTTCCCACTCGGGATGGCCGGCCCAGATACTGTGAGCGACGCTGCGCAACGCCCAGCCAAGGGTGCTGACCTGGTTAAGGTGCAGGTCGTCGGTGTCCTCGGTGGCGAGGTCGCGTTGGGCGAGCCATTCGGCGAAGACGTCTTGCACGCCGGCCAGGGCCTTGAGTTCGGCGAGGCAGCAGCCGAGTGCCTCGGCCTCGGCCAGCCGTTTGGTGAGGAACCGTGCGAAGCGCTGGTCGCGGTTGCGGGCCCACTCGTCGAGGGTCGCGAACGTTTGCCTCAGCGATTGCGGGATGCGCGGCGAGGATGTCTGGGCGGGTCTCATCGGGAGTTCACCATCGTGTACCTGTGGGTGAGCACCTTTGGCTTGCCATGTTGGTTCGGGGAGCGCACGGAGGGGACGTCAGCTTCCCGCAGTACGTGCCGAGCTCTGGCCGGGGCTTGGCATGTGGCGACGGCTGCAGGGGAGTTGCCGGGCAGGCCCAGGTGCTGGGCCAGGTGGGCGGCGAGCCTGACATGGCGGTGCTCGTAAGTGACGAGCCCGCCGACGGAGGGGTCGACGAGGAACTTCCCGACCGCTGCGGTGACTTCGCCAGGGTCGGACAAACTGGCGGTGCCCTCTCCTGCCAGATAAGGGTGCGCCCAGGGCGGCACGGCACGGTCGACCAGGACCACGGGATGCGCGGCGGCAATCTGCAGAAGACTGTGCAAGTGGTACTCGCGCACGCCGGAATCAATCAGAAGAACCGGGTGGCGTGTTGTCGTGTGCACGGTTATGCCCTCCGGACGTCAGGGTGAGTCGGCTGGATGACCGTCGGCCACCGCGGCGCGGCAAGCCGACTGCCGGGCGAGCAAAGGCTGGTATGAGCTGCGGCTGTGCACCGAAGTCACCGGTCGGTGCCGGTCGGTGCCGGTCGGTGGCCTCTTCGGGGGCCGGAGGGCCGGGGTGCGGCGTGCAGTGCCGGGAGCGGCGGGCGGGGGATGGCCCGCAGCACCTAAGTATGTAGTGTGCATGTCACATCCTTCGGTGAGGGCAGGGCACCCCGGGGCTCAGAATCGGGATCCGGCCGGACGGCACAGGACGTCGCGATCCTGTGCGTGAGCCGGTCTATCCTGAGCCCGGCGGCGTGCCGCGAACACGCCGGCCGGAGCACCCCAGTGATGGATGGGTCTGTACCTGGTGTGCCTGACTCGGATGAGTCGCCAGGTGGCCGTTCCCTCCGAGGGCGGCCACCTCTGTGCGTGTTACGTCGTGCAGGCGCGCATAGTCGCCGAACCGGATCCGGCGCCGTCGTCCCTCCTGCTGACGGAACACCCTCCAGGGGCCGACTGCCGCAGATCACGTCTGTCCATGCGTCCTCCCGATCCTGTCCCCATAGACGTCGACCGCACCCGACTTTCCGGCCCGGTGCGACGGCACGTATGTGAACGGAGCCCCCGTCGGCGGCCGACCGCGATCTCGCGGCATGCCGTCGCCCACCAACTGCGCGCCGGCTGCGGCGGGTTAGACATACTCAAAGGGTTGTGAACGGAGATTGCAAGGTACAGAGTTTGCACTACCCGCAGGTTGTAGAAAGTGCCGGAAGGGGATGCTGTGGCTCGCGCAAGGTCTGGCAGGACCGTCGCGCACCTGGTTCTAGCCACCCGGCTCAAAACGTTGCGTGAGGCGGCCGGGATGTCCCGGGGCGAGGCCGCCCATGCACTTGGGGCCCACACCGCAACAGTGCGCCGCATTGAGCAGGCCGAGACCTCCCTGGACGAAGGTCAGGTCCATGCCCTGCTCACGGCGTACGGCGCGGGCGCTGCCGAAATCGAAGCGTTCCTCGGGCAGCTCGCGGCTGCCAACCTCCCCGGGTGGTGGCATCCGTGGCGGTCTGTCATGGACTCATGGCAGCTGGACCTCATGAGCGTGGAATCCGCGGCCCGGATCATCCGCGTGTGGGAGCCGGCCCTCGTCCCTGCCCTGCTGCGTACGCCGTCCTATGCCCGCGCCGTCGAAAACGTCCGCAGACCTGACCTGTCCCCCGCGGACAAGGACCGACGGACTGAGCTGCTCATAGAACGCCAGAAGCGGTTGCGTCACCAGGACACCCGCATCTGGGCCATCATGTCCGCCGCGGCGCTGCATACGTCCGTAGGCGACGAAGATGTGATGGCCGAGCAGCGGCAGGCACTGAGGGCAGCCGTCGAGCGCCCCGATGTGACCTTGCAGATTCACCCACTCGACGGTCGTTGCCACCCCATGACCGGCATGCCGACCGTGACCCTGTACCGGGTCGACGTACCGGAGATTCCCGACCACGTAGTCCGTGAAGGAGATCTCCGCGGAACAGCCGAAGTCTTGAACAGCCTGCACGCGGTGTCGGCATATCACTTGTTGATGGACCACACCTGCGTCATCGCACCCCATCCCAACGAATCGAAAGACGTACTGACATGACCGAACCGACCCGCCCGCATCAGCCGATCGACACGTCCGTCGCGCACAGTGCGCGCGTCTGGAACTACTGGCTGGGCGGAAAAGACCACTACCCCGCCGACCAGGCCGCCGGTGACGCCTACAGCAGCAAGTACCCCAACATCGTCCCGTTCGCCAAGGAATCGCGGGACTTCCTCCGACGTACCACCGCCTTCCTCGCCAAGGCAGGGATCCGGCAGTTCATCGACCTGGGTGCCGGGCTGCCGACCAGTAACAACACTCACGAAGTCGCACAGCGGATCTCGCCCGACTGCCGCGTGGTCTACATCGACCACGACCCGATCGTGCTGCTGCACGTCCATGCGCTGCTCACCAGCACCCCCGAGGGCGCCACCGCCTATGTGCAGGCGGACATGCGCGACACGGACGCCGTCTTAACCGGCGCGGCCAAGACGCTGGACAGGACCCAGCCCACTGCCCTGGTCATCAACGACGTGCTGGGCCACATCGAGGACTGGACCGAAGCCAGGGGTCTGGTGCGCCGGCTGGTCGAGCAGCTTCCCCCGGGCAGCTACCTGTCACTGAGCCACTCCACCGCCGCAGACCAGGAACACCAAGCGGTGCAGGACGAGTACAACAGCTCCGGTGCGATCCCCTACATCTTCCGGGAGCCGTCGGTGGCCGTCGAACTCTTCGAAGGCACCGAACTGGTCGAACCCGGGTTCACGAGCTGGCCGCGCTGGCGCCCCGACGCGAACACCGGCACGCTCACCGACCGCGCGGGCTGGGGCGGGGTCGCACGGATCCGATGACGACGAGCCGTGCCGGGCCGCCCATGCCTGCCCGCCCCGTGAAGCTGACCCGATACCAGGTGGTGCGACGACTCACCCGGGCAGCAGCCCACTCGGACGCCCAGCTCATTGCCGAAGCCGCAGTCCTGGCCGAGGGCTCGGCGGTCCTGGCGGACCTCACGGGCGGCGTCGTCTGCAGCACCCCAGACACCGCCGGACCTGAAGGGGTGCGTGCCGCCGCGCACCCCCGCCTGCACCCGCACCTGACGATCCGCAAGATGACCGGTGGCGTCCTCGTTATCCGTCCCGGCCCGGCATCGCCCGTATCGCGCATTGACCTGATCGCGCGGACCTGCGTCGATCTGCTCAGAATGCGGGCGCGGGTTCGCCGGGCGGAGGACACCCGCCACGCTGAGCAGAGACTGCACACCGCCGTCCTGCATCTCCTGCTGAGCGGCCAGCCCCATCTGGCGACCGACGTGCTGGGCACCGCCGCCACCCACGCGACGGTGTTCCGGTTGGCCGGTCCGCAGATGCATGCCGCCTATCAGACTCATTGGCGAGCAGCGCAGCCCAGCGTGACTTCCAAAGCCCCCCGCATGCTGGTGTGTATGGAGGGAACCGAGGTGGCGGTCGTCGCGCTTCACGGCCTCGGCCACGACCGCCACGTGGCCCGCCCTTACGTCGCGCGCATCGTAGAGCGCCATCAACTGGTCGGCGGCGTCTCGGACCCATTGCCGCTGGACATGGTCGCCACGGCATGGGCCGAGGCCGGCAACGCGCGGCACGGCGCAACTCCGGGCTGCCTGGCGTCCGCGACCTTCCTGGGCTCGCACGGGCTGCTCCGCGCCGTGCCCGCCGACCGGCTCGCCCGCTGGTCTGCCGCCGTCCTTACGCCCCTCACCCGCGAGCAGCACCGGACGCTGGAGGCATACCTGCGGTCGGGGTCCGCTCAGGCCGCCGCAGCAGTGCTCGACGTGTCCGAAGGCACGGTTCGTGCACGCCTGCGCTGGATCGGCACTGCCCTGGCTGCCGACCTGGACAACCCCACCGTGCAGGCACAACTCCTGCTGGCGTTGCGGGCCCCGGTACCTTCCCCACAAGTCAGCACATCCGTACGCCTTGTTCCCGACCCCCCGCTGCCCACCGATCTACTCGGCCCCGACGACGCCCATCACTGGGCTACCGTCCTCCTCAGACCTCTGGACAAGCCGCTGCGTATCGCCCTTCGCTGCTGGCTCCAACACCGCGGCCGCACAGCGCCCGCTGCCTCCGAGCTAGGCCTGAGCCGCAGTACGCTCACCGACTGGCTCAGCAAGTGCGGCAGGGCACTATCCCTGGATCTGTCGTCCGCGACCGTGCGGGCCGAACTCCACCTGGCCGCCGAGACGATCGCGACCCCCGAGGACACCCCGGCCCGGTTGCCGCGGCGAGGAGGCAGAACCTACCGGGGACAACAGCCCTGAAAAGAGCGTTCTTCTCTACAGCCAACCGGAGCGGGGATGTCACAGTTCGGTCCAGGACCGTCGTCCCCCACCGGCCAGCGGCACCCACACGTCAGAGGTAGGGCCGTGCTCTTCGAGGTCGTTCAGGACGACCGCTCCGAGCGGCACCTCGCGGGCCATCTCGGCCACGAGTGGATGGTGGTCGACCATGGCCTGCAAGTCGCTTGGCCTGCCTGATGTCGGTGATCTACAGCCTCTCTCGTGAGCGTCGAGACTCCGGAACGGGGTCCGACGTTTGCGGGGCAGCGGCGTACACCGAAGGGATGTCGACTCACTGTGACGTTCTTGGATTAACTTGAGTACCGCCAGGTACGGGTTGGATCAGGGATACCAGGGGGACATCCCGGATACCCGGGGTACGAGGCCGTCGGCAGCATGAGCTCCATGAACTCTCAGTCGATCTCCCGACGTTCTCTGGCCCGTGGTTCTGTG
>WUUC01003897.1_pt1 | contig 17427 bp, 1 predicted proteins | sample 6278441 | NCBI WGS metagenome assembly WUUC01 (sample SAMN13675441, study PRJNA597444) | soil metagenome | isolation source: soil | place: USA: Washington | collected 2017-10 | reverse complement strand
GACGCCCGGAACGACGTGGTCGTGGTCTTCGAGGAAGTACTCGTCGCCGCGGAATACCGTACGCACCGCCAGCAGCGGGGCCGCCGCGGTCTCCGGCGCAGTCCTTGGCGACAGCAGCGAGAGTCCGCGCACGGCAACGCAGACGCGGCCCGTGTCGTCGCAGACATCGACGGCGATCGTCGGCGCGGCGTGTCGCGCGCCTTCGACGGCCGGCAAGCGCAGATAGGCCCATGCCACGGACGGCGTCGGTGCCAGGACCTGCACCGACTCGACCGCGAACGGCAGGATGCCGAGCAGACCGTTGTCCCGCTGCGAGGTGAGCAGTGACAGTCCGGCCGCCGCCTGCAGCGCGCTGTCGAACACGCCGGGATACAGCGTGTAGCGCGCGGCGTCCGAGGCGTCGGCCGGCAGCTGCAGCTGAGCCAGCACGAACGGCGCATCGGCGTCGTCGCACAAATGCACGGCGACGAGTCCGCGCAGCGCCGGGCCGTATTCCAGGGCCGGGCCGTTCAGCAGCCGGTAGCAGGCGTCCGCGCTGAGCGTGCGGCTGCAGCGCGCACGCAATTGCGCGAGGTCGATCCGTTCACCGGAATCGCCGATGTAGAGCAGGCGCCCCTGCGCGAGGGTCGCTTCTTCGCCGTCCTGCGCCGCGGCGCAGACCTCGAAAGCCACTTCACTGTCCACCGTCCCGGTCAGCCGCGTGTGGACGTCGACGCGGGCGGTCACCGTCAGCGGCCGGATCCAGACGACATCGCGTAGTTCGATCGGCCTGACTGCAGCGTCATCGTCCGACGAGGCGCGCAACGCCGCGTGCGCCATCTCCAGGTAACACACGCCGGCCAGCGTCGGTACGCCGCCGACCCGGTGATCGCGCAGCAGCGGCTCGCTTCCGTCGAACGTCGACGTGAACCGCTGTGCGGCCAGGGTCGAAGTATTGCGCTGCAGTAACGGATGAATCACCGCGGCCGGAACGGCGGCGGCGCTCGGGCCAGCTGCACGCCGTTCGTTCGTTCGATCGATCCAGTGGGATTCCCGCGCGAACGGGTACGTGGGCAGCGCCAGACGACGCGGCGGCACGGCACCGAACAGCGTCGCCCACGGCAGCGCGTAGCCCTGGCAGTACAGGTCCGCCAGCGCGTGCAGCGCATCGCGCGTCGCGGCGGCGTCCGCCACGCCCGACGCCAGCCGCTCGAGCAGTGCTTCACCGGTCTGTTGCAGCGCACGCTGGCCCGCGAATTCGCGCGGCGCCACGCCACGGAACACGTTCGGCCCGCGCTCGCCGGCCCGCGCCTGCGACAGCACCTGCAGCGCCTGCTCGCGATCCTCGGCCACCACCGCGCAGCGGTGCGCGAAATGCTGCCGGCCGCACAGCAGTGTGTAGCTCGCCGCGCTCAGCGCGGCCGCATCCCACGCGCCGTCGCGCAGCACGCTCAGGAGCGCGTCCATCTTCTGCTGCAGGGCTTCTGCACTCGTTGCCGAGAGCATCAGCGGCACGGAGCGCAACGGCGCAACCGGCAACTCGTCCGTGACGTACTCCCGCACCAGCATGTGCGCGTTCGTCCCGCTCATGCCGAACGCGCTCACGCCCGCCATGCGGCGGCGATGCGGTGTCCGCGGCCATGGGCGCAGCGTGCGATTGACCTCGATCGCACCGGCCTGCCAGTCGATGTAGTCGCTGAGCTCCTCGCAATGGAGGCTGGGCGGGATCGCCTCATGCGAGAGCGCCAGCACCGCGCTGACCAGACTCACCAGACCGGACGCGGCGAACGCGTGGCCGAGGTTGCTCTTGGTCGATGTGATGGCACACGGCGCCGTGTGGCGTGCGCCGAAAACCTCACGCAGCGCGTCGACCTCGACCGGGTCGCCCAGACGCGTGCCGGTGCCGTGCGCCACCACATAGTCGATGTCGTCGGGCGTCACGTTCGCGCGGGTGTATACGTCGCGGATCAGCGCCGCCTGCAATGCGCCGTTGGGAGCGGTGATGCCGTTGGTCTTGCCGTCGTAATTGATGCCGCTGCCCACGATCACCGCGCGGATCGGATCGCCGTCCGCCTCCGCCTGGGAGAGCCGCTTGAGCACCAGCGCCACGACCGCCTCGCCCGGCACCATGCCGTTCGCGCGCCGGTCGAACGCGTAGCAGCGCCCGTCCTCCGACAGCATCCCCGCCTGACTCATGCCGGCGAATGCCTCGGCCGTCAGCGCCAGACTCGCGCTGGCGGCAATCGCCGTGTCGCATTCGCCGGCGCGCAGGCTCAGGCACGCCTGGTGCGCCGCGACCAGCCCCGACGAACACGAGGTGTTGATCGCCATCGCCGGTCCGTGCAGATCGAGGAAATAGCACAGGCGCGAGGCCAGGATCCCGTCGTGCGTGCCGGTCAGCGTGCCCTGCGGGCCGACCATCAGCTGATACTCGCCCTGCTCCACGCCGACGAACATGCCGACGGTGTGCCGCGCCAGCTGCGGTGTGCCGTAGCCGGCGTCCTCCAGTGCATTCCACGCTTCCTGCAGCAACAGGCGCTGGCGCGGATCCATCACCTGCGCTTCCCGCGGCGAGATCTCGAAGAATGCCGGTTCGAACTCGTCCACACCCGGCATGGCGCCGAGCCACTTGCTCTTGAGCGTGCCGGCGGCGTAGGCCGCGCGCCAGTCGAAGCGCTCCAGCGCCACTTCCTCGACGGCCGAGCGGCCGTCCGCGAGGATGCGCCACAGGGCATCGACGCTGCGCGCCTTCGGAAAACGCCCGCTCATGCCGATGATCGCGATCGGTTCGGTGCCCGGCATCGCGGCGGTGACGGCCACCGCCGTGCGGCGGCCGGCGCGGCGCGAACGCAGCGGCGTGGCGGTTGCCTGCGGCACCACCCGTGCCGGCGCGCTCTCCGTCTCGCGGTAACGCGCTTCGACGCGGGCGCGATGCTGTTCCAGAAGATGGGCCGCGACGCGTTCCAGCGTCGCGTGGCTGAAGAACACGGCAGGGGTGAGTTCGATGCCGTAGTGAGCCGATATCTGCTTCGCCCATTGCGCCAGCATGATCGAGTCGAAACCGAAGTCGGCCAGGTTTGCCTGCGCCTGTAGCTGGTCGCGGGGCAACTTGAGCAGATCGCCGATCTGCGTCCTCAGATCCCATTGCACGCAGTCTTCGAGCGACAGGCCACGCAGTTCCGCGCGACGCCGTGCGGTGGCCGCGGCACCGACTGCCGCGGCCACCGGCTCGGATGCGCCGCCTTCGCGCGGTCCGTGCAGGCCGAGGGCGCGTTCGATCCGCGTGCGCTGCCCGACCATCACGAGGCAGTGACCGGCGACCTGGGCGAGCGCCCGCTCCAGCACGTCGAGCCCGGCCTGCGCGGTCAGCGCCACCTGGCCGCTGGCCTGCAGGTAGAGCGTGGTATTCGCGGCTGCGTCGCCTACCTGGATGCCGCTGTCGGCCCAGACCGGCCAGGCGATCGCGATGCGGCGGCCCGGACCGGCGCAGTGTTCCGCGTAGGCCATCTCGAAACGATTGCCGAGCGCGTAGTCGGCGCTGCCGAAATCGCCCAGCACCGCCGCGCTCGAACTGAAATAACACACGAAGGCCAGCGGCTGGTCCTGCAGCACCGCGTCGAGCACCTGCGTGCCGCGGACCTTCGGTGCCAGGACCCGCGTGAAGGCGTCGGCCGTCTTGTCCAGCAGCGATTCGGCGTCCAGCAGGCCGGCCGCATGGATCACGCCCTCGATCGCGCCGAAGCGTTCCACCGCCTGCGCCACGCCCGTGCGCATCGCGGCCTCGTCGGTGACGTCGGCCATGACGTAGAGCACTTCGCCGCCCGATTGCGTCCACGCCTGCAGTTCGGCCCGGCGTTGCTCGTCGAGCTCGCGCCGCCCGCTGAGCACCACCTTCGCCGAATAGCGTTCGAGCAAGTGCCGCGCCATCAGGCCACCGAGCCCGCCGGCGCCGCCGGTGATCCAGTAGACGCCGCCGGCCCGCAGGCCGCTCTCACCCTCGGCCAGCGGATAGTCCTCGACGCGCAGCGCATGGCAGCCATCGTCGTCGTAACGCAGGTCGCCCAGCGATCCGGCACACAGTGCCTGCCAGGCGCGCCGTGCCCATTGCTGCACACCGTCCGCGTCGTGCAGCGCGCCGTGCTGCAGCAGCACGGCCGTCGCCATCTGCGGCGCCAGTACGCGCGCCGAACGCGTGATACCGATCCACGACTCCGCGTGGCAGCGCGACAGCGCATCGCCGTAGGCCGCACACAACAACAGCCGGCCGCGCGCCAGGCCCGAAGCGAACAGACCTTGCAGCAACGGCAACAGGCTGCGCCAGTCGTCTTCGCCAGCCGGCGCGTCGATGTCTCCGGCGTAAACGAACGCATCGATCCCGCCGTAGTGCCTCGCGATATCGTTCAACGCCTGCCGGCAGCCGGCCGCATGATGGCGCACGACGGCATGCTGGTCCGGTGCCGGCGACTCGCCGGCATCGGCGAACCACAGGCGGATCAGCTCGACGTCGGCATCGAGCCCGCGCCACTCCTGCGCGATCTGCTGCGCCAGCATCGCGTTCGCCGCTACGTACAGCACGCGCTTCGGCCGCGTCACGCCTGGCATCGGCGTATGCGCTGCCCAGCGCTCCCGCATCGTCATCTGGGTCACGGGTTCGCGCGGACGTGCCGGCGGCGCCGGTTCAGCGGCAGCGACCGGTACCGGGCCGTCGGCCGACGCCGGCGACAACCTCAGATCGTGCAGTACGACGCAGACGCGCTGCTGCGCATCGCACAGCTGCACGTGGCAGCGGTACGTTCCGTCGTCACCCCGTGCAAGCGTCTGCAATCGCGCCTCGCCGCTCCCGCGCAGCGCGTCCAGCACATCGACGCGCGCTACACCCTGCAGCTGCCAGGCGCCGTCGCTCGCGCCGGCAAGCCGCGACGCCGCCTGCACCGCCTGCTGCAGCAGTGCCGGACGCAGCCCGTAGCGGTCGTCGGCCGGCGTGTCCGGCAGCAGCAGCGGCATGCGCAGGGCCGTATCGTCCATCGGCGTGGCCACGACCGCCGCGCGCTCGCCGCGGCCCAGGCCGTGCACCGTGCGCTCGCCGTCTTCCCGCTCGCTGTAGATCTCGTAGTCGATCGCGCCGTCGACCCGCTCGTACAGCCCGATGTGCACGCGTGCCGGCGCATCGCCGACGACCACCGGCGCACCCCACTGCACGTCGTGCAGCACCAGCGCCGCATCCTCGTCCAGCCGCCATCCCGCGCCGTGAGCGAGCGCCACGCGCGCCATCTCCAGTTGCGCGACGCTCGTCAGCACGCCGTGTTCGACCGCCTCCTGTCCGGCGCCGATCAGGCTGCTGAAGCGCAGTTCCTGCACGTCACCGGTGTTTTCCTGCACCAGCGGATGCAGCGCGCGGGCACCGGCGGGTTCCACCGACGCAGCCGTACCGCCGTCGTGCCAGTAGGCCGTGGTCGCGAACGGATAGGTCGGCAGCGGCAGCCGCCCATGCGGCTGCGATTCGAACAGCGCCGCGTAGTCGAGCTTGTAGCCCTGCACGTAGAGATCCGCGACCGTCGCCAGACGCTCGAGGTATTCATCGGCCGGCAGCGACGGCACGCAGTCGTGCAGGCATTGCTGACCGTAGCGCCTGAGCCCCGCCTGGCCACCCTCCTCGAGCGCCGCGGTGCGCCCGGCGTAGACGTTCGCGGCCTTGCCGTGCGCCAGCCACTTCTGCAACCGCTGCGCCAGATCGGCGGCCGAACACGCGACGCACGCGAGCCGGTGCTCGAAGTGCTTGCGACCGACGAGCAGGGTATGGCTGATATTGCCGGCATCGAGATCGGCGTGACCCTCGCAGTGCGCGGCGAGCTGCTGCGCCTGCTGCCGCAGTTGCTCGGCGCTGCGCGCCGACAACACCATCAGATGGGCTGGACGCGGCTGTGTGCGGCGCACCACGGCCGGCGCCTCCTCGATCACCAGATGCGCATTCGTGCCGCTCATGCCGAACGCGCTCAGTGCGGCGCGGCGCGGTCGCGGTGCGCCGTCGGCGTCGACGCCGCGGGGCCATTCGCGCAGCGTGGTGTTGACGAAGAACGGGCTGTCGTCGAGGTCGATGTGCGGGTTCGGGGTATGAAAATGCAGCGACGGTGGCATCTGCCGGTGCCTGAGCGACAGCAGCACCTTGAACAGTCCCGCCATGCCGGATGCGGCGAGCGCGTGACCGAGATTGGACTTGACGGTGCCGATTGCGCAGTAGCGCTTGCGCGCGGTCCTGCGGCGGAACGCGCGCGTCAGCGCATTGATCTCGATCGGGTCGCCGAGCGGGGTGCCGGTACCGTGTGCCTCGACGAGATCGATCTCGTCGGGATCGATGCCGAAGGTGTCGTAGACCTGCGATTCCAGGCGTTCCTGAGAGCGTGCGCTCGGTGCCGTGATGCCGTTCGTCGCGCCGTCCTGGTTGATGCCCGATCCGCGGATCACGCCATGCATGACGTCACCGTCGCGCAAGGCGTCCTCGAGACGCCGCAGCACCACCGCACCGACGCCTTCGCCCGGCACGAAGCCGTCGGCCTGCGCATCGAACGTGTGGCACCGGCCGGTGCCGGAGAGCATGCCGGCGGCCGCCGGGCCGCCGTACGCCGCCGGCGCGCAGCCTATCGAGACGCCCCCGGCAATGACGAGGTCGAGTTCCCCGTTCCAGAGTGCCTGGCAGCCCAGATGCATGGCGACCAATGCGCTCGAGCACGCCGTGTCGACGGCGATCGCCGCCCCCTGCAGATCGAGGTAGTAGGCGATGCGCGCCGGCACGATCGACGTGGCGGTGCCCCACATGGCCTGCGCCGGTACGTCGGCACCGAACAGATGGCCGTAGTCGCCGGGCTCGCAGCCGACATAGACGCCGCAGCGCTGCTCCTGGATGCAGGCTCCCGCGTAGCCGGCGTCCTCGAGCGCCTTCCACGCCTGCTCGAGGAACAGCCGCTGCTTGGGATCCATGTAGCGGGCTTCGACGCCCGAGATGTTGAAGAACATCGCGTCGAACTGGTCGATGCCGTCGATGAAGCTGCCGTACGGATAGCGTCGGTCGCCGGCCTGCGCCGCGCCCCAGCGCGTCGACTCCTCGACGAGATCATCGCCGTTCGCGAGGTGCTGCCAGAGCGCTTCCAGGTCGCGCGAGCGCGCGAACCGGCCGGACATGCCGACGATGGCGACCGGTCCGTTGCGCGCCGCGACCGTGATCCGGGGCGCGGAATCGGCGGAGGTGCGCCGTGGCGTGACGCCCGGTGCATAGGCGACCGGCGTCGACTCGTCGTCCGTCGCCGGCTCGTCGGCGAGTGCCGTCCCGGGATACCGCGCGACGATGTGGCTCGTCAGCTGCGAGATCGAGCTGTAGTCGAAGATGACCGTGGTTTCGAGATCCACCGACAACGACGCATTCAGTGCCTTGACGAACTCGATGCCGACGATCGAATCGAGGCCGTAATCGGCGAACGCGGCGTCGATGTCGACGTCGCCCGCGTCGAGCTTCAGCACGCTGCAGAGTCGTTCGAGCAGCGCTTCGCTGATGCGGGCGCGTTGTGCCACGTCGCCGCTGCCGCGCACCGCGGCCGCTCGCGGCGTTTCGGCACTCGCTCGCACGACGGCAGCCGGCTTGCGCGCGCTCCTGACCGGCTGCTGCACGACGCCGTCGCTGCGTGCCACGACGACCTGCTGGCCGAACGCATGGCCCGCCTGCGCCGGAAAGAACACATCCTCGAAGCCTTCCGCGTTCAGCACCGCGCGCCAGGTGTCGGGCGCCAGGGCCGGCGTTCCGGCCACGCGCAGCACGTCGTCCTCGAACAGCCACCAGCCGTCGGTCAACCCGAACGTCAGGTGCGCGAGCAGGCTGCTGCCGGTCACGTGCATCTCGTTCAACAGCAGCAGGCCGTTGCGCTGCAGCGCCGCCTTCGCGTTGCGCAGCGTGTTGCGGATGTCGCGCGTCGCGTGCAGGACGTTGGTCGCTACGACGAGGTCGTAGGTGCCGATGTCGAATCCCTGCTCCTGCGGCGTCTTCTCGGCGTTGAACAGCTTCCACGTCAGATACGGCACGGACGGCGCGTAACGCTGCTGCGCATGCGCCAGAAACGCCTTGGAAATATCGGTGTAGCAGTACTCGGCGATGTCGGCCTCGTACGGCTTGAGGCGCGCGAACAGCGCGGCGCTCGTGCCGCCGGTACCGGCGCCGATCTCGAGAATGCGGACGCGCCCGGCGTCGGCGACCGTGGTCGCGGCGCAGCGCTGTTCGAGATACGCCGCCGCGGCTTCGGCGAGAACGGCGTTGAAATAGTCGGCCCCCGTCGTGCCCTGGTAGACGCCTTCCACGCGTCCGACCGATGCGTCGGCAAACAGCACTTCGGTCGCCAGCCGCTTGCCGGTCAGGATGTCCGGCAGCGCGCGCACCATCGCGTCGACGAGCCTGGCCTGTGCGGCGAACGCGGGGTCCTCGAACCACTGCGCCGTTGCCGCTTCCCAGGCGCTCCATCCCGCGTCGGCGGACGCCCGCGCACCGAGGACGAAGCCCGCGCCGTCGCGGCGCAGATAGTCACCGCGCTCGAGTATGCGCAGGCTCTCGTCGAACCACCGGGCGAAGCGCCGGTCGATGCGCGCCTGCTCGCTCTGTGCCGTGAACGTCGCCTCGCCGAACAGGCCGAGCGAGCGCAGTTGCAGGAACATCAGCTCGCGCAGCGAACCTTCCATGTGTTCCAGTGGCGAAGCCGCTGCCGTCATGTGGCGCTCCCGTTTCCGACCGCATTTTCGTAGTGCGCCACCGCCGCGCGAACGCGGTCCTCCAGCTGGACCATGTCCGGCACCGCGGCGCGTCCTGCGTAGATCGCGACGGCGCTCTTCGGGCTCATGCCTTCGATCAGCACGGGCTTGGTCGTCTTCACGATGCCCAGCTGGTCGAGCGGCTCGTCGAGCAGGCAGTCGAGCGCACGCATCGCCTCCTGCGCCGTGATCAGCCCGATGCCCATCTGCGCCATCTCCGCGAAGCCTTCGAGCTCGAGGTTCTCGGGCCGGTCCCAGAATCCCCAGTTCATGATCTTCACCTTCGGCGCATCCGGCGCCGACCAGCGCTGCCGCAGCGCCAGCGCGAAGGCGTCGGCGAACGCGCAGCCGGCCGCGTAGGCGCTCTGCAGCGGATTCCTGACAAACGAGATCACCGACGAGAAGAACAGCACGAGCTGCAGCGGCTCGGCGCCGAACGTTTCCACGACCCGCACGCTCGCGTCGACCTTGGCGCGCAGGCCGGCGCGGAAGTGTGCCTCGTCCATGTCCGCGAGCGCGCGCGGATCCAGATGGATCAGCGACAGCACCACGCCGTCGATGCGCCCGTGGCGGTGCTTGATCTGCCGGTACGCGTCGTCGAGCGAACTGGCGTCGGCGGCGTCCGCCACGATGTACTCGGGCGCGACGCCGAACGCGGCGAGGCGATCGATGTTCGCCTGGATGCGCTCGTCCATGGGCCGCCGTCCCAGCCACACGACCTGCGCCTGCTGCTCGCGGATGACGTGCTCGGACCACGCCGTACCGACGTGTCCGGCGCCGCCGACGACCACATACACCAGTCCCGTGCGGCGCACCGCGACCGGGGACCGGTTCGCCCTGACCGCGAGCAGTTGCTGCCGGTGCCAGCGGCCTTCCCGGTAGGCCCAGGGACGCGCACGCGCGTCCGCGGGCACGGACGGCCAGCGGCTGACGTACCAGTCGGCGTCGCTTTCCAGATCGACGAGTCGTATCGACCAGCGCGGCATTTCCTTCGCCATCGACCCGACGAGCCCGTGCACGCCGGCATGCGACGGATCGACGACGGCACCCTTGTGCGCCTGCACCGCCTGGAACGTCACCACGGTCCAGGCGAGTTCGCGCTCGCCGTAGCCGCACGCGAGCAGCGCCTTGATCAGCCGGAACACGTGCAGCACGCCTTCGTGCTGCACGTCGAGGAGCTGTGCATCCGCATCCACCGGCGACTGCGGCGCGATCCACACGACGTGATCGAAGCTGCCGGCCTGCGCGAGCCTGGCAGTCATCGTCGCGATGTCGTCGCCGCCGCCGATGTCGACGAGCACGGCCTGCCGGTAGTGCGCACGCACGCAGGCACGCGCGAGCGTGCCGCCGCCGACGACGAGCGCGCGGTCGCTGGCGGGGTGGAACGCCTGTTGCGGTGTCGGCGCGAGTTGAGTGGCGTCGACCACGTCCCAGCGCGGGGTGACGAGCTGCACGCCGACCGTGGACGTGCCGGCGACGGCCGTGTCGTCGGACACGGCGGCGGGTTCGCGGCGCTCGTCGTCCGCGTCATACCAGTAGCGCTGCCGCGCGAACGGATAGGCCGGCAGGCGCAGCCGCTGCGGCGTGCGGCCCGCATAGATCAGGTGGCCGTCGAGCCGGTAGCCCTGAGCGTACAGATCGGCGAGCGCTGCGAGTGTTTCTCGATAGGCGGCGAGGTCCGATTCCTGTCCGGGCAGAGCGCCAAGCAGCGTGCGAGCGTGCTGCGCGAGCGCGGGACGCTCGTCGAAATCGGCCGGCACCTTGCTGCGCAGTACGGCCGGTGACGGCTCGTCGTGCTGCACCGACTCGAGCAGCGCGAGCGCCTGCGCGCGGTCGTCGGCGAGGACACTGCAGCGATATTGCAGATGGCGCCGATGCACGAGCAGCGTATGGCTCAGCGCGGCGAGTCTGCCGCGGTCTTCGCTGTCCGGCGTCGCGCGCAACAGCGTGAGCACATCGGCGACACGCTGCCACAGCGCCGTCTCGGTCGCCGCCGACAGCACGAGCAGGAAGGCCGGCGCGGTGGCCGTGAACGGGGCGGCGACGGCATCGTCGTCGCGCACGATCATGTGAGCGTTGGTGCCGCTCATGCCGAACGCGCTGACGGCGCCGAGGCGGCGGCGCTGCGGTTGGCGCGGCCAGGGCCGGTTCGTGCGGTTGACCTCGAACGCGCTGCGCGACCAGTCGATGTAGTCGCTGAGCCGGTCGCAGTGCAGGCTCGCGGGTATCGTCTCGTGCCGCAGCGCGAGCACGAGGCTGACGAGGCTCACGAGGCCCGACGCGGCGAATGCGTGTCCGAGGTTGCTCTTCGTCGAGGTCAGCGCGCAGCGTGCAGGCCGGCCAACCTGCGCGCCGAACGCACGGTCGAGCGCAGCGACCTCGACCGGATCGCCGAGGCGCGTCGCCGTGCCGTGCGCGACGACGTAGTCGATGTCGGCCGCGGCGATCCGCGCGCGCGCCTGGGTTTCCGCGATCAGCGCCGCCTGCGCCGCGCCGTTCGGCGCGGTGATGCCGTTGGTCTTGCCGTCGTAGTTGATGCCGCTCGCGACGATGACTGCATGGATCGGATCGCCGGCCGCGCGCGCCTTCGACAGGCGCTTGAGCACGAGGGCGACGACGGCTTCGCCGGGCACCATGCCGTTCGCGCGCTCGTCGAACGCATAGCAGCGGCCCTCGTCCGACAGCATGCCGGCGTGGCTCATGCCGAGGTAAGGGTACGGGGTCAGCACGAGATTCACGGCCGCGGCGACGGCGGCGTCGCAGTCGTTCGCGCGCAGGGCGAGGCAGGCCTGATGCGCGGCGACGAGCCCCGACGAGCACGAGGTATTGATCGCCATCGCGGGACCGTGCAGGTCGAGCACGTACGACAGCCGCGAGGCAAGGATCGCGTCGTGATTGCCGGTCATCGAGCCGTTCGCACCGACGAGCATCTGATACTCGCCCTGCTCGACGCCGACGTAGAGACCGATCTTCTCGCGTTCGGACTGCAGCTCGCCGTAGCCGGCATCTTCGAGCGCGCTCCAGGCTTCCTGCAGCAGCAGGCGCTGGCGCGGATCCATGGTCTGGGCTTCGCGCGGCGAGATCTCGAAGAACAGCGGATCGAACTCGTCGATGCCGGGCATCACGCCGAGCCACTTGCTCGTCATGCGCGGCGCGCCGTCGGGCGCGTCGTAGTAGCCGCGCCAGTCGAAGCGCTGCAGCGGGATTTCGGTCACGACATCGCGGCCCTCGGCGAGGATGCGCCACAGCTCCTCGACGCTGCGCGCCTGAGGAAAGCGGCCGCTCATGCCGACGATCGCGATCGATTCATCGGCGTCCGTGGCGCGCAGCGGCGCTGCCGGCTCCGGCTCGTCCGCCTCGCCGTCCGCCGCGGCCGCACCGCCGTTCGCGTCGGCCTCGCGGTAGAACGCGCGCAGATGCGGCTCGTGCTGCTGCATCAGGTAGTCCACGACCTGCCGCAGCGTCGGATGGCTGAAGAACACTGCCGGCGTCAGCGCGATGCCGTAGTGCTGCGCGATATTCTTGGCCCAGCGCGCGAGCGTGATCGAATCGAAGCCGTACTCGGTCAGGTTCTGGCGCGGCAGGATCTTTTCGCGGGAGAGCTTCAGCAGCGTGCTGATCTGGTCGGTCAGGTCCGCTGCGATGCACTGATCGAGATCGAGCCCGTGCATCGCGGCGCGGCGCGGCGAGGACGCAGGCACGGGTGCGGGTGCGGCGCGCGGCGTTTCGCGCAGCGCGCGATCGGCCACGCCCAGGCTTGCGGTCAGGCGCTGCGCGTCGCCGCACATCACGAGGCGGAAGCCGCCCTCGCCTTGCAGCAGGCGGTCGAACAGCTGCACGCCACGGCGCTGATCCAGCGCTTCCTGCCCGCTGCTCTTGAGGTACAGGCGCGTGCGTTCCGGGTCGTTCCCGCTGCCCATGCCGTCGCCGTCCCAAAACGGCCAGCCGATCGACAGCAGCAGGCGTCGCGAACGGGCGCCAAACGCCTGCGCGTAGGCCATCTGGAAACGATTGGCGACGGCATAGCCGATGCTGCCGAAATCGCCGAGTACCGCCGCGTTCGAGCTGAAGCAGCAGAGGAAATCGAGTTCGGGGCATTCGCGCAGCGCATCGTCGAGCACCTGCGTTCCCTGCACCTTGGGCCGCAGCACTTGCCTTACCCGCTCGATGCCGTTGTCGAAATACATGCCGAGCCCTTCGACACCCGCCGCATGGATGGCGCCGTGCACGGCGCCGAAACGCGACCGCGCCTCGTTCACGCAGCGCTGCATCGCGTCGGCATCCGCCACGTCGACCGCGGCGTAGATCACCTGCGCGCCGTCGGAAAGCAGCTGTTCGATCTGCCCGGCACGCACGCTGTCGAGCGGCCCGCGCCCGGTCAGGATCAGGTTCGCGGCGTAGTCGCGCCACAGGTGCCGCGCGAAGGCCAGTCCCAGCGCGCCGGCGCCGCCGGTGATCAGATAGGTTCCACCGTTGCGCAGGCGGGGCGCACCGGGCGCAGCGTCGGTCCGCTGCAGCCGCAGGACCTGGCGTTCCTGTGCGACATAGCTGGCGCTGCGCAGGCTTGCCGCGCAGAGCTCGTCCACGACGCGTGCGACGTGGGCGCGCAGGGCCGCGTCGTCGCGTTCGACGGTCAGCGTCGACAACACGGCGACCGGTGTTTCCGGCGACAGCACGCGCAGCGTACGTTCGATGCCGATCCACGATTCGACGTGGCAGCGGCTCAGCGCGTCGTCGTGGACGCCGCACAGCAGCAGGCGGCCGCAGGCGAGCCGTGCGTCATGCAGGCCCTGCAGCAGCGCCAGGATGCCTTCCACCGCATCGGCCGTCGCCGGCTGTGTCCGGTCGGGCAGATACACCAGCGCGTCGATGCGCCCGTCCTGCCCGGGGATGTTTCCGAGCGCGGTCGCAAAATGCCCGCGCGTCGCGACGAGCGGAACGAAGGCGACGTCGAACTGCGGCGCCGCGGCCGCGAAGGCGGCTTCCAGCGCGCCGCGCGAGCCGGCGTCGACGACGCACGCAATGCGCCGGACAGGGACGGTCACGCCGTCGTCGAGCGCTTCCCGGGTCCATTCCTCGCTGAACACGAGCGTTTCGCCCGCCGGCGACGGCTCGGTCGAGGGCGCTGGCCGCGCATTCGCCCGCGCGGCATGGCGGCCAAGCAGATCGAGCGCGACGTCGCGCGAAATTTTTCCGCTCTTCAGCTCGCCCAGCACGTGCTCGATGAAGTCGGACACTCAGGTCACCCCGCCGTTGAAGTAATGGCCGTTCGCGCCCGCGTGATCGGGCGCGCCGTCGTAGCCGCCGCGTCCGGTATCCGCCTCGTCGCTAAGCCGCCGCAGTTGGGCCGCGGCGCTGCCGACATCCAGCGTACCTTGCATCACGGCGTCGACGATGTCGCCCAGCGGCGCGTCGGCCGGCATCGGCACGACGGCCGCGTCGGTCAGCGCGGCGTGAACCGGTGCCGACGGCGAGAACCAGTAGCGCTCGCGCGCGAACGGATAGGTCGGCAGCGAGATGCGGCGACATTGGTTTGCGGCGAACAGGCCGGCGTAATCGAGCGCGTGTCCCTGCACATAGAGCTCGGCGATCGCCGACAGGCGCTGCAGGTAGGCGGTAGGATCCCGCTCGGCGCGGCTTTCGGCGATGGACCGGTTGCCGTATTCCCGGATGGCGACGTCGTTGCCGACGCCCCCTTCGAACTCGCCGGTCACGACGCCTTCGGCTTCGCCGCGCCTGGCCCAGCGTTCGAGCGTGAAGCACAACTCGCTGGTATCGCCAACGACGCAGGCCAGCCGGTGACCGAAGTGCTTGCGGCCGACCAGCAGCGTGTAGCTCGTGTCGGCGCAGTCGACCGCATGGCGCTCGCAGTGAGCCGCGAGTCGCAGGGCCTGCTCACGCAGTTGGGGCGCGGTCTTCGCCGACAGCACGATCAGATAGCCCGGCCGCGACACCCGCTCGCACGCCGGCAGCGGTGCTTCCTCGATGACGCAATGCGCGTTCGTGCCGCTGAAGCCGAACGAGCTCACCGCCGCGCGGCGCGGAACGTTCGCCGGCACGTTCCAGTCGCGCAGGCGGTCGTTGACGTAGAACGGCGTGCCGCGCAGGTCGATGTGCTCGTTGAGACGCTCGAAATGCAGCGTCGGGGGCAACTGGCGGTGGCGCATCGCGAGCAGCACCTTGACGATGCTCGCGACCGCGGCCGCCGTCAGCGCGTGACCGATGTTGCTCTTCACCGAGCCCAGCGCGCAGTAGTTCTGCGCCGGCGCAGCATCGCTGCGCACGGCGTCGAAAGCCGCGACCAGCGCCTCGACCTCGATCGGGTCTCCGAGCTTGGTGCCAGTACCGTGCGCCTCGACCAGCGTGATCGTGCGCGGGTCGATGCCGAAGCGCTCGTACACGTCACGCTCGAGCGCGATCTGCGACTTCACGCTCGGCGCCGTAATGCCGTTGGTCCTGCCGTCCTGGTTCACGCCCCAGCCACGGATCACACCGTGGATCCGGTCGCGGTCGCGCAGCGCATCGCCAAGCCGCTTGAGCAGCACCACGCCCACACCCTCGGCCGGCACGAAGCCGTCGGCGCGCTGGTCGAACGCGAAGCAGCGCCCGGCCTTCGACAGCATGCCGGCGTTGGACGTGGTGACGTGGATGGCCGGGCCGCACAGCACGCAGACCCCGCCGGCCAGCGCCGTATCGCTCTGGCCCAGCACCAGGCTGTCGCAGGCGCTCGCGATCGCGACGAGCGACGACGAGCACGCCGTGTCGATCGCGAGGCACGGCCCCTTGAGGTCGAGGAAGTACGAGATGCGTCCTGCGAGTATCGAAGAGCTGCCGCCAATCAGGCCCTGCGCCGACGCCGCATCCGGGCCGGCGCCGTAGTCGCCCGCGCCACAGCCGGCGAACACGGCGCAGCGCGTGCCGGCAAGCCGGGTCGCGTCGATGGCGGCATCCTCGATGCATTCCCAGCAAGCCTGCAGGAACAGGCGCTGCTGCGGATCCATGACGTAGGCTTCGGACGGCGCGATGCCGAAGAACTGCGGATCGAACTGTGCGATGTCCGCAACGGCACCCATGGTCCGGCAGTAGGTCGTGCCGAGCGTCTCGCCGCTAGCGTCGTAGACCTCGTCGACCGACCAGCGGTCCCGTGGCACTTCATCGACGCAGTCCCTGCCCGCCGCGATGTTGCGCCAGAACTCGTCGGCATCCTTGGCGTGTGGATAGCGCGCCGACAGGCCGATGATGGCGATGCCTTCGCGCAGTCCCGCGCCGGCACGGCCTGGCCCGGCATCGGCGGCGGGCGTCGGCGCGACAGGTTGTGCCGCCGGCGGCAAGGATGTCGCGGTGCCCGGCGTCGGTACGTCCACCGCCGGCGGGGATGCGGCGGGCCCGCTCGCGGCAGCACGCGTCGGCACCGACGGCGTCGATTCCGCCACTGCCAGTGACGGCGCAGGCCGCTTGCCCAGCTCCGCGGCGACATAGGCAGTCAGATCGCGAATCGTCGGATAGTCGTAGAGGCGCGTGGCGGGCAGCGCGAGGCCGTAGGTGCGATTGATGACGTGGGTCCATTCCACGCCGACGATCGAATCGAGACCGAGCTCGACGAACACGTCGTCGGCGCTGATGTTCTTGCGCTCGATGAACAGTGCCTTCGCGAGCGATTCGGTCAGCGAGTCCGCGATGGACTCGATCGAGACGACCGCGACTGCGGCTGTCGTGACTGCCGCGACCGGGCGTACTTCGACGGTTTCGGCACGCGTCGGCACAGGCTGCACCGCCGTCACGACGACCGGCGCGGGCCTGCGCGCCGGCTCGGGCTCCGGCTTCGGCACCGCGACACGCGGCGTTGTTGTGTTCGACAAGGTGCTCAGGGATACGGACGGTTTTCCGGCGTTGCGTTGTACCCCGGCGAACTGTTCTTCCGACGCGGCCCGCTGCGTCTCGACCGCGCCGCTCGGCGACATGGCGATCACATCGGCGATCGTCGTCTTCGAGAGATTGCCGAACCAGTACAGCTCACGCGCAAACGGATAGGTCGGCAGCGCGATGATGCGCGGGGTGCCGTGGGGGTACAGGCGCGCCCAGTCGAACGCCAGTCCCTTGACCCACAGGCCCAGGACCTTGGCGTACTTGCCGCGTTCGAGCCACTTGGCGATCGCCTCGTGCAGTTCGTCGTCTTCGCTGAATACGGACAGCGCTTCCTTGTTGCGCTTGACTTCGCCGCGGTGCAGATCGTCGATCGCCTCCTCGCCGGCGAGGTAGCGCTGCAGCTTCCGGGTCAGTTCCTGCATCGTGCTCGCGGTGAAGGCCAGACGCTGCTCCATCGCCTCGCGCCCGACCTGCAGCGTGTAGGCCAGGTTGGCCAGGTCCGCATCGCCGAGCGAGCGCCGGGCGATCGCGGCGAGCAGTTGCTGGGCATGGGCTTGCAGCCGCTCTTCGCTGCGTCCGGACAGCACTACCACGGCCGGACGCGTGAGCACGAACGGCGCCTCGGCCGGTGCGACGTATTCCTCGACGATGACGTGTGCGTTCGCCCCGCCGGCACCGAACGACGAGATCCCGGCGACGCGCGGATACTCGACCGTCACCCCGGCTATCGTCACCTGCGGCCGGCGCCAGTCGGCCAGCGCACGCTGCACCACGAACGGCGTCGTGCTGAAGTCGATG